>Ga0310695_10011784_pt1 | contig 12416 bp, 7 predicted proteins | sample RumenRJG_04DNA_FD_203882 | JGI IMG/M metagenome (GOLD analysis project Ga0310695, IMG submission 203882) | Bovine rumen microbial communities from Lethbridge, Alberta, Canada - RJG_04 (v2) (version 2) | ecosystem: Host-associated > Mammals > Digestive system > Stomach > Rumen | place: Canada... | reverse complement strand
TTTACGCTCTTATAAACGAACGGAGCCGATGCCGCCCTTCCGGGCAGCACCGCTCCTCAGTATGATCTAGAATTTTTTTCTCGGAGCCGCCTCGCTGTCGAGAGCCTTGAGGGCAGCTACAGGATCCTTCACCTTTGCAAGGAATATCATGGCGGCGATGACATACGGCTTGTTGGACGCCTCCTTGTAGAGGGAGTCGCGCGCATGATCGAACACCTTCGCGGTGACTTCGCCGTGATCGCATGAGATGCCCTGGATGTCTGCCGGCAGCGGATGCATGTAGATGGTGTCGAGTCCGTTCTTTGTCAGCTTCATCATCTCATCATCCACGACCCAGTCCTGATGCGTCGCGTTCTGTGTGAGCAGCTCCTTCTCGAGCTTGTCGATCCCGTTGAAATCTCCCTTGCCGTAGAGGTCCGTACGGATCTCCATGGCGTGGAACGGAGCCCAGCTCTTCGGATATACGACATCGGCATCTTTGAAGGCTTCCTTCATGTCATTTGTGACAGTGAACTTGCCGCCGGATTCAGCCGCGTTCTTCTTCGCGACTTCGATGACATCGTCCATTACTTCATATCCTTCAGGATGCGCGAGCACTACGTCCATTCCGAAACGCGTGAGAAGTCCGATGATGCCCTGAGGTACCGAAAGAGGCTTTCCGTACGACGGAGAATAAGCCCAGCTCATCGCGATCTTCTTTCCCTTGAGGTTCTCGACGCCGCCGAACTCATGGATGATATGGAGAGCATCGGCGAGCGACTGTGTCGGGTGATCGATGTCGCACTGCAGGTTCACCAGAGTCGGCTTCTGCTCGAGCTCATGATCTGCCGCCGCCTGCGTGACAGAATCCACGACCTCGTGCATGTAGGCGTTTCCCTTGCCGATGTACATGTCGTCACGGATGCCGATGACGTCCGCCATGAAGGAGATCATGGTAGATGTCTCGCGCACTGTCTCTCCGTGGGCGATCTGGGATTTCTTTTCGTCGAGATCCGCTACTTCGATGCCGAGCAGGTTGCATGCGCTCGCGAACGAAAAGCGCGTTCTTGTGGAGTTGTCTCTGAAGATCGAGATCCCGAGCCCGGAATCGAAGATCTTTGTGGACTTGTTGCGTTCCCTGAGATCCCTCAGCGCGTCAGCCACGGTGAATACCGCCTCGATCTCATCGTCCGACTTTTCCCATGTCAGGAAGAAGTCGTTGTCATACATGTCGGCGATGTTCAGTTTCGCCAGCTTTTCAGCAAGTTCTGTTGTCTTGGACATTGTTTTCTCCTTTGCTCTCAAAAATAGCTCTTACGTATATCTTCTAAAAAATTTTTTGTTCCCTAAACTATTTTTATTATATACTCTGCATCCGCTTTTTCAATGCTTAATTCGTTGAAATCCCGATTATTTTCCGGATGCCAGCACGCTTTCGCCGCGCTTCAGATATCTGCCGTCCCCCTTCTTTCCGGTGAACCTTCCGTTCCTTGCGATCTCGCTGCCTCTGAGGAATACCCTCTCTACACTGCCGTCCAGGGTCATGCCCTCATAACACGAGTAATCGGACGCTCCTCTGATGTACTCCCTGTCGATCAGAGTCTTCCCGGAAGAATCTATGATCACTATGTCGGCGTCGGTCCCCGGCTCGAGCGATCCTTTCTGCGGATACATCCCGAACATCCTGCATGGCTCGGATGATGCGTATTTCACGACCTGAGGCAGGCTGATGCGTCCCTTCATGAAGCCTTCCGAGAAGAGCAGCAGCAGTCTCTCCTGCACTCCCGGCGCTCCGTTCGGACACTTTGTGAAATCGTCCTTTCCGTACTGCTTTTCGGCCTTTCCCTCTTTGAAGTGGAACGGGCAGTGGTCTGTCGCCACGGTATCGATGATGCCTCCTTCGGCCAGCGCCTGCCAGAGTTCCTCCCTGTCCCGGTCCTTTCTCAGCGGAGGCGACATGATGGCCTTGAGCCCTTCTTCGGGGTCATCGTACTCGCTGTCGTTCAGTATCAGGTACTGTATGCATGTCTCCACGCCCAGATGTGGCCTCTTTTCGGCTCTTGCCTTCATCACCTCGTGCAGCCCCTCGGCGCTCGAAAGGTGCACTATGTATAAAGGCGCGTCACCGGCCATCGCGGCGATGTGTATCATGCGGTTCACCGCCTCGGCCTCGCACCTTGGCGGCCTTGACAGAGGGTGGTATTTTGCTTCGGTTTTACCCTCCTCCGGGAATTCCTTTCTGAGCCTTGTCAGTACACCGTGGTTCTCGCAGTGCACCGTGATGACTATGCCGGCCTCCTTCGCAGCTCTGAACACGCGGAAGACATCCTCGTCCTCGAGCCTGTAATCGTAGGTCAGATAGACCTTGAAGCTCGTGATGCCCTCCTCTTCCTTTATCTCTTTCATCTCGGAGAAGGTGGCGTCATTCACATGCTGGAACACCCCGTGGAACCCGTAGTCCACGACCGCGTTGCCGTCTGCAAGCCTGTGATACTCGTTCACCTGATGCCATAGGCTGCAGTCCTTCGGCCCGAAGGCCATGTGGTCGACTATGGTAGTAGTGCCCCCGCAGGCCGCCGCGACAGTCCCGTCATAGAAGTCGTCTATCGCGCGCGCAAAGCCGACATCGAGATCCATGTGGGTATGCACATCGACAGCTCCCGGCATCACGTACATGCCTTCGGCGTCTATGACCTCTGCGTCATCGCATTCGATGCTTTCGGCGACCTCGGCTATCTTCTCATCTTCGATCAGGATATCTCCTTTGAAGACTTCCGAATCCGTCGCGATCTGTCCGTTCTTTATCAGTTTTTTCATACCTGCTCTCTGTCTCTCTTCCTTTCTGTCTGCTGTCCCTGCAGAATGATTTGTGTATGAACATTCGGAAAACCCATTTTCATACACAAAACAGGCCTGCTTTTTGTTTGCGAATCAATTTTACGACGTGCTTTTGTGTATAGATCCCGTATAATTCAGTTCTCATACACAGGATTCCCCGAAAAGCTGTGTACAGGTCTTCGATTATTTGATAATCATACACAAATCATAGCCGGATCCGGATCTGTTCATGGCTGAGCAAGCCGTATTTGTGTATGGATATCATCATTTGAAGAAATGATACACAAGTCTATTTCTTACTGTAATAAGTGTCTTCCATAGGAAGCGAAGTTCTGAGGACACCGTCCCTCGCGTAGTAGGCTCCGGCGACAGCGGGCGCGGCGGGTATCGTGGTGATCTCACCTATCCCCTTGGCGCCGTAGGCCGCGTCGAGCAGCTCCTTCTTTTCTACGTGTATCGCATGTATGTCCGGGATGTCCGTCGCACGGAGGAGGCCCAGCGTCCCGTATCTCGCAGTCGGCACGCAGTCCTCGAGAGGCCAGTTCTCTGTCAGGGCGTATCCCATGCCCATCAGAACTCCTCCTTCTATCTGTCCCGACATCGACAGAGGGTTCACCACCTTGCCGGCGTCGAAGGCCGCGTAGATGTCGGTGACCCTTCCCTCTGCATCGAGCACGGCAACATTCGTGGCGTATCCGTACGCTATGTGGCTCTTCGGATGCGGCTTGTCCGAACCGAGCTTGTCGGTCGGCTCAAAGTATTCGTACTCGAAGCTCCTGCCGTTCATCCTTCCGAGAGTCTCCTCAGTGATTCCCTCTTCATCCATGGCAGCTTTCAGAAGCTTTGCCGCCTCCTTTACGGCCTCGCCTGTCACAAGCGTCTGCCTCGATCCGGACGTGGTGCCGGAATCCGGCGCGTTGCCGGTATTGCTCGGGGCTATCCATATCTTCGTGAGCGGAAGGCCGGTAGCCTGGGCGACGTCCTGCACGAACACCGTCTGGCAGCCCTGCCCTATGTCCGAAGCCGCGGTATATATCCAGACAAGCCCGTCCTTTACCTCAAGAACCGCCCTTCCCTTGTCCGGCAGGCCAACTCCGACGCCCGCGTTCTTCATCGCGCAGGCGATCCCGACCCTGTCAGGCGGAGCATCATCGAAGTACGGCTTGACCGCGACGAGCGTCTCCTTCAGCGCTGTCGAGACATCGGCTATCTGTCCGTTCGGGAGTTCCAGTCCCGGTTCGATGGCGTTTCTGTATCTGATCTCCCACGGGCTTATGCCGGCCTTTTCGGCAAGCACATTCAGAAGCGATTCCAGCGCGAACTGGCTCTGGCATACGCCGAAGCCCCTGAAGGCTCCCGCAGGAGGATTGTTCGTATAGTATCCGTGGCCCCTTATGTCCGTGTTATGGTAGTTATACGGTCCCACGCTGTGAGTGCAGGCTCTTTCGAGCACAGGTCCGCAGAGGCTTGCGTAAGCCCCTGTATCGAAATCTATGTCGCAGTCGAGCGCCGTCAGTATGCCGTTCTCATCGCATCCCAGCGTGAATGTCCCCTCCATGGCGTGCCTTTTCGGATGCACCCTCAGGGATTCGCTGCGGCTGAACTTCGCCTTGACCGGTCTTCCGAACTTAAGGGCCGCAAGCGCGGATATGTGCTGTGTCGTCACATCCTCTTTCCCGCCGAAGCCTCCTCCGATGAGCTGGTTCTCGACGATTATGCGTTCAGGCGCATCCTCCCATCCCAGCATGATGCTCACTTCATGTCTGGTATCGTAAGCTCCCTGATCGGTCGAGAGTATCTTAACTCCGTCCCCGTATGGGAAAGAGACCGCGCACTCGGGCTCGAGGAATGCGTGCTCGGTGAAAGGCGTCCTGAACGTGCCTGTCACGGTATACGCGGATTCCTTAAGGGCCTTTGCGGCGTCCCCTCTCACGACATGTCTCTGCTGGCAGAGGTTTCCCGCGGAGTGGACCTTCGGAGCGCCTTCAGCCTTCGCCTCCGCGATGCTCCTTACCGGCTCGAGCTGCTCGTACTCTATCTTTACGGCCTTCTTCGCCTGCTCGAGTATGTACGGGGACTCTGCGACCACAAGGCATATGGCGTCTCCCACCATCCTCGTCGTATCGCCTTCGGCTATCATCACATCCCAGTCCTGCTGGATATGCCCCACCTTGTTGTGCGGCACATCCTCCGCGGTCAGAACGCCCAGCACTCCCGGCAGAGATTCCGCCTTTTCCTTTATGATCTTTTTCACCACCGCCCTCGGATACTGAGACCTGACAGCCGAGCAGTAAGCCATTGGCGGCATGTCCGGATCCACCACGGTGAATATGTTGCAGAGAGGCTCGTCCTTTCTGGAGACTGTCCTTCCGATCCCGGTCAGTCCCTTCGCCGAAGCCTCTTCATATTCCTCTTTCGTCCAGCCGGCAAGCTCCATCATGAGATCCGGTCTGTCCGAAGGCACGAAGTATTCAGGGCCGATGTCGTCCGGGTACTTCCCGTAGCCGAGGACCTTTTTCCTGACATCGATGCGGAACACATTCTGCCCCACTCCGAACTCTGAAGACTTGCCCTTGTTTTCGTAATTCTCTATGCCCGACGCCAGCTCAGGGTCGTATTTCGAACCCACGACAGAGATGAATTCCTTCTGCTCCGGCAGCATCTTTCCCGTGAACTGGACGACATCCCTTATCTCTTCTTCGCCTCTGAGTATAGCGGCGGCCCTTTTTATGCCTGTGATTATTTTCTTGTATCCGGTGCAGCGGCATACATTGCCTCTGATCGCTTTTTTTATCTCAGCCGTGGACGGATCGGGATTCCTGTCGATCAGAGCCTTTGCCGCCATGACCATGCCCGGTATGCAGAAGCCGCACTGAACAGAGCCCGCGGTCCCGAAAGCGTACACGAAGGTTTCCTTCTCGCGCAGAGAAAGTCCCTCGACCGTGATGATGCTTTTGCCGGCCGCCCTTTCGGTCGTCAGTACGCACGCTCTTACCGCATAGCCGTCCGCCACGACGGTGCATGTGCCGCAGGCTCCTTCCGAGCAGCCGTCCTTGACCGAGTACAGCTTAAGATCGTCCCTGAGATATCTCAGAAGGGGCTTGTTTTCTTCAGTCGTTCTCTCTATTCCGTTTACAGTGAATGTATAAGCTATTTCAGCATCCTCCTGTATCTACTCCGCAGAGGTGATTATGCCGCGGATATCCCTGATGACCCCGCGCGGGCACTTCACCGCGCACATGCCGCATCCGAGGCATGTCTCAGGGTCTATTACCGGACTTCCGCTTTCAATGGTGATCGATGCCGCCGGACAGACCTTTACGCAGATGCCGCACGAGATGCACGAATTATCGCAGGCTTCTCTTGCGGTCTTTCCGGCGTCCCTGTTGCTGCACTTCGGCCGGATGATATACTCCCTGTTTATGACATCGATGATGTTCTGAGGGCAAGCTCTCCCGCACAGACCGCAGCCCACGCATTTGCCCGCATCTACGGAAGGCGGGCCCGATCCTTCGATATTTATGGCCGCAAGATGGCAGGCGCTGACGCAGGAGCCTCCCCCGAGGCATCCGTATCTGCACCTGCTTATCCCGTCAGGATAAAGTCCGAGGATGGCTTCGCAGTCATTCGGCAGCGCAGCCCGGTCTATCCCTTCAAGCAGAGGGCTTCCTCCCCTGCAGCGCACATATGCTGTTTTCCTGATCCTCTTTGCCATCGTTTCTTTCTTTGTTACAGACGGTCCCCGGCATATCTCATCACAGCTTCGAGCACTCCTCCGCCAATGGAAAGAGCCTTGTCCGATACGCTCATGTAATCGATGATGTCCCCTCTCGGATCGACATCGCCGGACTTGAGACCCTTAGTTACAGGCACTCCATCCTGCAGAAGACCTCTTATCATGCCGTCTGTTTTTGCAAGCACGGGCACTCCGTCGACATTGCCGACGCGGTCGCCTTCCCTGACGAGATCTCCTATCTCTTTCTCCGGATGGAATACTCCGTCAGCCGGGGCTTTCAGCAGGCGGTTTATCGTCTGGCCGCCTATATTCCCCGGAACTCCGGTGTTGGCTATCGCAGAGCCTTCCGTTATGACCCTCCCCAAAGTGTGTCCGCGCTTGGTCTCGACTACGGCATCACAATCCTTGCCCGCCGTAAAGCCGGGTCCGACTCCTATCACGAGCGGAGCATCGTCTATATGCGTGCCTGTGTTGACCTTAGCGAGTATCGCGTCGACGACCACCTCAGGCTTCATGATCCCGATGATCTTCGCTTCAGGATCCGGCATGACGGGTATGACTCCTCTTTCAAGGCAGTCTCTGACCTCTTCTTCGGTCTCCGCTCTTTCAGCTTTCACATCTTCGACCTGGGCGCTGCCGAGACGGACCGCTTCCGAAAAAGCGACCGTCCGGCGCACCGCCAGAGGCACCGGCAGATCGGTCATCACTACATCGAAACGCGAGTGATGCAGCCTCAGAGCGATCCCGCTCGCAAGATCGCCGGCGCCTTTGATAACTATAATCATTTTTTCTGCTTTCCCGGCCCTGACAGGCCGTCCTCATCCATACTGCCGGATACTATCCGAGCAGATATGAATACTCATTCATTACAGCCTTGATGAACGCGAGCGCTCCTTCAGGCAGGCTGCACTTCGGATCTGCGATATCGTGATCGGCCGTGTTTCCGAAAAGCCTTACGCGCACCTTGCTTCCGCCGAGCGGCAGGAACCCGCTGTTCTCGCTGTCCTTGAAGTCCTCTTCGCTCCAGAAGAGAGTGAATTTGTCCTTGTACGGACGTCCGCTGTACGGACAGAAGATCGCGCAGTTGCCGCACTCGTTGCACATGCCATCGACGTGGAGGATCTGAGCCTTCTCAAATCCCTTTACGTCGATCGCCACATTGGCTCTGTTCGGGCATACCTGCACGCATGATTCGCATACGGTCGGGCATCCGAGGCATCTAGTGTCAGGCTTTCCTTCAGGAGGATCTGCGAGCACACCCTTCTTTTCCATCACGGAAGCCTTGTCGAGTTTCCCGCCGAGCTCCGCGTATTTGTCGAACTTCACGCCGGCGATGGCCGAAGCGATGATCTGCGCGTGACCGATAGCCTTGACGACGGTCGCAGGACCTCTGCTGCAGTCTCCTGCCGCATACAGACCTTTGACAGTTGTCATCATGTTCGCGTCCAGCACAGGATGTCCCTTTGCATCGAGCTCTGCTCCGGCGGACTCATAGATGTCTGTAAATACCGCTTCGCCCACAGCGCAGATGACCGCGGTCGCAGGCACCTCGGTGAATTCTCCCGTGCCCTCAGGCGAGCGTCTTCCGCTCTCATCAGGATCGCCGAGCCTGCAGATCTCGCATTTGAGTTTGCCGCCTTCCAGGCCTTCCGGCGCAAGAAGCTCTTTGAACTCGACTCCGTCTTCGAGAGCCATTACCAGTTCTTCCTCATCGGCCGGCATGTTCCTTCTGTCTCTTCTGTATACCAGGCGCACGTTCTTCACTCCCGGCTGTCTCTTTGCGGCCCTCGCGACATCCATCGCAGTGTTGCCGCCGCCGATGACGGCCACGTCGGTACCGAGCTGCACAGAACCCGGAGCAGCCTTCACAGCTTCGAGGAATTCAAGAGCATCGATCTCTTCGCCGTACTTCAGAGCCTTGCGGCCCGGAGCCCATGCTCCTATGGCTATGATGATGTCGCTGAATCCTTCATCTTTGAGTTCCCTGACGGACTTTATCTCGCGTCCCGTCACCATCTTTGCGCCGTACGCAGAGCAGAGTGCGACATCTTTGTCGAGGGCGTCATCGCCGATCCTGAATCCCGGGATCACATAGCGCGGGACGCCGCCCATCTTGTCGTTCTTTTCGAATACAGTCACGTCGACGCCGGCGCGGCTCAGGAACGATGCCGCCGCGAGCCCTGCAGGGCCTCCGCCGATGACGGCCACTTTCTTTCCTGTCGCGGCTGCGCCTTTGAGCGCCGGAAGAACTTTGTCGTACGCGGCCTCAGCGGCCATCAGCTTGACCTCGCGGATGCGAAGCGGCGATTCGTAGTGGTTCCTCATGCATTTGGTCGCGCATGTATGCGGACAGAGAGTTCCCGTCGTGAACGGAAGCGCGTTCTTTTCGAGTATGATGTTCAGAGCATCCTCCGCTCTGCCTTCCTTCATGGCTTCAAGGTATGCAGGGATATCCTGCTCGATCGGGCAGCTTGTGCTGCAAGGCGCCGTGAAGCAGTCGAAGAGCGGCAGATCCTCGCCGTTCTTTCTGCTCGGGATCGGCTTGACAGGCTTGCGGTTGCGCTCGCCCTGGGACATCTCAACAAGCTTGCTGACCTTCGAAAGATCCACTCCGCTGAACCTCTTGCTGCCGCATTCCATCACGAGATCCGCGATCTGCGACATCCTCTCATAGCCGCCCGGCTTGAGGACTGTAGTGGCCATCGTGATAGGCCAGATGCCGGCTTCGAATATCTCTTTGATGTTGAAGTAGTCGGCTCCGCCCGAGAAGCTGATCCTGAGCTTGCCCTTGAACTGCTTTGTGATCTTCTCGGCCAGATAGATGGTCAGCGGGAAGAGGCTCCTGCCGGACATGTACATCTCTTCTGAAGGAAGCTCGCCTGCCTTCACGTCCACAGGGAATGTATTCGTGAGCTTGACTCCGAACTCGAGTCCCTTCTCGTCGCAGAGCTTCTGCAGACGTTCGAACATCGGCACCGCGTCCTCCCACTGGAGGTCTTCGAGGAAGTGATGATCATCGAACGCTATGTAGTCAAAGCCGAGCGAATCGAGGCGCTTTCTGGCGAACTCGTATCCGAGCAGAGTCGGGTTGCACTTTATGAATGTGTTGAGTCCCTTCTCGGTGATGAGATAGGACGCTATCCTCTCGATCTCGTCAGGCGGGCAGCCGTGGAGCGTCGACTCAGTGATCGACTCGGAGATCCTTGCAGGGATGGCTTTGATGAACGCCTCATCGACATTTTTGAGCCTGCCGTCCTTTACTGCAGCAAGGGACTCAGCCATCGCTTCTTTGAACACATCGGTGTCAGAGGCGTCCTTCATGCCCTCGATGAACTTATCGATCTTCTCGGTCTTGATGCCCTCAAGGTCGTAGCCTACCGACATGTTGAATACGAAGGCGTCAGGATCGCCCAGGCCGAGCTCCTTAGCCAGGATCTTGCAGACGAACCACGCCTTTACGTACTCCTCGAACGCCTGAGGCACATAAAGCTCTGTCGACCACTCGCAGTTGTAGCACTCGTCCGATGCGTTGATGCATGGCTTCGCCACGCAGGCCGCGAGCTCGGCTCCGTCCATCTGCTGGACGGTCTTCAGCTCGAAGAACCTCGAACCCGCAACGTACGATGCGATGATGTTCTGAGCAAGCTGGGTGTTAGGACCTGCCGCCGGGCCGTAAGGCGATTCTATCTTTTCTTCGAAGATAGGCAGAGCCTGTCCGTTAGTGTGCTTTACCATTTTGGAAACACCGAAGATGCTTCCGCTCTTGCCGTACTCCTCGAGCACCCAGTTGAGAAGGTGCTTATACGGCATAGGTCTCATAATGTCACTCATGATACTTTTCCCTCCTGTTGAAAGATCCTAGTACTCCCTGTGGTTGAGCTCGCCCCAGAGCTTCTTGCTCTGTTCGAGCGTCCATGCGTTTATGGCCTCTTCGTCTATGCCGACGAATTCTCTGTCCTTGTAGAGGACCTTTCCGTTGATGATCGTGGTCCTGCAGTTCTTGCCCATCATGCCGAAGATCATGTGGCCGTCGATATTGTCCGCCGAGAACGGAGTGAACGGCTTGTAGTCCATGACGATGACGTCGGCCGCAGCGCCCTCCTTCAGGATGCCGAGAGGCTTCTTGAAGTATCTGGCCGCGATCTTCCTGTTGTTCTCGAAGAGCATCGTCACATCCTCGCCCCATGCAACGTTAGGCATCGCAGCGTTGTGTCTCTGGATGATCAGGAAGACCTTGAGGCTCTCGAGCATGTCGTGCGTATAGGCGTCCGTGCCCATTCCGACCGTTATGCCCTTCGCCATCATCTGGAGCACAGGCGCGCAGCCTACGGCGTTGCCCATGTTGGACTCAGGGTTATTGACCACCATCGTGCCCGTCTCTTTGATGATATCCATCTCGGCAGGGCTCACGTGGATGCAGTGCCCGAGCAGGGTCTTCTCTCCCAGGATGCCGTTGTAGAGGAGCCTGTTGACAGGTCTGCAGCCGTAGTTTCTCAGGCTGTCGTAAACATCGTTCATTCCCTCGGCGATGTGGATATGGAAGCCCGTCATGCCGTCGTTTGCCTCGACCATCTTTTCGAAGGTCTTGTCAGAGATCGTGAAGAGAGCGTGTCCGCCGAACATTGCCTTTATCATGTCGTCGTCCTCGTCCTTCGCCCACTTCGCGAAGTCCGCGTTCTCCTTTATGGCCTGAGCCGTCTTTTCTTCTCCGTCTCTTTCGGAGACTTCATAGCAGAGGCAGGATCTCATGCCGAGTTCCTTTGCGACATCCTTTATCGCGAACAGCGATCCCGGTATCTCGCAGAAGCTGGCGTGATGGTCGAATATTGTCGTAACGCCGTCTCTTATGCAGTCGAGGATGGTGGCGTACGCGCTGGCCTTCGTGCCGTCTATCGTCAGATGGCGGTCTATGTTCCACCACATGCCGTCGAGTATCTCGAAGAAGTTCGTCGGATTATGGCCGTCTATCGCCAGACCCCTTGCGAGTCCGGAATAGATGTGCGTATGCGCGTTGATGAGACCCGGCATTATGATGCCGCCCTTCGCGTCGACGAATTCGGCGTCAGGATAAGCCTTTTTCATGTCCGCGAGAGTTCCCACCGCCTTGATGACTTCACCGTCGGTCACGACAGCTCCATCCTTAAGATAAGGGAATTCAGGATCCCTCGTAATCACCTGTCCGTTACCTATTAAAAGCATATTTCATCCTCCCTTCATGCATTACTGTATCTTTCCCAGTTCGCGGAGTATCTTCTCCGGTGTCATCGGCCAGCTTCTCATCCATACGCCGCAGGCGTCGTGGATGGCGTTTCCTATCGCAGGAGCCGCGCCGTTGCAGGCGATCTCGGATATGGACTTGGCGCCGAACGGGCCGTCCGGATCATCCACATCTATGAGCACCGCCCTGAAATCGTCAGGCTGCTCGGAGATCATCGGGACGCCGTAGTCCGTCATCGTTGCGTTGACGCAGTGCCCGTCCTTATCGAGTATCATGTCCTCGTACAGAGTGTGTCCGATGGACTTGAGCGAGGCTCCGTACATCTGGCAGAGAGCCGCCTCCGGATTGATAGGCGTGCCCGCATCCTGTATCGCGTAGAACTTCTGGACCTTCACCTCGCCCGTCCTGACATTTACGGCGACCTGCGCGAAATGAGCTCCGTACGGTACTGACGATGCTGCCGTAGTGAAGCTTCCCGGAGCGATCAGGTGTCCGCGGCCTGTGCCTGATGTCGAGGTGTGGATTATGTCGTAGAACGAAAGCACCTTGCCTGTCTTCTTCGACTTCACCTCTCCCGGCCATGCTATCTCCATGTCATCGACTGACTCTTCGAGCTGGTATGCAGCCTCATCGAGTATCTTCTCC
>Ga0310695_10011781_pt1 | contig 12418 bp, 8 predicted proteins | sample RumenRJG_04DNA_FD_203882 | JGI IMG/M metagenome (GOLD analysis project Ga0310695, IMG submission 203882) | Bovine rumen microbial communities from Lethbridge, Alberta, Canada - RJG_04 (v2) (version 2) | ecosystem: Host-associated > Mammals > Digestive system > Stomach > Rumen | place: Canada... | reverse complement strand
TGTCGGCGAGTGTTCCGGCCTTGTGCTCCAGGTTGGTCTCCTCGGCCATCTCGGCCTTGATCCAGTTCAGTCCCTCGCGGCCCTTGTAGATGGCGCCCTTTCTGTCACACATGGTGATGTTCTTGAAACCTGCGGAGAGCAGGAGCTTGACGATTGCGATTGCAGCAGCTCCTGCGCCGGAAGTGACGATCTTCACGTCTTCCTTCTTCTTTCCAACGACCTTCAGGGCATTGGTAAGACCTGCAAGGGTAATGACAGCTGTGCCGTGCTGGTCATCGTGGAAGATGGGGATGTCGCACTTTTCCTTGAGCTTTCTCTCAATCTCGAAGCAGCGCGGAGCCGAAATGTCCTCGAGGTTGATTCCGCCGAAGGAACCGCTGATGTTGTAGACCGTGTTGACGAACTCGTCCACGTCCTTGGTTTTGACGCAGAGCGGGAATGCATCGACGTTTCCGAATGACTTGAAGAGAACGCACTTGCCTTCCATGACGGGCATTCCGGCTTCGGGTCCGATATCGCCGAGACCCAGGACTGCGGTTCCGTCCGTGATGACGGCACAGAGATTGTGACGTCTTGTGAGCTCGTAGCTCTTGTCGATGTCTTTCTGGATTTCAAGACAGGGCTGGGCGACACCGGGGGTGTAGGCCAGGGAAAGATCCTGTGATGACTTGACGGGAACGGTTGAGATGACCTCGATCTTGCCCTTCCATTCTGCATGTTTCTTCAATGATTCCTTTGCGTAATCCATGTTGTAACCTCTGTGTATTTGGTAGTTGTCTTCCAATATATTATTGTGCAACGGCCGTGGATATCAAGAGTTTTTCTATCGTTTTTGAACTTTTTTATTCACAAATGATCATCGAAAAACAGAAATCATTCAAAAATGAACATCTTTCTACATCCGGGCAAGGACGTTGAGAACTGCCGCCTGGGTCTTGCCGTCGGGAACCTTTCCTGCCAGGATCATGTCGGCGAACTCGCGTATGCCGATCATCTCCACGTTGATGCTCTCGTCCTCGTCCAGCTCGCGGTCACCGAAACTCAATCCGCGCGCCCAGTAAAGATAAATTACCTCCGTCGAATAGGCGCAGGTGGGATAGAAGGGCCCCAGATATTCGAACTCGGAAGCCGTGATTCCGGTCTCCTCGCGAAGCTCCCTCTTTGCCGCCTCCAGATGATCCTCTCCCTCATAGTCCAGCTTGCCCGCCGGTATTTCCAGAAGCTCCGAATGGAACGGATAGCGGAACTGGTGCTCCACGGCGATTCTTCCCTTTTCGTCCATGGCCACCACGGCCACCGCTCCCACGTGCTTTATGTATTCGCGGGTCGTGTTTCTTCCGTTCGGAAGAGCCACATTGTCCTTGAAGACATGCAGAAGCTTTCCGCTGTAGATTTCGGTGCTGTCCAGCTGTCTTTCGGCCAGATCCATCTTGTCGAATGTCATATCGTTATCTCCTTTCCATCCTTGTCCCACACCGGTCCCAGGCTTCCGTCGCGAAGATAGTAGAGAACTCCGCGGCTCTCCTTTCCCGTAAGTTCCTTAGCCACCCTGACGTAAGTCATCAGCTGATGCTTGTGAACCTCAGGGTTTCTGAGCGCATCGGTTTTGTAGTCCACCACCAGATTGTAATCATTTCCTTCGACAAGAAGGTCGATGACGCCTTCAACGGCGATGTCCGGATTGTTTTCATCGTATGTGTAGAATCTCATCTCGGGATGGGTTTTGTGTCCCTCTATGTGTTCTTTGTAGAAACTGCTGTCCGAGAACCCCTGTGCGAAGGCGCGGGCGCGGGCCAGCAGAATCCTGTTTTCCCCTTCGGTTGCGCAGAAATCGCAGCTCAGGGCATCGGTGTTCCCATCCTTGAAGAATAGCTCAAGAGCACTGTGGCACAGGGTTCCGAACTTGTCCCGAAGTCCTTGGGAAACGGTAATCGGATCGGAATCGAAAACGGGAAGCTTCTCGCCTTCCGAGAAGGAAAGTCCTTCTTCATGCGAGGCGGTGACGGCAGATGTGAGGCTGCTTTCAACGAAGACAGGGTATGCATCGCGCACGTCGGCCGCGTTTTTTTCCCTGTGGGTTCTGGTGCTGTCCGGAATAAAGTCTGTCCAATCGGACACGGAGACTTCCTTCAGATTGCAGCAGTTGAGCGACGGATCGAAACCCACTGCTTCCATGTACTTTTTTAGAATCGGTCCGCATGAGGGACTTCCGTCCTTGTTGACCTTGTAGCCGCCCGACAGGATCAGATGGTCCTTTGCACGGGTCAGAGCCACGTAAAGGATTCTTTTTAATTCGGCCTCTTCTTTATCCCTTGCCTCTTTTTCCAGGACATTAAGGATATTCCTATTCTCCGTCGCCACTAATCCGTCTTTCCAGCGGAAAACATATGAAGATGCGTCCGCCTTCGGCCGGGTTCCCATCCCAGCGAAGATGACGATCTTGAAATCAAGTCCCTTTGACTTGTGAACCGTCATGAGTTGCACACCGGTCTTCTCTTTGAACAGAACAGGTGTTTCGGGAAGCTTCTCGCTCTGCCCTGTATTGTCGCGAAGGAATCTGGCAAAAGCGGCAAGACCATTTCCTTCTGATTCCATGGCAACGGCATAGGAATAAAGGTACTCGTAGTGCTCGGCAAAGACCTCGCGGTCGTACTCGGACTCGATGAAGGCCTTGTATCCGCCTTCGATCCACAGGGCTTCCAGAAACTGCGAGAGTGTCAGGCGGAATGCTTTCTCCTTCATCGAAGCAAAGAAAGCACTGAAGGCATTGAACCGATCCTTATCGATCTCCGGAATGGAATCAATGTCCTCGTTCAGCACATACTTGATGTTTTCTTCGCTCATACCACAGAAAGGAGACTTCAACACAGCTACGAATGAACGAATATCTTTGGGATAGACAATACAATTGATGAAGCTGTAGAAATCGTTTGCTACGGCATCGATCATAAGAGACCTTGTCTCGGTCAGCTGGTATGGGATTCCACGACGCTTGAGGGCCTTCTCAATGTTCATCTGGTTTCCGGCAGTCCTGAACAGGATAGCTATATCCGACGGCTTCGGATGCTCTCCGGCTATAAGGAAATCCGTGTCATTCTCATCCAGTACTTTCCTGCACCATTCTCCGATTATCTCGGCTTCGAAGCTGTCCTTGTCGAACAGATCCCTGTCTATCATGTCCTGCCGGAAAACACTCAGAATAATCTCGGCATCTGTTCCATCGCCCTTCCTTCCGGGCTTGATCGGATTGCTTCTGGCTTCGAATTCACGGAAATCGCTGTCCGAAGGAGTAAGAATTCTGTCAAACACGGCGTTGAAATGATTGATCAGCTTTTTCTGACTTCGGTAGTTGGAACTCAAGGTAAGCGACGACCCGTTTTTCTTCATCTCGTTCTCGAGTCTTCTGAACACGGAGACATCGGCTCCTCGGAACTTGTAGATGGACTGCTTTTCGTCTCCCACGAAGAAGAGCTTGGAAGGCTCAAGATCCGCAACCGAGGGAATCTCTCCGCTTACGGCAGCCTTGTCCGTGCGCTCGGAGAGCAGGAACAGGAGGTCGCGCTGCAGGCTGTTGTTGTCCTGGAACTCGTCGATCATTATGAAGCGGTAGTTTTTCTTGTATGTGTCACGCAGAGCCGCATTGTCCCTGAGAATCCTAACGGACAGGTCCGCCACGTCATTGAAAGTCAGAGCCCCTACGCGTTTTTTCTCCTCATTCAGGAGTTTTGTGAACTTCTCAACTGCACGCTGGAGAATCGAGATTCCTTCCCCGAAAGCAATGGCCCGCAGATCCGCGAATCCGGAGTTCTTGAGCACCAGCTCTCTGATATCCCTGGCCAGTTCCTTGGTCTCAGGATCGCGTGCTCTCCTAAGATTGAAATCGTCGGTCTCTCCTATGCTGTCAGTGTCTATAGCCTTGCCGATAGCATTCACATCATCGCGGAAACTGTCACTCAGATTCATTTCCGAGAGCTGCTCAATAAGCTTGAGAGCCTCTTCCTTTCTCCGGAAATACTCTTCCCGTACGGTCTCCCTGAATGAAGTTGTTATCCTTGCGCTGTCGTAGTCCCGGGCAATCGACGAGTTCCTTGAAATAACGGAAAAAAACGAACCCATTACAGCTGCGGGCATCAGAAGCGATGAAAGAGCTTTTGCCTCTTCGCTGTTCTCCGGATCGCCGAGGAATCTGACGGCAAGGCGCTCTGACAGAGAATCCAGATCCTCATCACTGAGATTGGCAACGTCTCTGGGGAGGCCGAACCTGGTGACATCGCTTCTGACGATCTTGGAACAGAAGCTGTCCAAAGTGGAAATCGATGCCTTTCTGAAACTGTCAAGAGTATCTTCAGGCAGGCTTTCCTTCGCCTTCACAAGACATTTGTAGATTCGGCTGCGCATTTCGTTTGCAGCCTTCTTCGTGAATGTAAGGGTCAGAATCTGCTCCGGTTTCACATTCTCCTGCATGACAAGTCGCAGGAAGCGCCAGGAAAGAACCGCTGTCTTTCCCGCGCCGGCGCCGGCCGAGACAACAGTATTTCCGGTGGTTTCGATTACCGCCCTCTGCTCGTCATCGGGGAAGAATTTCTCGTTTTCCATGATCTGATCCAAAGTCATTGCAGATTGTACCTCCTTCTGCAGATGACCCTTTCGCTGCATTGGCTGCAGCTGTCCTCTGACGGGGTGGCCTTCCACTCGCCTGCGGTGTAGCCCTTCACGGCACGGTCTGTATCCTCGTCCAAGGCGGACTCCATTTCCTGCCATCTAACCGGATCCAGACCCTTGAAAACGGAATCCTTCATGGAATAGAACCAGCAACCTGAAACATCCTTCATATGTTCCGGATTTTTTTCATAAAGACGTTTGTAAAGAACAAGCTGGTATGTGGCATCGCCTGAGCCTTTCTTATAGTCCAGAAGGAAGACGTTCCCCCGCTCATCTTCAATCAGGGTGTCTACACGGCCGGTGAAAAGGGGGTCGCTTTCCAGCTTCATTTCGTTGCATATGGGAATGAAGGGTCCCACATGACCCGGGAAGCCGTCGGGCGGAGAAAGAAGCTCCGTCAGAACGGATTTCAGAGGTTCAAAGTAGGCACTTCTGAGCGAGAGCTTCGTGTAGGAATCGAAGCTGTCGTTTTTCTCAAGCTCCCGGTCCAGAATCCGCTCGATTTCCAGGTGGTATTCCTCAAGATTCTGCGGGACAAGCATGGTATTCCTGTGGTTGAACATGAAGCTCTGGATTACCTTGTGCAGGAAAGAGCCCATTTCGGCATCGTCCTGGATTGCGGGTTCGAAATCGTCCAAGGTATCCTTCAGAAGATTATTTTTCAGGTATGAAAGATAAGGACATCTTGCATATGTCGTCAGGGAACTGTAGGAAAGCCTGTAGTTTTTCAAGTCAACCGGCGCTCCACCTCCGTCTTTTGCTATGTCCGCACTGGGTTTGCCCAGTGAAGTGAGCTTTGCCATCTTCATACTTATGGCATCTGCGGAAACAGAAAACGGAGGGAATTCAGGTTTCGCTTCCTCTGTTCTGTCGTTGAGAATGAAGAATGACGGGATGCTCTGCGGTCCTTCGAAAGATACTTCCGAACCGGATATCCACACATGTGGGCTCAAGGTACCGTAGTACATGAGTGTGCGGTCGGTAACATCCCAGGTCTGCCTGTGAGGGGCCTCATGATCCTCCAGAAATTCAAATTCGGAGCGCATTATACGGCAGTTCGAATCGTTAAGCCCGACCAAATAATGGTATTTCACGTCCATAAGATAGTCCTGACCGTAGGTAAAGACCCTTATTCCCGTTCGCTTCTCCTGCCTGACGTACTGAAGTTTTTCCACATTATTCATGAAGACGGAGAAGATTCCCGGCATCTTCATGGAACAATCATCCATAGCATTCTCCATCTGAAGCAACTCGGAGATGATAAAGGAATAGACATCCCGATCCACAGGGTCCTTCGAGTCTGAGAATTCTCCCTTTCCGAAGAGCAACGAGGCCATGGAATGCAGAGCCGCAAGCAGAGTCTGCCCGTCCCCGGCCTTTTTCAGGCCGGTCAGACAGTTTTTGAAATTCCCGTAGTATTCGGACAGAGAAGTGTTGCCATTCCTTTCGAGAGATCTCAGAAGAAGGTCCTCTCCGTAACCGGCATTTCCCGTCCTGATGCCGTGCAAAGTCATGTACTCCACGATTTCCCTGCCTGCATTGATATCCTCAAAAGGAAGGGCGGTATTGAGAAACAGATCCTCCAGACTGTGGAAAGAAAGTCCTTCTTCCAGACAATTCAATACTGCAAAAAGGTACTGCCCGGGTACAGTAAGCTTAATATCGACTCCGGTCATGAAAGAAAGAGGAGTTCCGAACTCTTTGGCTTTACGTTCCAGACGCGGGCGCAGGACTTCCGGCGACGGGGTCGAGATGAGGATGTCGCCCGTGGGGACACCCTTCTCCTTGAGAACTTCCAGCTCCCTGAACAATGCCTCAATTTCCGCTTCTTCAGTGAAAAAACTATGATATATCGGCATTTCAGGCTCTTTAATCTCAAACTTCTTGATATACAGAACCGACTCCAAGTCCTTCATCAGCATCTGCATCTGGACATCGGCATCACAACTGACCAGATAGTATTCTTTTTCACTCTCCTCCGGAGCAGAGCATTTCTCCCAGCCCGGTTCGAAAAGCCCGTTGCGCTCCAGGAAAGCCGAGTATGCGCTCTTGAGAATCAGCAGGTCCTTCTTCAGCCTGAAATCGGGAAAACTTGCCTTTTCCACATCGCCCAGAGAATACAGGATTCCTGCTATGAACGGAACGAAACGAGTCCTGTTCTGGCGAAGGGCATCGCGGTACAGATAGTCCATGCCGGTGTCCCCGCGATCAAGAAAATCCGAGGCGAATACGATGCGGTGGTACTTCCCCGCGGGCTTTTCGGCATGTTTCGGGGAGAAGCGCATGCGGAACTCGTCGAAGGCAAGCGCCCTCTCCGCGGCTATGCTGGTGTGTTTTTTTCTTGCGTATTCGGCAAGCCAGTAGCGCGAGGCATTTTCTGTCGGGAAGACGAGAGTGCTTCTCCCGTCATCGAGAATGCGGAAGATTTCTTCTCTGAACGTCACGATCTGCGGAGGGTCCTCATGAACTGGGTTCTCTCCCAGTACTCGCCGTCGGGCATGCGCTCCTGCGCGAGCTTTCCGCAGAATTCGGAGACCGATTTGAATCCCTTGTCTCCCATCCACTTCTCGATTCTGCAGATGATGTTTCCTATGGCATCAAGGCCGTTCTTCATGAGCACGGAGTTGATCTCCACTGCCTTTGCGCCTGCCAGAAGCATCTTGACCACGGTCTCGCCGTTGTGGATTCCCGTTGCGGCGGCGAGGTCGGTCTTCTTCATTTCTCCCGACATGAGGGCGATCCAGCGCAGCGACTCCAGATACTCTGTTGGATTCGATGTGGGCTGTCCGCCGCAGACATCAACCTTGTCGATGTCAATGTCCGGCCTGAAGAAATGGTTGAAGAGAACCAGTCCGTTGATTCCCTCCTTCTCGAAGCTCTTCATGATGCTTGAAATCGATGAATATTCAAAACCGGTCTTCAGTGCCACGGGAACCTTGATGGCGCGTCTTGCAGTCCTTGCGAAGGAGACGGCCTCGCGGTCGACCTTTTCTCCGGGAACCGATGAATCCGATGCAAGCGGATAGTAGTTCAGCTCGATGGCATCCGCACCGACCTGCTCGAACCGCTTTGCGAAGTCCTCCCAGGTCCTGATGCTGGTGCAGTTGATAGAGGAGATGACGGGAATGGACAGCTTCTGCTTCGCCTCTGCAAGCAACTCCAGGTACTGGTTGATGTAGTAGTCCTTGGAGAGGGTCTTGTATGCATCGTTGAAATCGGAATAGCCGACGAATTCCGAATTGGTTTCGGAATCCTTTCCCGCGACATAGTCGATCTGCTGTTCGAATATCGACTTGAGAACGACGGCTCCGGCTCCGGCCTCCTCGCACCTGACAAGATCGGCGATGTTAGCCGTAAGAGGGCCCGAGGCCACGATGATCGGGTTCTTCAGTGAAAGACCCATGAATGTGGTTCTGAGATCTGCCATTTCCGATTCTCCTTATACGCGGAAAGTATATCACAACGTCTGAGGATTATGAACAATATTGCGCGAAGTTTAAAATTGTAACAATATGCATGATATGGTATGATTATCGAAAAGATATTCACAATTGCGGAGGCTTTATGCTCGGGTCATCAGTTGCGGGAAAAAGAATCAGCGTTATCGGAACGGGAAACATGGGCGGCGCCTTCTCCGAGGCCCTCTCAAGGATAAGCGGCATCGATCTGTGCCTCTATGACAGCTATGCCCCGTGCGCGCAGAAGATTGCAGAAGGAAAGGACAACGTGACCGTCCTGCCGTCCATGGACGCTGCAGCAGGCTCCGACATCATTATCATCGCGGTCAAGCCGCAGGTACTGCCTTCCATCTACTCAGACCTTTCAAAGCTGAACCCCGGTTTCTTCATTTCCATTGCGGCAGGCGTAACGCTCGATAAGCTGAGAAAGAACCTGGCAACGGAGAAGGTCGTGAGGTTCATGCCAAACATCGCGGCCAAGGTCGGCTGCGCCGTGACGGCTGTGGCCTACTCGCCTGCCCTGGATGAGAAGCAGAAAGAAGACGCCATGGCAGTTGCAAAATCCGTAGGTTCAGCCTTCGAACTTGACGAGAGCCTCTTTGCAGCCTTCATCGGAATCTCCGGAAGCGGAATAGCATACATGTTCGAGCTCATGCACCAGATGGCCATGGGCGGCGTGAAGGAAGGAATCCCCTATCCCAAGGCCCTGTCCATCGTGGCCGACACGATGATAAGCGCGGCCAGCCTGCAGAAGGCCACCGGAACAAGCGCGGCGGACCTGGAGACCATGGTCTGCTCCGCCAAGGGAACCACGATAGAAGGCGTCAAGGCGCTGGCCGACGGAGGCTTCGCAAACGCCGTGATCAACGCAGTGTCGGCTGCGGCAAGACGTTCGGAAGAACTCGAAAAGAAGGCCTGAGACATGAAGGATCTGTTCAAATCATTTGAGAGCGTGAGAAATTCGGCCACCGTTCTTGCCGTTTCTCCCGACAGCGAAAGACAGCAGGCCCTCAGGCGCATCGCCGATTCCCTGAACGAAAACAAGGACAGGATCTTCGCCGAGAACCAAAGGGATCTCGAGAATGCAAAGGCATCGGGAATTCCTTCCGCCATCCTCCACAGACTGGAGTTCTCCGATGAGAAACTAAGGTCCGTGTCAAAGGGACTTTGTGAGCTTGCCTTACTTGCCGACCCCATCGGAAAGACACGCGAGAAGCGCGAACTGGATCCCGGTTTCATACTCGAGAAGCGCACATTCCCCATCGGCGTCATCGGAATGATATTCGAGGCACGCCCGGATGCACTCGTGCAGATTGCAGGCCTTGCCCTGCGTTCCGGGAACGGAATCATACTCAAAGGGGGTAAGGAAGCCGCCCTTACAAACCGGATTCTGGTCGAGACAATAAAGAAAGCCACCTCGGACTGCTCCTTCGGAGACGAATGGATCCTGGGCATCGAGAGCCACGAGGACGTCAGCTGCCTGCTCAAGGCAGAAGGCAGCGTGGACCTTCTTATTCCCAGAGGCTCCAACGCCTTCGTGCGCTACGTAATGGACAACACCCGCATACCGGTCATAGGCCATGCGGACGGAATCTGCACCACATACATCGACGAGAGCGCAGACTTTGCCAAGGGCGTGAAGATCCGCGCGGAGAAGTCTTGCCTTGCCCTCATGCCCCATGCAACGGAGGCGACGGAAAAGGATTTCCATACCGAGTTCCTGAGCCTTGAATGTGCCGTCAGGACCGTTTCTTCCGTGAAGGAAGCCGTTTCGCACATACAGAGCCACGGCTCGCACCATACGGATGCTATTCTCACTCAAAGCCGCGAGGCGGCAGATTATTTCACTGCAAACGTCGACAGCGCGGATGTCTTCGTGAACTGCTCCACGCGTTTTGCGGACGGCTTCCGCTTCGGCCTGGGCGCAGAGGTCGGAATCTCGACCTCCAAGCTTCATGCCCGCGGTCCCGTGGGACTTGACGGCCTCATGACCACCAAGTGGATTCTCACGGGCAACGGGGAGACCGTTGCCATGTACAGCGGACCGGAAGGCCGGCCGTTCCACCACAAGGAGCTGATGTGAGCAGAGACCTCTCCCGGGTAAGAACCGTTGTAGTCAAAGTAGGAACCAACCTCCTCTCCTGCCCCTCGGGCATAGACCCCCTGCGCATCGGTGACATCGCATCGCAGGTATCCGAACTCATAGGCAGGGGCTACCATGTGATCATTGTCTCCTCAGGAGCCATAGGAATGGGCGCCAAGGCCTTGGGCCACAACAGCGCCGTGAAGCAGATTCCCCTCAGGCAGGCCTGCGCGGCAATCGGAAACCCGCTTCTCATGACAGCCTACCAGGAGGCGTTCGCAAAGCACGGCCTTCTCTGCGGACAGGTCCTGATCACGCGCAACGTGCTGAACAAGCGAGAGAGCTACAACAACATGAGAGCTTCCGTGTCCAAGCTGCTGGAGCTGGGAGTCGTTCCGATCTTCAACGAGAACGACGTAGTCTCCACCTCCGAGATCAGCAACGTCTTCGGAGACAACGACCGCATGTCCGCCTACGTTGCCTCCAAGATTGATGCCGAGCTTCTTGTCATAATGACGGATATCGACGGAGTCTACACGGGAAATCCGAAGAAGGAGCCCGATGCGGTGCTCATTCCCGAGATCGAGGACCTTTCGGAAGAGATCTTCTCCTTTGCAAAGGGAGCCGGAAGTACCTTCTCCACAGGCGGAATGAAGACCAAGCTGCTGGCTGCGGAGATTGCCCGCAAGAGCGGCTGCGGAACCATGATAATCTCAGGCTACGAAAAGAATTCCCTTCTCAGGGCAGTAAGCGGCGAAGCCATAGGAACCTACATCCATCCGGAGCACGGACTAGCCCAGCGCCAGAGATGGATCTACAACACCGCAGCCTCCGGATCCGTGACGGTGGACGAAGGAGCGCAGACGGCCCTGACCGTGGGCCACAAGTCCCTGCTTCCCTCCGGAATCACGGACGTGACGGGCGTTTTCAACGACGGGGATGTCATTGAAGTCAGGGCAACCGACGGAAGCGTGATCATGAAGGCCATAACGGGCTTCAATTCCTCCGATCTGCTTCGCATCATGGGCAGAAAAACAAAGGACATTGCCAGAATCCTGGGCAATGTCCCCAAAGTCGTATTCAGACCGGAAGATTCGGTCTATCTCTGAATCAGAGCGCTTTTCATCTTCCTCAGCAGATACGGGAACGCAGCCTCGAAATCCACGCCGTAGGTGTTGTGGTCGTCGTGGCTAAGGGTTTCCTTAATGCACTGCACCACATAGTCCCCGGCAAGGGCGTAGGACTTCTCAAGGCTCAGGCCGCGCACCAGAGCTCCGGTAAGAACGCTTGCGAAGATGTCCCCCGTTCCGTGGAAACTGACCGGCATCTTTTTGTGGAAGTACCATGCAAATGTACCGTTTTCGGCATTATATGATGCAATACCAACCTTGCCGGCCACTCCCTTGAGGGTTTTCTGGTCTTTCTTGAACTCGATTCCCTTCAGAACCACCTGCTTTGCTCCCAGTCCTGCGAGCTTCTTCAGGAGGTCCTCTATGTATGCCTGGTCGTATTTTCCGTCAGCATACGGGATGCCCAGCATGAAGGAAGCCTCGGTGAGGTTCGGTACGATTATGTCCGCATCGGCGCAGAGCTTCGCCATCGCGAAGGCGAACTCCTGCGTGAATCCGGGATAGAGCTTTCCGTTGTCGGCCATGCACGGATCGACGATTACCTTTGTTCCGGGCTTTCTGAAGTCGGAAATCAGCTTGTGCATCAGATCCAGCTGCTCGAAGGATCCCAGATATCCGGTATAGATTGCATCGAAGCCGATGTTCTCCTTCTTCCAGTGGTCCATGATGGGCTGTATGTCCGAAGTCAGGTCGCGGAACGTGAAGCCCTTGAACATGGTATGTGTCGAAAGAACCGCAGTCGGGATGATTGCGGTCTCGACACCCATGGCCGAAATGATGGGAAGCGCAACCGTGAGGGAGCACTTTCCGACGCACGAAATGTCCTGTATTGTCACTATTCTCTTCATGGCTTCAATCTAGCGCGGAATCTGTATTCATTGATAGTGACAGTTTTCACTATTTTTATGGGTACAGATGTGCTATCATCAGGCCATGGGAAAACCGCTTTACGAAAAACTCTATTCCACGGTGGTCAGCGAGATCCGGACAGGCAACCTCAAGGCAGGCTCGCGCCTTCCGTCGGTGCGCCAGGCCGCAGCAGAAAACGGAGTGAGCATCAATACGGTCCTGGGCGCCTATTCCCT
>Ga0310695_10011780_pt1 | contig 12418 bp, 10 predicted proteins | sample RumenRJG_04DNA_FD_203882 | JGI IMG/M metagenome (GOLD analysis project Ga0310695, IMG submission 203882) | Bovine rumen microbial communities from Lethbridge, Alberta, Canada - RJG_04 (v2) (version 2) | ecosystem: Host-associated > Mammals > Digestive system > Stomach > Rumen | place: Canada... | reverse complement strand
TGCGTTCCTTCGAACCCTTGAAATACGGGGGTATTTTCGTCCCGTGGGATTCGGCGACAAGGCCCGCGCAGATCCCGATCTCCCGCCAGCTTTTCTCCATCCCGTCCCCGAAATTCTCGGACCGGTCGTTCTCGAAGGGAGCCGCGGTGACGCAGTCGAGGTCGATCCTGTCGGGGGCGAGCATGGCCAGGGACAGGGCGAACTGGTCGTCGATCTCGTTGTAGGTGTCGGTGTCGAGGATCATCCTCTTCACGCCAGGTTTTCTCAGTTCTTCGGTGACGCGCATGACGGTTTCCTCCCGAAAATCAGTATGTCAGATCGAAATTCTGCTTCATCACGGCGTTGGCTTCCGTCCGGAGCGCGGAATACTCGTCACTCAGATTGTTGGTCGGGGCGCATTTGCGGACGAGCCGGTAGGTCGCGTCGGCGATGGAGGGGAAGGCGTTCCCGAAGGCCACCGCGAAATCGAAGCAGGCGGAATCCAGGATCAGATCGAGCATGTTGACGGTGTCGTTGTCCCGCACGACGTTCATCATGTGGTAGTCGACGTAGGCGTCGTAGATATACCCGTCGGAGGCGGCGCAGAGGGCGGAGAGCACCACGGCGGGGATCTCGGCGTTGGTGTGGTTCTTCGGGATGCAGAAGACCTGCGCGTCGTTCGCCACGAGGGTGCGGTAGGCGCCGTCCCCTTCGGATGCCTTCGGCAGGGGGAGCAGGCCCCAGTCCGTCTTGGCGTTGGTCAGCCACGACATGGCGTAGAGGTATTCGACGTGGAACGCGCTCTTACCCTCGGCGAAGGCGGTCACGGCGTCCTCGAGGTCTTCGAGTCCCGCTTTTTCCTGCCCGTAGAGCCGCTCAAGGACGTTCATCGTGTCCTCGGCCTTGTGGGCGGTGTACCCGACGACGGGGACCTTGCGCAGACCCGTCTGGACGAAATTGTTCCCCATCGACTTGAAAACGAGGTCGGGGAAGCGTTCGGCGAGGGAATCGGCGGTGATGGTCATACAGTCTTCCCGGGAAGCGACGGCCTCGGTCACGGAGAGGAGGCGGTCCCAGGTCCAGGATCCGGCGGGAACCGAACGGTAGAGCGCCCGGGTGTCCACGCCCGCGTCCTCGAGGATCTTCCGGTTGAAGTAGACGCCCGAGAACACGGAGGGAGAGAGCGTCGCGTCGCCCCCCACGGCATAGGTCGCGTAGCCGCCCGACGAAGCCTCCGAGGACTCTCTGTCGAAATACGGCTGGTCGAGATCGAAGAAGGGCGCGGTCCGCATATTGAGCAGGGTGCTCGTCGCCTTGAAGCTGCCCACGCGGTAGAAGGGGACGAGGAGCAGATCCGCGAAGAAGGTGCCCGACGCGATGGCCTGATTCAGTTCCTCCACCATCCCCGCCCCGTCGTGCACGTCCGCCAGCAGGGTGACGTTGAGCCGTTCTTCGACCTCAGCGTTCCGCTGCACCGCCAGCCGGGAAACCACGGATTCCGTGTCCTCCGGCGCGATGTAGCCGCGGTCGGGAGTGGCGATGAAGAAAACCACTCCTTCGTAGTCCCTCTCGGGCAGGGAGGCGAGGTAGCTTTCCGCCTTTGCCTTCGCGTCCGCGCGTCCGGGCATCTTGACATATCCGGTCGATGAAACCTCGGTGACAGCCGCGCCGTCCGCGTTGTCCGTTCCCTCGCTCCCCGCGCTCCGGCCGGACAGATCGTTCACGACGATGAATCCGCAGGACGGCAGGGTGGCGAGCAGGACCGCGGCGCAGCATACCGCGAGGAATCGCTTGAAATTCATGTTCTCTTGCTCCTATGGGTGAGGGCAGCGTGGGCCGCCGATCAGTATTGTGCGGGATTATTGCCGGAAATTACCGGTTCTATTCCGGGAAAAACCGTGATATAATGGGTCTGACGGACATCCCATCCGTCAGAGGAGGTTTCATACAATGGCAAAATTTGGTAAAAGCATCCTTCCGGGCATTCTCGTTTTCGCCCTGGTCCTCTCCCCCGCCGTCCTCGCTTCGGAGCCGGATCCGGCAGACAGTCTTCCGATCGTCGCCGACGGGGAGGACTATCCCGGGGAAGTGCGGCTCGAGGACGGGGCGGCATGGGTGGGGGTGCGGGAGTTCTCGCAGTTCGCGTCCGGCGGATCCGCGTCGGTGGACTGGGATCCCGAACGGCAGGCCGCCCATATCCGGACGGACAGGCTGGACATGACCGCCGAAGCCGGGGAGCGGATCCTCGAGGCCAACGGGCGGCTGCTCTGGTGCGCGGGTCCCGTTTACATCCGGAACAAGGCGATGTTCGTGCCCCTGAGACAGATCGCGGCGGCCTTCGGCTACGACTGCCGGTACGACGAGGAGGAAAGGGCCGCCGTCCTCACCCGGGTCCGGGAGGCCGTTCTTCCGCGGGATCGGGCAGAAGACCGGGAGGACGCGCTCTGGCTCTCCCGCATCATCGAGGCCGAGGCGGGGGCGGAACCCTTTCTCGGCAAGCTGGCCGTCGGAGCCGTGATCCTCAATCGCGTGGAATCGGAGGAATTCCCCGATACCGTGCGGGAGGTCATTTTCGACACGGCGGGCGGCGTCCAGTTCACCCCCACCGAAAACGGGACGATCTGGGGGGAAGCGGGGGAGGAAAGCATCCGGGCCGCCCTCGTGACGCTGGACAACCCCCGGCTCTGGGAGGGCATCGCGTATTTTCTCAATCCCCGGATCGCCCGGAGCCTGTGGATCCCCGAGACCCGGGAATTCGCCTTCTCCGTCGGGGGACACGATTTCTACCGCTGAGTGTCCTTCTCCCGCGAGGTCAGACGGCGGCGGATCCGGGCGACTTCCCCGGCCATCCCGACGCTGTCGCGGATCAGGCGGATCTTCGTCTTCCCCTGTTTCAGCACCCGGGCGGGGTATTCGCGGACGGGAAATCCGAGGCGGGAAGCCAGAAGGAGGACTTCGCAGTCGAACGCCCAGCCGTCGGTCTCGCACCGGGAGAAGATCGCTTCGGCGGCGTCCCGGCGGAAGAGCTTGATCCCGCACTGGGAATCGGTGCACCTCAGCCCTGCCGCGAGGGAGAGAAGTTTGAGATATGCCCGGGACGCGGCGGTCCGCAACAGTCCGTACCCCGCGTAGCCGTCCTTTCCGACGGCCCGGGAGCCGATCAGCAGAGCGCAGCCGGGAGAGGCGGGATCGTTCTGATCTTCCAGCGCAGCGTCGAGCATGGCGGGGACGATCTCCGCTCCGTAAGCGAGATCGCTGTCGGTGAAAAGACGCCAGTCCCCGGAGGCCGCGAGCATCCCGGACCGCACCGCCGCGCCCTTTCCGCGGTTATTCTCCGCCCGGAGGATCTTCACGATGCCCCGGGTCAGGTCCAGTTCTTCCGCGGTTTTCCGCGCGATTTCCCCGCACCCGTCGTCCGAGCCGTCGTCGGAGAGCAGGATCTCGTACTCCCATCCTCTCTCCCGGGCAGCTTTTTCCATCGTCCCGGCCAGTTCCGAAAGGGAGGCGGCGATCACCGCGCGCTCGTTGTACATGGGGATCACAACGCTGTATCTCATCGGTCTCACCCCGCGCCGACAGGTTCGGGTCCGGGTTCATCCCCGCGGAAACGGAAGAGGGAGAGCACCGTCTCCACCTTCACCGTCAGGGATCCGAGGGCGGAGAGCCTTTCCCGTCCGGCTTCGGGGGTCCGGTGATAAAAGGGCGTCATGGCGAAGAGGTTCCCGATGTCCTCCCGGCTCCCGAGCTCTGCCTCGAAGGAGACCGTCTTCCGCCCGATCAGGGAAAATCCCGCCTCGGGGGGAGGGGAGGGGAGAAAATCGGTGAGCCGCACTTCGTCGTAGAGGATCCTGCGCATTTCGATGAGGTGTTCCCTGCCCGCCGAGGCCGCGAGAAACAGCCCGCCCGGCCTGAGGATCCGCCCCGCCTCCTTCCACGCGATGGGGGCGAAGAAGGACAGCGCGGCATGGGCGGAGGAATCCCGGACCGGCAGGCGGAAGAGATTCCCGGCGAAGACCGCGGCACGGACTATCGGGTCCCCGCCGTCTTTCGGGAAGTATCCGAGGGAGCGGGCATACCGGCACCCGGATTCCGCAGCGTGTTTCGAGGCGTCGAATCCGAGGGCGGTCACCCGGGTCCCAAGCGCATCGGCCAGAAGTCCGGCGACGCGGCAGGTATGGGTCCCCTCTCCCGCTCCCATGTCGAGGAGGAAAAAGGGATCCGCCCCTCCGGTCCCTTCGGATGAGAGCCAGAGAGCGGCTTCCCGGTCCACGGGGTCGTAAAATCCTTTGCGCAGGAACGACGCCCGGGCCGCGACCATTTCCCGCTCGTCCCCCGTCCGGGCGTTCCGGCCTTTTCCGGGGGGCAGGAGATTGATATACCCGGTCCGCGCGGCGTCGTAGGAATGTCCCCGTCCGCACCGCCAGACGCCCCCCTCTTCGGTCAGGCTCTCCCCGCAGAGCGGACAGACTAAGATCTCTGAAAAAGCGTTCATCGTTCGGTCCTCAGTCGAAAACCGTGGCCCGGACCAGCTTGGCGTGGAGGGCGAACCGCTGGGTCCAGTAGCCGTTCGTACAGGTGGACAGGGTGAGGATGCGGTCCTTATCGGTGAAGCGGAAGCCCTTGTCGTGGGTCCCCAGTCTCTGGGCGTCCTCGGCGAAGGCTACGAAATCCTCGGCGGACTCGAAGCTGACGCGGAAATACTCGTCGTCGTAGGCGGCCTCGTACACCGCGAAGGGCTCGAATTCGTAGATCCCCTCCAGGGTGTAGACGTAGATGTTGATGGACTTGAAATACTCCTCGTTGAAGAACTTCGTCACGTCGTGGAGCATCGCGCCTTCCTGGATATTGTGCCCGTAGCAGACCGTGTTGAAATTCTTCGTGACCGAGCGGTCGCACCGGTAGTCCACGAAAATGCAGCCGACGGGGTTGTATTCCCCGTTCACCGCGTGATTCAGATAATATTCGTTGTCCGCGCCCTTCGCGAGCGGATAATTGATGTTCGTCCCGGGCACGGAGAGCCATCCGTAGACGTCCGGGTTCTTGCGGATCATATTCTGCAGTGCTGCCCGCATCCGCTCGAATTCCTCGTTGTGCTCCCGCACCTCCACGATCCTGGCCTCTCCGGTGTCGGCGGCATCGTTTTCCGCCCCCGCGAGAAGCTCCGTCATCGTGTGGATGGTCCGCTGCTCCGTGTCCTCCTCGAGGCCGGGCATCTGGGCGCGGTCGGTGCGGAAGGCTTCGGATGCGTCGAAGGAGAATCCGGCGGAGAAGAACTCCTCCTGGATCTCCCGGTAGATCTGCGCGGCCTTCCGTTTCTGGATGCCGTTGCGGATCAGAAGAAACATACTCACGACGAAAGCCGCGAGGAAAAACCAGAACATCACCCGGCGGATGTATTCGAAAACCGAGACCCGCTCGGCCTCCGCCGCGTGCTCCGAGAGGGGGATGTCCTCCTCTTCGAGCTGATCGAGGGAATTGATGAACACGCCGCTCTGAAAATCCGCGTCGCTTTCTTCGCTGAAGAGTTCGAACTCCTCTCCCCCGGTCTCCGCGCTCCCGCCGTCCGCCGGATCTTCCCCGCCCTCTTCCACTTCGGGATCGGGAACGGAGACTTCCTCGGGCGCGTCATCCGGGAGAAATCCGTCATCCGGGTCTTCGACTGCCTTTTCAGGCTCTTCATCCTCCCGGAGGGCGTCCCCGGTCCCCTCTTCCTCCGGACGGGGCGGAACGGGCTTATCGTCTCCAAACAACCAAAACATGGAACCTCGCTGCGCCGCTCTTTTTCTCCGGAACGGCAATGGGTAAAAGGATCTCAGCTTTTATTATACAGCAAACTTGTCCCGGTTCAAGGGGACGCGCGAAGAATTATCCGTTTTTTCATCGGATATTTACAATCTGCCCCGCCCGGACCGCTGAACTTTCGGTAAAACTTTTTCCGGGAAAATCGGGAAAAGGACTGGACAAACGCCCGGCTTTGTGTTATAATACCCTTCGCAGACGGAAGCATAGCTCAGCCGGTTAGAGCGTTCGGTTCACATCCGAGAGGTCTTGGGTTCGAGTCCCAATGTTTCCAGAAACAAAGGTCTCCGTAAAGCCGGGGCCTTTTTTCGTCTCAGGCCTTCCCGGGCGTATCGCGGGGACTTTGCCGGAGCATCATACCGAAAGGAGGGGAGAGCATGAGGATCCGAAACGAAACGGTCTTCCGCGCGCTGGCAGGGGATCCGTCCCGCTGGCTCTACGTGCTCTCTGACCTCTCCGATCCCGTGCGCTCTTTGGGGATCCGCTGTTATGCCGCCTCGCCGGAGGACATACCCGCCTCCCTCGCGACGGTCTTCGACGGGGAGGAGGAATGCCGGATCTCGGTCTGGGGGAACGATCCCGGGCCCTGTGGGGAAGCCATGTCCGATCCCGCCGTCCGGGAAGCGGTTTCGGCCGGACGCCGGGTTCTCATCGCGTGTTATTCCTCCCTCGGGCCGCCGCGGGTCCCCGGGCTTGTCCTCAGCCCCTCCGACCGGCAGGTCCTCGACCGGTGGGGGATCTTCGGCGAGCCGATGCGTCCGCTGTTCCCCGCCCTCCCGGAGCACATTTCCGTCAGCCGGATCGGAATTGACGAGGCCCGGACTTTTGCCGGATGGGATCCCGCCGTGTGGGGACGGCTGCCGGAGCTGGCTTCTTCGATCGGGGACGGGGATCTCTTCTGGCTCGCGCGCGAAACGGATTCCGGCGATCCCCTCGGCTATCTCTGGGCGGCGGAGGCGGGATTCGGATTCTGCGATATCGTCAACCTCTATGTGCGGAAGGACCGGAGGCGGCGGGGAACGGGGACCGCGCTTGCCGGACGGTTCGCGGCGGATCTGGCCCTCTCCGGCATACGGGCGTATTACGGAGTAACGGCATCCCCCGAATCGGCAGAACTGGCGAAAAAGCTCGGGTTCCGCCCCCTGTTCCCGCCCCCAGCCCTGTGGGAAATCGAAATCGGATCAACTCCCGAACCGGGATGAAAGGATACAAGATGAAAGTCACGCTCTTTGACGCAAAACCCTACGACCTCCCCGGCTTCCGCAGATACGGGGAACAGGCGGGGATCGAATTCAAGATCTACGAAACCAAGCTGAACGAGGACACGGTCTCCCTCGCCGCCGGATCGGACGCGGTCTGCGTCTTCGTCAACGACACGGTGAACGCCCCCGTGATCGACCGGCTCGCGGAGTACGGCGTCCGGGCGGTGGCTCTGCGCTGCGCGGGGTACAACAATGTCGATCTCGAACACGCCTTCGGAAAGATCCACGTCATGCACGTCCCGGCCTATTCGCCCTACGCCGTGGCGGAACACGCGGCCGCGATGCTCCTGACCTCGATCCGGCGGATCCACAAGGCCTATATCCGCACGAAGGACTTCAATTTCAGCCTGAACGGACTGACGGGCTTCGAACTCCGGGGCAAGACCGTGGGCATCGTCGGCACGGGCCGGATCGGGCGGGCGTTCATCGAGATCTGCCGGGGATTCGGCATGAAGGTGATCGCATACGACAAATTCCCGGCGGAGGGGATCGACTACGTCAGCCTCGACGAGCTTTTCGCCCGCGCGGACATCATCTCCCTCCACTGCCCGCTGACGGAGGAGACGCGGCATCTCATCAACCGGGAGAGCGTCGGGAAGATGAAAAAAGGCGTCGTGATCGTCAACACCTCCCGGGGCGGGCTGATCGAATCCGAAGCCCTGCTCGACGGGATCAAGGAGCGGAAGATCGGCGCGGCGTGCCTCGACGTGTACGAGGAGGAATCGGACGTGTTTTTCCGGGATTTCTCCGGGCACATCATGGACGACGACACTCTCGCCCGCCTCATCACCATGCCGAACGTCCTTCTGACCTCCCATCAGGCGTTCCTCACGGAAGAGGCCCTCGACAGCATCGCCGAACAGACCGTCGGAAATCTCTTGGAATTCTTCGCCGAGGGCAGATCGGAAAACGAGCTCTGCTACCGCTGCGGCCGTCAGGAAGAATGCCGCAAGAAGCGGAGCGGAAAATGCTTCTGAAAAGGGAACGCTGCCCGCTTCCGGCTCTTTTTGCCCGAACGCCTTGCCTTTCCGCCGATGTTCTGATATAATATCATACAGAAACCGTTTTCATCCTGCCCGGCACCGGAGGACTTCCCATGCTCACACAGCGCGTCGCCCCTTCCATGATGTGCGCCGATCCCGCGAAACTCCCCGAGACCCTCGCGGCTTTTGAGGAGTGCGGCGTCGAACTGCTCCACATCGACGTGATGGACGGGGTATTCGTCCCGAACTACGCCCTCGGCACCGATTTCTGCCGCGCCCTACGCCGGCTGTCCCGGATCCCGCTGGATCTTCATCTGATGATCGGGCGGCCCGAGGACAAGATCGGATGGTTCGATCCCCAGCCCGGAGAATGGGTCTCGGTCCACGCGGAGTCCACCGTCCATTTCGAGCGGGCTCTGGCGGCGGTCCGGGCGAGAGGCGCCCACCCCATAGCGGCCCTCAACCCCGCGACTCCTCTCTCCGTTCTCGACTATGTGCTGGATTCCGTGGACGGGGTGCTCGTCATGACGGTCAATCCGGGGTACGCCGGACAGAAGCTGATCCCCGCGACCTTACACAAAATCGCGGAATGCCGCCGGTTTCTCGACGAGAGGGGCCGGGCGGACTGTGAGATCGAGGTGGACGGGAACGTGAGCTTCGAAAACGCCGAAAAGATGCGGGCGGCGGGGGCGAACGTCTATGTGGCGGGCTCCTCCTCGGTCTTCCGGGACGGCGATATCCCGGGGAATATCCGGAAACTGCGGAGGTGCGTCGAATGAAACTGAACCCCTCTCCCGCCTGGCTGACGGAGCGCGACGGATTTCTCTGTCCCTCCTGCGGGCGGCGGCATTTCGGAGGGCTCCGGGACTGCGCGATCGGGAAAAACGCCCTCTCCTCCCTGCCCGTCCTCCTGAAAAAATACGGCTCGGAAAAGCCCTTCGTCCTCTGCGACCGGAACACCTGTGCGGCGGCGGGGGAAAAGGCGGTCTCCGTTCTCGCCTCGGCGGGGATCCCCTGTGTCCTGCACGTCGTGGAGCGCGAAAGGCCCGCGCCGGACGAGCGGATCGTCGGGGAGGCCGTGATGTACTGCCCCGCGGACTGCGACGCCGTGATCGCCGTGGGATCCGGGGTATTGAACGACACGGGCAAGATCCTCGCCGCAGCCCGGAAGATCCCGGATCTCGTCGTCGGGACGGCTCCCTCGATGGACGGCTACGCCTCGGGGACCTCCTCGATGGAGCGGGGCGGGCTGAAAGTCTCCCTGCCGTCGAAATGCCCGGACGCCGTGATCGCGGAACCGGAGATCCTCGCCTCCGCACCTGTTCACATGATCCGCTCGGGGATCGGGGACATGCTCGCCAAGTATGTGAGCCTCGCCGAATGGAAGATCGCCGCCCTCCTCGTGGGGGATTTCTACTGCGGGACCGTGGCGGATCTGGTGCGCGAAGCCCTCGAAATCTGCGTCGAAGCGGGTCCCGCCGCCGTGAACGGGGACGGGGATGCGTCGGCGAAGGTGACGGAGGGACTGGTGGTCTCGGGGCTCGCCATGAACTACGCGGGGATCTCCCGTCCGGCCTCGGGGATGGAGCACTATATCTCCCACATCCTCGACATGCGGGCCCTCGCCTTCGGGACGCCGTCGGACCTGCACGGGATCCAGTGCGGGATCGCCACCCTCGAAGTCGTGCGGGCCTACGAAAAGCTCGCGAAGATCGTGCCGGACCGGGAAAAGGCCCTCCGTCACGCCCGGAAGTTCGATCCGGAACAGTGGAAGGCCGATCTGAGAGAAAAGCTCGGGCCGGGAGCGGAGGCGATGATCCGGGGCGAGGAGAAGGAGGGCAAATACGATCCCGGAAAGCACGCGGCGCGGCTCGAAAAGATCCTCTCCGGCTGGGACGGGATCCTCTCGGTCATCGCGGAGCTGCCGCCCTCCGGGGAGCTCGAAGCCTTCATGAAGCGGATCGGGCATCCGGTCTCCTTCGCTGAGATCGGCGTGTCGGAGGAAGAGGCCCGGGACGCGTTCCGTCTGGCCCCGGATATCCGCGACAAGTACGTGCTCGGCCGGCTGCTCTGGGACCTCGGCCTGACGGAGGAATTCTGCTGACACCCCGCCTTTCCCCTTTGGTTATGCTTTTCATTCCATCATTTTTTCGGAGGACTTTATCATGTCGGACAACAGGACGGACACAGCGCAAGCGGAACGCCCGCTCAAAAAGCTCTCGAACGGCAAGGTCTGGTGCTTCGCCGTCGGACAGTTCGGCTGGTCGGTGCTTGCCGCGCTGATCTCCAGCTGGCTGGTCAACTACTATCAGCCGGACAGGGCGGCCATTGCGGACGGACAGACCCTGTTTCTGCCGGAGGGCCGCGTGATCTTCGGGATCCTCACCATCCTCGGCGCGATCACGGCGTTCGGGCGGGTATTCGACGCGATCACGGACCCGCTCGTGGCCTCGGCTTCGGACAAGTGCAGATCGAAGGACGGGCGGCGGATCCCCTTCATGCGGGCCGCGGCGATCCCCTTCGCGCTCTGCTGCATCCTCACCTTCTGGTCCCCGGTGAACGGGACTTCCTGGGTGAACGCCGCTTTCCTCTTCGTCGTCATCACGCTGTTCTATCTCTTCATGACGATGTACTGCACGCCCTACAACGCCCTGATCCCGGAACTGGGGACGGATCAGCGGACGCGGATGGCGATCTCGACGGCGATCTCCTTCACCTTCATCGCGGGCACGGCCGTTGCCTATGTGGCCCCGGTGATCTGGGGGATCTTCGAGGGCTTCCTGCCCCGCGTGTCCGCGATCCGGCTGACCTTCACGATCCTTTCGCTGATCGGCCTTGTGTGCATGTTCGTCCCGGTCTTCACGATCCGGGAAAAGGACTATGTCGACGCGAAGCCTTCGGAGGGCACGGCGATCCACTCCCTCGGCGCGACCTTCCGCAATAAGGATTTCCGGATCTTCGTCGCCTCCGATATCGCCTACTTCCTCGGGATCACGATGTTCCAGACCGCCCTTCCCTTCTTCGTGACCTCCCTTCTGGGGCTGGACGAGGGGATGTCCACGGTGTATTTCGTCCTCATGACCGCGCTCTCGGTGCTCTTCTACATCCCGGTCAACAAGCTGACTCTGCGCCTCGGCAAGCGGAAGCTGATCCTGATTGCCTTTGTGATCTTCACCCTGAGCTTCGTCTACACGGCCGCCTTCGGAAAGAGCCTGCCCATCCCGCCCACCGTTCAGGGATATCTGCTCTGCGTCCTCGCGTCCCCGGCGATGGCGATCTTCGGCATTCTCCCCCAGGCTGTTGTGGCGGACATCGCGGAATGCGACGCCATCGACACGCAGGAGAACCGCGCGGGGATGTTCTACGCGGCCCGGACCTTCGCCTTCAAGCTGGGGCAGTCCATCGCGATGCTCCTCGTGACGGCCTTCGCCACCATCGGCGCGGACACGGGTCTGGGCTACCGGATCACGGCTCTCGCGGCGGCGGCGGTCTGCCTCCTCGGCGGCGTGCTGTTCTTCTTCTATAACGAGAAGAAGATTTACGGGAAGATTCTGCGGAAAAATTAAGCTGTCCCTTTAAGGAGTTACGCGGCTTCTTTGAAAAGAAGCCTGGCAAGAAACTTCAATTGGGGGTAGGACATAGTTGCCTCCATTTCGTTCAGTCTGTGTCCGCATACCAATTTAGTCATCCAACCTTATCAGAGTTATTGTACGCGAGCTCAATGTTACGGCTGACATAAGCGAGAATTCCTGAAAGGGATTCTCGGGGGTGGGATGGCCCGTGTCATGTTTGGATATATGGCATTTCCACCCCGTCGTTCGCACTCTACGGGGAGCGATCAAAACCCATGAAGAAAGCTTCATAGAAGGAAACACTAAAAAACCGTTCGGATCGTTCTGATTCGGACGGTTTTCGTTTATTATGACTTCGGCGTTTATCTCACCGTGCTCTCGAACGCGACGGCTTTGCCGAGAATGCGGACCTCCTCGAGTTCGAGGCCGAGATATACGAACGGCTCATACCTTGCGTTTTCCGGGGCGAGGACCAGCTTGTTCCGCTCGGGATAATAGTATACCCGTTTGAGGGTCGCTTCTCCGCCGATCACCACGGCCGCGATATCGCCGTTCTCCACCATCGGGACCTGCTTGATGAACACGAGATCCCCGTCGCAGATCCTGGCGCCGACCATGCTGTCCCCCTTCGCGCGGAGGACAAAATCAGCGTCGATATCGCTCATGACGTCGACGAAGGTCTCCCGGTCCTCGTCCGCGAAGATCGGTTCTCCGCACGCGATATCGCCCAGCAGCGGATAGCGTCTGCGGGTGACGGAGAGGAAGCCCTCCCGTTCGCCGTCGGTGGGCATGGTGGTCGGAAGGGTGGGATTGCGGAATTCCT
>Ga0310695_10011779_pt1 | contig 12419 bp, 8 predicted proteins | sample RumenRJG_04DNA_FD_203882 | JGI IMG/M metagenome (GOLD analysis project Ga0310695, IMG submission 203882) | Bovine rumen microbial communities from Lethbridge, Alberta, Canada - RJG_04 (v2) (version 2) | ecosystem: Host-associated > Mammals > Digestive system > Stomach > Rumen | place: Canada... | reverse complement strand
AGAATATAATATATTAGAATTCTATTTTTCATTATTATTAAATGAACTCAATATATCATCAAAATATAATAAAGAAGATTATCAATCATTTTGTATAATGCCATTAATAAATGAAAAAAATAATATTAATCAAAAAATTAAACCTTTTTTAACTTATTATATAGAAGATTATTCTCCTTTTCCTATTAAAGATTATGATATTACAATAATATTAGATTTTTTTCATATTGAAGATATTATAAAAATATATCAAGCAATATTAATGGAATATAAAATTATTTTTATTTTTAAAGATTATGAAACAATTAATCAAATTATTTATTCATTTCTGTCTTTGATTTATCCTTTAAAATGGAGATTTCCAATTTCTGCTTTTTTGATTCCAGAAACTGAAGCAATGTTAGATGCTCCTTTTGCTGCAATTTTAGGTATTTATATTGGGAAAAAAAATTTGATTGATTTTAGATTAAAAAAAAATTTATTTCCAAATGAAACTATTATTTATGATTTAACTATAAAAGATTTTGTTTTTATTAATGAATTTAGTAATGGATTACCTTTAAAATTAATGAATAAAATTAAAATCGGATTATGTTTTTTAATGAGTGAAAAATTATCTGAAAATATTTCGAAAAAAAGTTATTTTTATAGATTATTTAAAAATTGTAATTCTGTATGTAATTATATAGATAAAACTTTATTTTTTAATTTAAAAATAATTACAATATTTTTTGAAATTTTTATTGAAATAATAAAAAATTTTAAAAAATCTATTTTAGTTGAAGAGATAAATAAAAAAATAGATATTAAAAATTGTCAAGTGAGTGATTTTTTTAACTTTGATCAATATGAAAATAATTATAATAAAACATTTGATATTAAAAAATCATATATATCATTTTTTAGAAATTTTATTAAAACTTTAATGTTTAGTAATTTTCTTAGGAACTTTGTTTTAAAAACACATAAACCAAAATACTCTTTTATTGATTATATAACAGATAAAAAATATACCCCTAAAGAAATTTTTGATGAAAAAATAAGAGAGAAAATCTATTCATATTATAATGTAAGAATATTAAAAATATATAATAGTTTAGATATATTAATCTTCAAGATGCATTTTTAATATATTTAACCAAAATAAATGAGTCTAATATTGCAACAAAAAGAGATTTAAAAAGTTATATTATTTGGTCTCCTTTAGATAATGATAAAATAATATCATTTTTAAATGATTTTAGCTCATTACAAAATAATCCTTTTCAAAAAATTGAAAAATTTTCCAAAATTTTAGAATTATTAAAAAAAGGTAATTATATATATGAAAAAGAAGAAGAAGTACCAAGAGAGAGACATAAAAGAACAAATTCATCATTAGAAGAGAAAATAAATTCAAATTGGAGTGGAATTAACTCAAAACTAAATGACTATAGTTATTATAGTGATTTTAAGACAAAAACATCTCCATTTCAATTATCAACTCCAATGTATAAAAAAGCAATTGAATCAGATGATAATTATTCTATAAATGATGAAAATACAATAATTAATAATAGTCAACATTCAAGTTTAAATAAAACAAATCAATCATTCAAAAATCATGATTCTGGAGGAATACCAAAACATCTTGGTGATGATGAATGTGATTTTTTCTCTGATAATGATTAAAAAAATATTTAATTTAAAATAAAAATATAAAAAAAATTCAAAAATAAAATATTTTTTTACATTTAAAAAACTATTTTATCTTATTTCAAAATAAAAAACATTATTTTTATGAAAATTTAGTATGTGAAAAGTCCATTTCAGGATGAGCTTTCATAAAATCTTCAATTTGAGGACATTTTTGTAAAATATCAGAAGTAGGTTTTCCCATAGCTTTTTGTCTAGTATCAAACATCATTTTCTCAACTTGAGCTTTTAATTCAGGATCTTCAATATCAGAAACAGAAGTAGCTTCTGGTTGAATTTTTTGTGTATCAACTTTAATATTATCATTCTTTTCAACAGATTCCCACCAAGTAGGATCAGCTTTATCAAAAGCAATTGAAATCATTTTACCAACTTTTACTTCTTCAAGTGTCCAAATCATACTATCTGATTTAATTGGTGCATATAATTCACAATTAATTATTGGTTCTTGTCCTTTTATTCCTACATATAATTTTTTATTATCACATTCAATTTTTAAATCTTTACCTTTTATATTTCCTGGTACTGGAATATTTATTGTTATTTCTTTTATATCCATTTGACCCCAAGAATATTTTTCTAATGTTTGACCTTTTTCTTTATTTGGAAGGACATGACCTTTTTGAGGTTTACTTGAATCATCTTCTTCATTTTTTTTCCTTTCTGGAACTGGCTTTCCTTCTGCTTTTAATTTCTCGTCTTCTTCTCTTTGACGTTCTTCTTTTCTTTGTTTTTCCATTATTTCTTCTTTTTTTAAATTATTCTCATCTTCTAATTTTTTTCTACGAAGATATTCCTCTGGAGTTATTTCTTTTACTTCTGCTCCTCCTGTTCCTTCATCTTTTTTTTCTGCTTCTTTTTTTGCCTTTTCTTCTTCTTCTCTTCTCTTTTTTATTTTTTCTTCACGTTCTGCTTTTTCTTTATATTTGTTTAACCATACATTATATCCAACATCTACAAAATTTTTTGAACGAGCTTCATCAGCAAAAAAATCAGTTTTTCTATATAAAAAACCATATACTGCATCAAAATAATTTTGAATTCCTCCTGCTTTTTGGATTATAGTCATTAAGAGTCCATCAAATTGTTCTGGAGCATCCATATTTTTTATATAAATTTTTTTTGAATAAATAGCTATTTATAAATAAATAAAAGATAAAAATTATTCTAGATTGTTCTTTTTTTATAGAAAAAAAATAAAAAATCAAATAAAATCAATTTTATTAAAATTTATTTAATTTAATTAATAAAAAAATTAATTGATTATTTAATTAATTGGTATTATTATTATTCTAATATAAATTAAGTCTTGTGACTAAATAAACTTTTACACTTTGGTCTAAAGCAACTAAAGTAGCCAATCCCATTTTATCAGGATGCCAATCAAAACCAACAATAGGTTGTGTTGTAATTTCTTTAGTATTAAGAACAGTAAGTGTACCAATAACTCCTTTAGGTATATTATTTTCATCAACAACACTTCTTTGATTAGGATAATTATATTTATATAAATTAACAGCTCCATTTCCTCCCATAGATATAAATATATCTCTATTTTGAGGCAAAAATTTACTTCCCCATATTGTAGAATTATGAGCAACATCACTTAAACCAGCATATCCTAATTCAGGATGTAAAGTTCTCAAATCAAAAACATGTAATTTACTTTCTAAAGTAGTAACAACCATTTTATTCATAGGAATATCTTTCCTATCAAATTCAATAGAACAAATACCATTTTTTAAATTAGTTTCCCATTTTAATTGATTCATTCTTAAATCATATAATTTAACATCTCCATTATCATATCCAATACCAACACATCTTTCTTCATTATTATAACTATTCCCAAATGAAACAGCCCAACATTCAGGAAGTACTTTCTCACTAGAAGCAGGTTCTAATAAAACAACAGGTTTATCAGTTCTAGGATCCCAAATTTTTGCAGAACCATCTCTTCCAGCAGTAATAATTTCAGCAGGACCAATATTACCAGTACCACCAATACCATCCATAGCATTAATTATTGATTTATGTGCTTTTTTTATTTCATAATTTGCAGTTCCTCTTTCTAAATCATATATTAGTAAATTACCCTCAAAATCACCTACTGCTAAATCACGTGATGCAAATGATGATGCTCCAAATGTACTTGTTTTAAAACCATATTCTTTATTAAATTCTGATACTACTTCAAGTTTACCTTTGTTCATTTGAAATAGTTGGATTATTCCTTTAGCTCTTGGAGTTTGACCTGTTACTACTAGTTTTGCACTACATGGTATCCATTTTACATCAAATGGTGTGTAATTTAAGGATTGGGATATGTGTTCTATTATTTGAGGAGCGTTTGTTGTGTCTACCATTTTTTTATTGGGTTTTTTTATTTAGTTTTTTTTAATTTTTTTTTATTTGAATTTTATTCTAGAATTTAATTATTTTTTTATAAGGTTTAAATTTAATTGTTTTTTTAATTTTTTTTTTTAATTATTTATTTTTTTTGGTATGAATTCAATAATTAAATTTTAAATTTATATAAAATGAATGATAAAAAAAACGAATTAGAATACAATGATATTGAAGAAATTGATGATTTAAATGATGCATTAAATAATATGGATAATAAAAATCAAGATAATAATGATGATAAAAAAAGTAATATTACAGAAAATAGATATGATGAAACAGAAAAAAAAGAAGGAGATAATAATGAAGATAACATATCAGAAATATATAAAAATAATAAAAATAAAATTGAAAGTAATCAATCCACTTTAAAATTTCAAGAAAATGAAGAAAATAATATACACAATAATGTAAATAATGAGGCTGAGATTAATAATAATATGAATAGCAATAATATAAATAATCAAAATTATAATAACATATCATCTATAAATAATAATAGAAATTTTGATTCTAAATTACATGTAAGGAATCCAGTTCCTTTATCAAAATTACAAATAGCAGAAAATAAATATTATCAAATAAAAGCAGAAATAGAAGAAAAATTTTTTAATAATAATTTAGATAATTTAGATACAAATGAAAATGCAAAATATACACAAGAAATGATATCATATTTAGAAAAATTAAATGATGTTCTAACACAAATAATTTCAAATACAAAAATAAAAGACCAAAAATCAGGAAGAAATAAAAGTCCATCTCAAGTAAAAGATCCAGAATTATTATATCAAGAACAACAAAAATTAAATGATAACTCAGAAAAATTGATTGAAGTTTATAAAAAACAACTTACAAATTTACAAAATAGATTAGATATTGTAAGTAATCCTGATTATTTACCAAATTTAAAATATGAAAATGAACAGTTAGATAGAGAAATTTATGATTTACAAATTAAAAATAAAAAATTAAAAAATACAGAAAAATTAAATGATATTGTAATTTCAAAACAAAATAAAGGAGAAAATAAATCAGCTATAATATTAAAAAGATTAAAAATGGATTATGATAATATAAAAAGACAAAATAATAATTTTTTACAAAAAGTAGAAAAAAATAAATTACAAGAAGAAGAAAATGAAAAGAAAATTAACCAATTAAATGAATGGGTAGAAAAATTAAGAACAATAGCAAAAGATATGTATAATATAACAGAATATGAAAATATAAAAACAGAAGAAAAAAATGAAAAAAAATTATCAGATAAAAAAAATGTTTTAATAAAAAACATAGAAATATTACAAAAAGTAAAAAACACAAATCAAAAAAAATATGAATTAGAAATATCAACAAATGAAAAGACAATATTAGAATTACAAGAAACAAAAAAAAATTTAGAACTAAGACTTCAAAATGAAAAAGACAATTATCCCCAATATGAAAATATTGCAATTCCAATAGGAAAAAATAATCAAACAACAAAGAAAAAAACTAATAATAATACTCCATTACCAGAAGCAACTCCACAAGAAAGAGAAGCAATAATGAAAGAAATTGAAAAAGTACAAAAACAAAAAGAAGAAATGATGAATATAATAAATCAAAATGAAAATAATATTGATGATAATAATAATAAAAAAGGACAAAAACCTTTTATAAAACCATTTAAAGATTTACAAAGACAAAATAGTAAAAATGATATTTCTAATATTAATCCTATGATTGAAAATAGTAATTTTGGATTAAATGGTGAAAATGAAAATAGAAGTTTATTAAATAATACTAAAGAAAATGAACCTTTTTTAGAAAAAGATGAAATAGAAGGTAATGAAGAAGAAAATGAAAAAGATGATAATAATGAATATATGGAAAATGAAGAAAAAGAAAATAAAGATGAAGAAAATAATGAAGAAAAAAATGTTATTGTTAATAAAGAAAATTCTGATGTTCCTAAGTTTTTAGAAGGATTTGATGATAATGAAAAAGATGTTGAAATTATTAAAAAAGATAATGAAAAAGATGATGATACTAATGAAGTTATTAAAGAAAGAAAAAATAAAATGGAAATTTTACAAAAAGAATCTATGAAAAATATACTTGAAGAAAAGAAAAAGAAGGAAGAAGAAGAAGAAATTAAGAAAAAATTACCTCCAAATGAATTTGAAGACATTGAAGAATTCCAAATATAAATTAAATTTATTAAATTATTTTAATATTTTTAAATCTTTTAAAATTAATAAAAATATATTTTGCTATTAATCATAATTATAATTAAAATTTGATTTTATAGGAATTTTTAGATTTATTATTAAATAAACAATTATTAAAAATTTACTTTACATAACAATTTATATTAAAAATAATAATTATCAATGAGATTTTTTATCAATAAAATTAAAAACAAAATTTCTTGATGAATTTAATGATTTATGAATAATTGAATTATTATATATTTGATTTATTCTTTTTTTAATATCTCCATTCATATGTTGATTTAATTTTTTATAAAAAAAACTAGTTTCATTTCTCTTTTTAGGTATTGATAAATGAATATATGGTAATTTTTTATCAATATTTAAATTAATAATAGACATATTTTTACTTTTATAATTACTTTTACTTTTATTTGGATATAATTTTTCATTATTAGTTAAATTAAAAAAATTTTGATTCATTAATTTATTTCTTGCAAATCTTGAATTAAATAAATTTTTTTCTATATTTAATATATTTTGACCATTTACAATATTATTATTTCCATTTAAATTACTTACAGTTCTTTTTAATTTTTTACAGCTTTTTGAATCAAATAAAACATTAGAAATTTTATTAATTTCATTATCTTGATATGAAATATTTTTAAAATTTGATTTGGTTTTTTTTTTATTATTATTTATATTATTATTAGTTTTATTTCTACTTTTTGATAAAGTATTATTATTTAATGTATTAGTATCAATTTTTTTAAATTGTATTACTTTAAGTTCATCTGGTATTACATTTGAATTAAATGATTTAAATTTTTCTTCTATTGAAAAATCGTTTAAAATTATTTTATATCTATTTAATGTTTCTTCTCCTATTTTTTCATTAGCTAAACAATATTTTTTATCATAATTATCAATATCATGAATAACAAAAGGAACATCAAATCTTTTTTTCAATAAATTATCCCAGTCAAAATTATTAAACCAAGGATGTTCAATTAATTCATTAATAGAATTTTTCCCTAATCTATGAGAAGGTTTCCTTTGAATTAATCTATTAACAAAATCTATAATATCATAAGAATAATTTTCAGGTAAATCTTCATAAGTAATTTTAGCTTGTTTAGTAATAATCATTTGTTTAATTTCATTTTTATTTTTTCCAATATAAGGTCTATGACCAAAAATACATTCATAAGTAATAATACCAATAGAATAATAATCAATTGAAAAACCATGATTTTGATTACATAAAATTTCAGGAGCTAAATAACCAACTGTACCACTAGTATCTTTTTTATTATTTAAAGTATATTTTTTTGCAATTCCAAAATCTGTTATTCTTAAATAACCTTTTGAATCAAATACTAAATTTTCTGGTTTAATATCTCTATGTAATATATTATTTTCATGTATATATTTTAAACCTGTAATTATGCATCCTATGATAAATTCTATTTTTATATTTAATAAAATTGTTACTTGTTTCATCCTCTTGGAATTTTCTTTTCTTATTTAAATGATATCTTAAATTTCCTCCATTTAATAATTCCATTAATAAATATAAATATTCTCTATCTTGGAATGTATAAATCATATTTACTATAAATGGATGATGTAAAATTGATAAAATTTCCTTTTCTCCAATTATATTTTCTACACTTTTTTTATCTATTATTTTTGCTTTTGACATTTCTTTCATTGCATAACATTTACCTGTTTTTTTATATATTACTTTCCAAACCTAACTATTACATATTATATTTATTTATTAATATATATTTTACTTTTCCAAAACCTCCTTTTCCAATCACATATTGAAATTCAAAATTATTTTTTTTTATAATATCTGGATTATCATTTATTATTATTGTTTGAGAATCTTTTTGAACATTAGATGATTTTAAATTGTTCAATTTTTTATGAAGAAAATATAAAAAATTTTCTCCTTTCATTTTTTACTAATTTATAACTTTAAAAAAATTAAATAATTAATTTTAAATATTTATAAAAGTTTTGTATGAATTATCTTTGCAATTAATGTTTTTAAAGAATCAATTGTATCATTTTCATCATCTTGTTCTTTTTCATATACTTCTAAAATTGACATTAAAACATTATTTTTTTTATTATATTCTTCAATAGCAATTTTTTTATCATTATCTGAAAAATTTCCTTTATCTAAAATTCCATTTAATAAATTTAAATATTCATCTTTAGAATTATTATTATTATTATCTTTATTATTTAAATCTTTTGAAAGTTCATATATAATATTTAAAGTTTCAGAAAAATCTAAATGATTTAAAGTTATACTAAAAACTTCACATGCTGCAATAAAAGTTTTATCTTCATTTGCTATTTTATCATAAAAGAATTCTTGACATTCTGGATTTATAAATTTTTCTGTAATCAATAAATCAATAATCTTTTTTTGTTTTAATTTTATATCTTTTTTTTCAGATAATTTTAAATAATTAATTAAATCTTTCTTAAATGTCTTTATTGATATAGGAGTTTTTCCTCCATTTAAATCCTTAATAGTATTTTTCTTTTCATTAACATTTATATTTATATTTTTTTCTTTTTTTAATGTTTTACCATATTTCTTCAGGAAAATTTCAATATTTTCAATTAAACTATCTTCATCATCATTTCCATTTTTATATATTTCCCAAAATGATCTTAACATTTTATTACCATCATCATATTCACTTAATAAAAAAGAAAATGTATCTTTATTTATTTTATTGTCATTTTCCATTTTCAATAAAAATTTACTAAATGTTATATTTTCTTTTTGATTTATATTATTATTTGATATATTATTATTATTTTTAATATTATTTTTATTATTTTTTACTAAATTTAAAAGAACTGTTTTAGTTAATGATAATTTATTTTTCTGATATTTTTGGAAAATTCTCATTACATTTGGATTTTTGTTTGATATTAAATCTGATATTTGATCTTTTTCTTTATTACCAAATGACATTCCATAAATCACTTTTATAAATTCATTCAATTTCCTATCTGTACTTGAAAGATTCATTTTATATCTTTTAGAATTAGAATTTGCAATTTCTTCTGCTTTTTTAAGAGAAACTAATGTTAATTGTTGTTTTTCATCATTTGGATTATCTTTAGTCTGTTGTTTTTTCAAAACATTTAATTTATAATTATTAGTTAGTAATTGAGAAGGATTTGTTTTTTTTGTTATAATAAATTCTTTACTATCTTTATTCAAATAATTAAAATTAATATTTTTATTATTATTATTTATATTTTTATTACTATTATTACTATTATTACTATTATTATTTACTAATTCTGTTGATGATGATTCATCTTCTTCTTCTTCTTCCTCTTCTTCTTCTTCTTCAATTTCTTCTCCTTCTTCTTCTTCTTCTTCTTCTTCAAAATCAGATGAACTTGATATATAATTATTTTCTCTTATCTCTTCATCTCTTTTTTCTATTACTTTTAATATCCATTTTCTTATTTCACTACTTAATTCATCATCATTTTTATTTATGATATATTTTTTATATGCATTTATTATATTTTCATCATTTCCTTTTATTAATTCTTCATATACTTTTAATTCTTGTGAATTATAATTTTTAAAAAATTTATTTTTTAATTTATTCGTATAATATGATATAATTATTTTTTTTGCTTCTTCATTTAAAGGAAATGAAGATTCTTTTATTTTTAATTCTTTAAATAAACTCATTTTTTCTTTTGTATCTAAATGTTCCATATCAGCTTTAAATAATAAAATACAATCCTGTAAAAAAGTGTTATCAGAAGAAAAAGTTTTATAAATTTTATTTTGTATTTTAATTGCTTTTTTCATTAATTTATACTCTTTTGAAATAATATTCTTTTTTGAATCAAGATTAGGTTCAGTAAATCTAACACCATAATTTTGTATAATTCTATCTAAATCAATTCTTAATTTATTTAAATTATTATTCAATGAATAATCTTCAAGTGCTTTTATAATTAGCTCATTATCACATAATAATAATTTTCTTAATAATTCATTATCACTTTGAGGTAATTTTAAAATTTTTTCAACATTATTTAATATTCTCATATTAGAATTTGAATTATTTAATACTGAATTTTGAAAATTTTTTATTGAATGAATTTCAAGAGAATCATTTTTATTCCAAATATTTAAATTATTATTCAAATTAAATGTATTTTCATTTAATATAGGAAATAATTGAACTGATAATTTATTAATATCTTTTCCATGACTAAGATATAATTTAAACAAAGTAATAATTTCATTATTTTGTTCTGCAATTAAATTTTTTAATATATTATATTTATTTTTATCAATATATTTTTCATTATATAATCTAAAAGCAATAATTTCATATGGATCATTAATATTAGGAGAAAAATTATATTCATCTTTTCTTTTATTAGGACTTTCATTATTTAAATTAGGAAATAAACTCTTATCAATTTTAATTGAATTCTGAGGAGAGAAATTTTTTAAATTTAAAACAACAGAATAAAAAGAAGAATATTCCATTGTTAATTGAGTATTTTTAATAGCACTTGAAATTGTATGATAATTCCCATAACAATCTCTTATTCCTTTTATTGTTGATGGATTAACATTTAAAATTGTTGCTATTAATTCTTTTAATTCATCTTCCTTTCCTCCAAATTCTATTGTAAATACTTCATCATTTATTGGAGAAACTAATTTTATTAATCTATGAATATAAAATGGATTCATTATTTAATTACATAATTTAACAAAATTTTAATAAAAATTTTTTTTTGAAATTTTTAAAATTTAAAAAATATAAAAATATTATTTAATTTGATGAATCTCTTATTTTTGTTAAGGCGTCTAAATCACCATATAATTTATTTGCTGAATTAAAACCAAAATGAGCTTTTGTTCTACTTTCATTCATAGATACTTTTACTTTATTTTCTTCATCTTCATTTTCATAATTTTCAAATCTAGGAAATTCAATAATTAAAAAAGGAAAATAAATTTTAGTATTTTCATCAACATTCATATTAATTTGTTTATTCCTTTCAATAGTACTTTTTAAACTTGATAATTCTTCAGATAAAACTTTTAAAGCTTTTTGTTTTATTGATATTTCATTATTTATCATATTCATTTTTTCAATATATTCTCTATCAGAATTTTTTTTAATGTAATTATTATCAATTGGTATAACATAATTTTTTCCTTCTGAATAATTCCACATAATTTTTTTTGTTCCTTTATCTTTTTGAAATAAATTTATACTTTTCATTACATTTAAAGCATCATAAATTCTTCTTCTTATATTTTTTTCATCTTTAATTCCTTTTCCTTTAATTTCTGCTACAATTTCATCAGAAATTTCTTTATATGTTGTTTGTCCTTTTCTTTTCATTATTTCTTTTACTTTATTTGATATTTCTTTTAATCCTAATGTATTACCTCTACTAATTAAATTTTTTTTATTTGTTATATTTTCTGAGTTTTCACTTTGGGAAATTGAACTTATATGAGAATTTGATTTGTTTAAATTTTCATTTGTTATTTCTTCTTTTCTTTTTTTTTTTAATAATGTTTTCTTTTTATTTTTTGGTTTTTCTTCAATAAATATTTGATCTTCATCATGTTTTTTATATCTTATTCTTGTACTTCTTCTTAAAATTTCTGATTTTTCTTCTTTATTTTTCAATGATGGTATATTTAAATCTTTTTTTTCACTTTGTTCAATATTTAAATTATTATTTTCTTCTTTATTTTCTTTATTAATAATAAATTCTTTAGTAAAAAGTGAATATATATTATTAAAATCTAATGGAATCAGAAAGGATTTTTTATTTCTATCAAACTTAAGTTTTTCAGAAATTGTTTTGATATTATTATTTTCTGAATATGATAAGAAAAAATTTGATAGGATTATTTCTTTGTTATTTGATTCTTTATTTTCAAATAATTTTATTAAAAGTGCTTTTATATCCTCAGGAAATTTGTTTAAATTTTCTAATTTTGGCGGCAATATTTTAAGGCTCATTTTTTATATTTTAGATTATTTATTATAAAAATTTAAAATTTAAAACATCTCA
>Ga0310695_10011778_pt1 | contig 12420 bp, 15 predicted proteins | sample RumenRJG_04DNA_FD_203882 | JGI IMG/M metagenome (GOLD analysis project Ga0310695, IMG submission 203882) | Bovine rumen microbial communities from Lethbridge, Alberta, Canada - RJG_04 (v2) (version 2) | ecosystem: Host-associated > Mammals > Digestive system > Stomach > Rumen | place: Canada... | reverse complement strand
CGACGCGCGCGTCGCCGTTGACGGTCGGATAGGACTGCGACTGCGCCGCCACGAGGTTCACGCTCTGACGGGAATAGCCGGTTGTCGCCGCATTCGTGATGTTATGCCCGACGGTATCGAGAGAAACCTGGTTCGCGTTGATACCACGCACCATCGTATTGAGTCCGGCAAAGGTTGAACGCATTTCGGTCACCTATACTTTCTTTATCAGATATTGGCGTCAAACATCTTGACGCCGCGGGGATTTTCTACTGTTGCAGCACCAGGCGGCGCGTAAGTCTCGCTCGCCTGTGCCTGATTCATGACATTGACGTGGAAGTCGACGAATTCCTTGCTATGCTTCAGCAAGGTCTGGGCGCTGACGAGTTGCGCGCGCAACCGCCGCTCGAGCGCGGCATTCGCGCGCAGAAGTTTCTGTCCAGCCGCCCGCTTCTCCCTCGGCAACGCCGCAAGGCTTTCGTGCATCGTCGAGAAGCCCCGCTGCCGCAGGAAAGTCTCCTGCACCTTTTCAAATGAAAACAGCCCTGCCAAGTTCCTTTCAAGCTCGTTGACGACTTCGCGCACGCCCTTGCCGGACGTGCTGTGCTTCAGCGTTTCCTGCAAAGCCTTTACCCGCGCCGAGGCATCGTTCAGGAGCCCGAGCTGCCGGTAAAGCAGGGAAACGGCATCCGCATCGGCATCCACACCGTAAGGTGATGCTTTGTCCCCCGTTTTTCCATTCTGTTCCATCCCTTTGCCTCCTTTCCCGTCAAGATTTCATCAAAAAGCGGTCTCCAGCTTTCATGCCTGAAAATCTAGATTCTGCCGCTGCGTGCCGTCCTCGTCACCGCGGCTGCCATACGTAGAGTTCGCGCGCACACCGCCGACGCGGTTCAGATGATACGAGACCGCTGACATCGCCGCCCGGATCAGCACGCGGTTGTCCTCCGAGAGCTGTTTGGCCTGCTTGACATTCTCCGAGAGTTCCGCGTAAAGCGTATAGAGCGACGAGCGGATCGGGCCAGACGGAAGCTTCGCAATCAGCCGGCTGAGCTTGATGTCCTGTTCGATGCCGGCCTGCTCCTTGGAGAGCTCCGCCATCAGTTTCAGGCGTTTCTCCTCGAGCTGGCGGATCTCACCCGTGAGCTTCTCTTCCTGCCTGTTCAGCGCGTCCAGCGTCTGGAAATCCAGCCCGACGAGGGCATTATGCTTCTTTTTCCCGATTTCGATGCTCCTTGCATAGGCATCGCGGAGCTGCTGGAGCAGCACGATGAGTTCACGCCACATAGCTGTATCTCCCCTGTCTTAGAATCTCGCGTTCAAGAGGCTTGCCGCAACATTTTCCGACGAAACCTCGTATGTGCCCGACTCAATCTGCTGCGTGACCGCCGCAACCTTGTCCTCGCGGACCTCATCCATATTGCGCAGTTCCTCGAGCATGCTGCTGAAGCTCTTCGCCTCATTCGACACGACGAACTCGTCGCCAGCTGCCTGCGCCTTTGCTGCCGGGGCCTTGCGCACAGCCGACGAGACCGGCGTATTCGCATAGACGCTCGATACCGCCTGGATTCCATGATTGATGGTCATAACCCTCACCACCTTAAAAGAAATAAATCGTTTTCCTAGTAACAGTATCGAAAAAAAAGGCGCTAGACTTAAGCCTCGCGCCTTTTTTCTCATATTTGTTCCTTTTTCGGTTATTCCGGTTACTTTTTCCGGTTTTCATGCAGCGAATACATGCCGCGCTGACGGCGTTCCTTCTCCGCCTGCTTGGCCGCCGTGATCTTCGCGGCCTGCGCCTGCAGGTCTTTCTGCATTTCCGCCATGCAGGATTTGCAGATCTCGCCCGTCATGATCGGTGCACCACATTTCTTGCAAGGGTAACTCATCTTCACGCCAATCTGGATGAAGCGGCCCTGCCGGATCATCTCTTTGATGAGCTTCTCGCTGGCACCCGTCGCGTCGATGATCTCCGGCACGGTCGAGTTCGGGTTGTCGCGCACGAAATTGATGATCTCCGACTCCATCTTCTCGCGCTTGTCGTAGCAGTCCCTGCAGACATGCAGGCCCGTATCCATATACAGCTTGCCGCAGATCGGACAGTTCTTCAGTTTTCCAGCCATAAATCTCAACTCCAATGCCTGAGCCAGCCCGAAAATGGGCGCCATAAAATAACCGTTATTCCCGCCTATACCTTATGAGATTCGACAAAGAACGGAAATCTCCTCCTTTTCTCTACCGATGGTCGCTCGCGTGGTCGCTCGCGAGCACCATGCCGAGAACCTCGCTGGCTCCCGCCCTGCGCAGCACGGATGCGCAGGCGTCGAGCGTCGCGCCCGTCGTCAGGATATCGTCGAGCAGCAGGATGCGGCGGCCGCGGATCTCCTCCGCCGTCACGCCATCCGCGAGGGCAAAGGCTCCGCGCAGGTTCTCGCGGCGCGCGCTGCGCCCGAGGCCGTACATCGGCCGCGTCTCCCGTGTCCGCATGAGGACATGGCGCATCTCGATGCCGTTTTCCGCCAGCCATTCCGCGAAGATGCGCTCTGTCTGGTTGAAGCCGCGCTCCTTGCGCCGCTTTTCGGCGAGCGGGACGGGCACGGCGAGGATCCCGGGGCGCAGGAAATCCTCGAGCATCGCCCGCTGCCCGCCCTCCGACACGAAATGCAGCACCGTCCCGATATATGGCAGCACGCTCTCCTTCCGCTGGTATTTCAGGCCGCGGATCAGGTCGCGCAGGCCGCCCCGGTACGCGCCGAACGAACAGGCGCGCGCGACGCTCCCGAATCCCGGGTAGAGCGTGAATTGCGCGGTCTCTGCAAGGCATTCCGGGCACCAGTCCCCGCGCTTTTCCACATAAGCATGGCAGTGCGGGCAGTGCGGCGGAAACAAAAAGGACAGCAAAGCCTCTGCTATGCTGCCCTTCCCCGCGCTCACAGGCGCGAGAGGAAGCCGCGGCGGTGATGGCTCGCATGCCACCACGCCATGACGTCCTCGAGCACGCTGCCGCCGATGCAGCGCGCCTTATCCGAAATCGTGAAACACTCTTCCTGCCCCATCGTCGGGTGGATATCCGCGATGCGCTGTCCCTTCTCGACCTCGCTGCCGCTGTGCACCGCACCGCGCAGGACGCCGTCTATCGTCGCCCGGATCTCGACGATGCTGCCGTCCTCACCATGGATATGCGCGATGGACTCCCCTTTCTTGACGACCTGGGAAATCGTGCGGAGCACATCGACCGTCCCGCCGACCGGCGCGAAGACGAGATGCTCGATATTGCGGTCCACGCCGACATAGCCGTTGCTGCGGTCGTCCTTCGCGCTGTAGCCCTCGTAGATCAGGCGGCCGAGGTTGTGCCCGCGCGCAATCTCGACGACCGTGTCGACATCGCGACCCGCGCAGAACCCCGCGCCGAGCGCGATCGTATGCGGCGCCATGGCCCGGTTCGTGCCATAGTTATGCTTGCCGGTAATCGCGTCGATGACGACGGCCGGCGAAAGCTTCTCGATGCATTTGCCTGCCGGGTCATCGAGCATCACGACATCACCGTTCTTCAGACGCTTCTTCGCCTCCTCGAGGCTCTCCGCCTTGTAGCAGGTCACGCGCTCCACCGTCATCTTCCCGCGGTACATGGCGTCCGAGAACGCGACGCGGCGGCGCGTCGCCGTCGGAAGCGCCTTTTCGAGCGCGAGTACGCGGAAGCCCGCGCGGTACAGGCAGTGAATCACACCCGTCGCGAGTTCTCCGCCGCCACGGACGATAATCAGATGTTTCATTTCGATACCTCTCTTCCACTCCATCCTACTTATTATACTATATTCTGCGTGCCGTGTACCAAAAGTTTTTTCTTGTTTTTATCTCGCATTCCGTCGAATTCTCTCTATTTTTGTCAAATTTATTGACAATAGGTCTTGCAATTGTCTGAATATAATGCTATACTATAAGTGAAAAGAGAAAAGGAGCTAGCCAGAAGTCCAGGAGTCCTGTAGGGCGAGCGGGTGGCGGAAGCTCAGAACCAATTGGCCTTTCTCTTACGGATAACCGCTTTCTAGTAACATAGAAAGGATGTGAAGGTTATTTGATCATTCTGCATCACCAGTCTTCTTTCCGGACTGACTAGCAAGTGCATAGTTGAAGAAAAAGAATATCCAGCATCAGGCGTGGTTAGGGCCGATGACGATAGCTCAGGGAGCTGCCGCAGAAGCCCCGAGGCCGGCGGAAGTCAGGCGCACAACGTCAGATAAATGGAAAGATGTGACGGTGTCCCGGATCATGTTTCAGCTGAACATAAAGATAAAGCGAAGATTCATATCCGAGGAAAGCGAGGGACTTGCTCGAGAAGGTTCGTCGCGACAACTGAATAGAAAAGGAAAACAGGTATCTATGTTAAACCAAAAATAGACCGGTTCGCACGCATCGCGATGTGAACCGGTCTAATTCGTTTCTCTATCAATCAGGAATCTTCGTATGGGCGGATGCGGAGCTTCAGATGGCGCGCCGCGCAGATCTGCTTGCACTTCTCGATTTCCTCGGGGCCCTCTACCTTGTCGACGATCGTCATGACGACGTTCGGCACGTATTTCTTGCAATGCTCGGCGAAGGTCAGCATGCCCTCGTAGGACGCGAGGCCGAAGCGCGCGCGCGTCAGCTCGTAATAGCGTTCGGCGTTCGACGCGTTGAGGCTGATGGAAACGGTGTCGAGGATGCCCTGGAACTTGCTCGCGACGTCCTCCCCATACTGGAGTTCCGCGAGCCCATTCGTATTCAGGCGCGTCGGCATGCCCGGATGCGTCTTCTTGACATAGGCCAGCAGCTCGAGCAACTCCGGCAGGCGCATGGTCGGCTCGCCGAAACCGCAGAACACGACTTCCCGGATATAGTCCCAAGGCACCGCGTCGAGCGCTTTCTTGACCTCGTCCACGGTCGGCTCGCCGTTCTTGAGCCAGAGCGACGCCTCCGCGCCCATTTCCTTCATATTGCGCAGACAGAACGTGCAGCTGCAGTTGCACTGGTTCGTGATGTTGACATAGAGATTGCGCTTCCCCTCCGGCTGTTCTTTCAGGGATTCGTCGAGCGGCAGATAGCGCCCGCCCGCATGCGTTGCATAGACTATCATGGTAGTTCCTCCTTATTTCAGCTCGGTCAGGTACTCCTCGAACGGCAGGCCGTAGTTCCACGGGAGGTCGAGTTCCACGGCGTAGGCGAGGCATTTGCTGATGAAGTCCGCCGCCCGCTGCACCGCGTGCTCGAGGCTGTCGCCGTTTATGAGGCTCGCGCTGACGATGGCCGCGAACGCGTCGCCGCTCCCCGACCGGTCCCCGCCGATCTTCTTCTGCCGGAGCATCTTGCCGCGGTTCGCCTCGTAGATATAGTTCTCGATCTCATCGCCCTCGCTGAGCCCTGTGATCACGACCTGCGCCGGCCCGCGGTCCGCAAGCTCTGCGGCCATGTACGCGAGTTCCTGCTCGTCGACACGGCCGCCAGCCGGATACGGCCGCCCGAGCAGCTGGCAGGCCTCCGTCAGGTTCGGCGTCACGATATCCGCGTACGCGAGGAGCCTCCGCATGCGGACGCACATTTCCTCCGTATACGACGAGTAGAGCTTCCCGTAGTCCCCCATCACGGGGTCGACCATCACGCGCGTCGCGGGCCGCTTGAACCGCCGGATGAAGTCGATGACGATGTCGATCTGTTCCGCCGAGCCGAGGAACCCCGTCGCGATGCCGTCAAATTCGAGATGATTCTGCTCCCAGCTGTCGATATACGGCTTCATGCGGTCCGTATAATCGTCGAGGAAATGATTTGGGAAGCCGGTGTGCACCGAAAGGATTGCCGTCGGCAACGGACACGCCTGCACCTTCATTGCCGAGATCAGCGGGAGTTCCACGGCCACCGAGCAGCGGCCGAAGCCCGTGATATCGTTGACGAGTGCGATGCGTTTCTGTCTTTTCATCGGTTATCCACCTTTTCCGGATAGAGGTCGTGCTCCATGAAGCGGTGCTCCGCGAGCTTCTCGTATTTCGTGCCCGGCCTGCCGTAGTTCGTATACGGGTCGATGGAGATGCCGCCGCGCGGCAGGAACTTGCCCCAGACCTCGATGTACTTCGGATCCATGAGCTTCACGAGATCCTTTAGGATGACGTTGACCACGTCCTCGTGGAAATCCCCGTGGTTCCGGAAGCTCACGAGGTAGAGCTTCAGCGACTTGCTCTCGACCATGCGGATATCGGGCACATACGAGATGTAGATGGTCGCGTAGTCCGGCTGCCCGGTGATCGGGCAGAGCGCCGTGAACTCCGGGCAGTTGAACTTGACCCAGTAATCATGATCTGGATGCTTGTTCTCGAAGGTCTCGAGCAGTTCCGGATGGTAATCGTAGTCATAGGGAACATTCTTCTCGCCGAGAAGCGTGATATTCTCTTTTTCTTTGTCTCTTGGCATTTCGGTCTCCTTTACCATTTCGCGCGTTCTTCCGGCGGCAATTCCGGCATCACGCCGCCGCTGTGGAAGAAGTTTTTCTCGAAGTTCTCCTCGCTCTCCGGGTGGCCGAACAGATAGCCCTGGATCGAGTCCGCCATGCAGGTATCGCGCAGCAGCCGGAACACATCGTCGTCCTCCACGCCCTCGATGCAGCAATAGATCCCGATGCTGTGGCAGAGCGCCACCGTGTATTTCACGAGCTCGCGGTCAAATTCGTTCTCCAGGATCTCCTTGACGAACTCGCGGTCGATCTTCACGATGTCGCAGGACAGGTTCTTCAGCGAGGAGAGCGAGGAATAGCCCGTGCCGAAATCGTCCATCGCGATGCGGACGCCGGACTGCCGGAACCGGTCAAACTGCTTGTTGACGAAGCTCCAGTCCGCGACGATCTTGCTCTCCGTGAGCTCAAGCGTCACGGAATCCGGCGGCATGCGGTAGGCCTCGAGGCAGGTCAGCACGAAGTCCTGGAACGACAGGTCGCGGACCTGCTCATAGCTCAGGTTGATGCTCATGCGGAAATCGGGCTGGATCTCCCGCCATTTCTTGCAGGTCTTGACGGCCTGCTCGAAGATCCATTTGCCGACGAGGATGATCAGTTTCGTCTCCTCGAGGACCGGGATGAACTCCATCGGCGCGACCATGCGGCCCTTCGGGTTCTTCCAGCGCAGCAGCGCCTCCGCGCCGATGAGCTTCTGCGTCCGCGCGTCGACCTGCGGCTGATAGAACAGGCTGAACCCCTCGCAGCCGTTCTCGACGCTCGAGAACAGCGCATCCCGGATGGAGATCGAGCGCACCCAGCGGTTGTACTGCTCTTTCGTGAACAGGCAGTTCCGGTTCTTGCCCTCCTGCTTCGCGAAATCCATCGCGGCCTCGGCGTGCTTGTGCAGGACGAGGTAGTCCTTGCCCGCTGCCGGATAGAAGGCCGTCCCCGCCGAAGCCGTGCAGAAGAACGGCCGCCCGTCGATCGTGTGCGGGTGCGAGAGCGTGCTCTGCAGGCTCGCGAAAAGCTCCGCAACCTTCTTTTCATCGGCGCCCGGGTATATGGTCGCATACTCGTCGCCGTCAAGCTTGTAGAGCGTCATGCCTTCCGGCAGGATCTTCTCGACCGCGCGCGCGACATGCTTGAGCGCCTGATCCCCGAAGCTCCGGTTGTTCGTCTCGTTGACGATCTTGAAATTATCGAGGCCGAAGATCAGGATGGCGCCGCCCTCCTGCGTCGCGCGGTAGTTCGCGAGCGCGGCCTTCACGCCGCGTTCGAACTGGTACTTGTTGAGCAGGCCCGTGACCTCGTCCGCCTGATTGCGCCGCGCCATGCGCGTCATGACGCCGACGGAAAGCTGCGGCTTCCCCTCGCTGTCCATGCCGATCCGCCCGCGGGCCCGCACCCAGATGTATTCGCCTTTGCGCGTCTTCACACGGTATTCGTTCGACCAGTCAAAGACATTCTCATTTCCCACGGTCTCCCGCAAAGACGTCTCATAATTCACCCGCTCCTCCGGATGGATCAATTGCGCCCAGCGTTCGTGCAGATTCTCCATGACCTCGCTCGGCAGGTCAAAGTCCTGCACGAGGTTCGGCGAGAGCATCGCGATCTTCGATGGGATATCCTCGACATAAAGGTAAGCGTCTGTACTCCGCTTCAGCAAATCGAAATAAAGCTTCACCCGCTTCAGGATTGGGCTCAAGGGTATACGATTGCTTCGTTTCATCTTCATCATCCTAATTCTTCCGTTATGTCCCCTTTTTCGACGTGCATCCTTCCTTGGATACACTTTACCTATTATCTCTATCTTACTCATTTCCGCGGGAAATAGCAAGCGTGCCCCGCCTTTTCCTGAAAGGCAGGACACGCTTTTTGAAAATCATTCTTTTTCCGTCAGCCAGGCATCGCCGTGCATGAAGCCGCTCATGACGCATGCACCAGCCGCGCCATCGCTCAGGACTTCCTGCAGCCGCACAGGCGTGATGCCGCCGATGGCGTAGACCGGGATATGCACCGCGCCGCAGCCGTGCCGCAGGAGATCCCTCCCGCGCGGCGGCAGGCCCGGCTTGCACGCGGTCGCGTAGATGTGCCCGAGGAATGCATAGCTGCAGCCGAGCCGCTCCGCCTCGAGCAGATCCTCTACGGAATGGCAGGATGTGCCGAGCACGGGAAACGCGCGCCGCTGCTCCGCTGGCATTCCGCGCAGACGGGCAAGAGGCATGTGCAGGCCGCCCGCCCCGAGCCGCCGCGCGGTTTCCGCATAGCTGTGCAGGATGCAGGGCACCGCAGCATGACGGCAGATGGCAAGAACCCGGCGCGCAAGTTCCTCGTAGGCGTCCGGCGGCAGATCTTTTTCTCGCAGGACAACGGCCCGCGGACGCGCAGCCGCGATGGCCGTGATCCGGCGCAGGAACGGCGCCCAGTCCTCGCCGCCCTCCGCTGTGTTTTCTCCCGGAACGAGCTGCCGGTTTGTCACGCAGATCACGCGGGACAGCGCTCCCGCCTCCCCTATGCGATCAGACATAGAGATAGTCGTTCAGGACCGGCTGCAGGCCCTCGCTCTCCATGTCACCGTACATATTGCGGATGCTGCGCGTATCGGAGATCTCGAACTGCTCGTCGCCGGTCTTGCCGGTCTCGTGGCCCGTGTATTTCTCCTCGTGGTCGCCGATGCCCGTCGAGACGCCCGCCGAGATCTTCGTCGCACAGATCTTCGCGATGCCGTTGCGGAACCGTGCGTTCTCGCGCGAAGAGACCGTGATGCCGACGTACGGCAGGAAGATGCGGTACGCGCAGAGGATCCGGCAGAGCACCTTCTCGCTGACATCCTGCGGGTTGATCTTCTCGTTGTTGATGATGGGGCGCAGCCGCGGGCACGAGAGCGAGAACTCCGCCTGCGGGTATTTGCGTTGCAGGTAGTAGACATGGAGCGCCGTCGCGAGCGCGTCCTTATGGTAGTCCGAGAGCCCGAGCAGCGCAGAGAAGCCGACGCCGCGCATGCCGCCCATCAGCGCGCGCTCCTGCGCCTCGAACCGGTACGGCCAGACGCGCTTGTGCCCGAGCAGATGCAGGGTCTCATATTTCTTGAGGTCATAGGTCTCCTGGAATACCGTCACGTAGTCCGCGCCACACTCGTGCAGATACCGGTAATCCTCCGTATTCATCGGATAGACCTCGAGCCCGACGTTCTTGAAGTATTTCCGCGCGAGCTTGCACGCCTCGCCGATGTAGTGCACGTCGCTCTTCGCCTTGCTCTCGCCGGTCAGGATCAGGATTTCCTCCATGCCGCTGTCCGCGATGACCTTCATCTCGTGCGCGACCTGCTCCGGCGTCAGCTGCAGGCGCTCGATATCGTTGTAGCAGTTGAACCCGCAGTAGACGCAGTAGTTCTCGCAGTAATTCGCGATGTAGAGCGGCGTGAACAGGTAGACCGTGTTGCCGAAATGCCGGCTCGTCTCGCGCCGCGCGCGCTGCGCCATCTCCTCGAGGAACGGGGCCGCCGCGTCGGAGAGCAGCGCCTTGAAATCCTCGATGCTGCAGCGCGGATGCGCGAGCGCGCGCTGCACGTCGATGGACGTGTACTTCGACGGATCATAGCTGTTCATCTGCGCGATGACCTTCTCGCGCACATCCGAATGGATCTGCTCCATATCCGGGAAATATTCCATCGGATTCTTGCGGCAGGACGGGTCATTTTCCAAGCGGTGCTTCTTCTCGAGCGCCTTCGGGCTGAGTTTCTTTGAATCGATGAAAAAATTGTTCTTCTCTTCGCTCATGCTGCCGCCCCCTCAGTCCCGCAGGAATCCCGTCAGCGGATCCGACGCGGACGCGCCGCGCGAGAGCACGCGGCCGAGCCCGGCGCGGTACGCCTTGCGCCCCGCCGAAATCGCCTCGCGGAACGCCGAAGCCATGAGCGGCAGGTCGCCGGCCGTCGCGAGCGCCGTGTTCGCCATGACCGCGGCCGCGCCCATCTGCATGGCCTCGCAGGCCTGCGCCGGGCTGCCGATGCCCGCGTCCACGATGATCGGCAGATCGATCTCATCGATCAGGATCTGGATGAACTCCTTCGTCACAAGGCCCTTGTTCGAACCGATCGGCGCTGCAAGCGGCATGACCGCGGCCGCGCCCGCATCCACGAGGTCGCGCGCCGTGTTGAGATCCGGATACATGTAGGGCAGCACGATGAAGCCTTCCTTGGCGAGCGTCTCCGTCGCCCGGATCGTCGCCTCGTTATCCGGCAGCAGGTACTTCGTATCGCGCATGATCTCGATCTTCACGAAGTCCCCGCAGCCGAGCTCGCGCGCGAGATGCGCGATGCGCACGGCCTCGTCTGCCGTGCGTGCGCCGGACGTATTCGGCAGCAGCGTCACGCCCTCCGGCACATAGTCGAGGATATTCTCATGCTCCTTCGTATTCGCGCGGCGCACGGCGACCGTCACGAGCTCCGCGCCAGCATCCTTCACCGCCGCCTCGATGAGCTTCAGCGAATACTTCCCCGAGCCGAGAATAAAGCGCGAATGGAATTTCCGTCCGCCGAGTTCCAGCACATCTTCCTCATTCTGATCCATATCGATTTTCCTTCCTCTTTCGTTTCACCAAGATGCCAGCGGCAAGCTTTTCAGCAGCCGCCGCCCATGAAGCAGACAATCTCCACCGTATCGCCGTCCGCCAGCAGCGTCGAAGCATACTGCTCCTTCGGCAGGATGACCTCATTGCGCTCGACCGCGACGGCGCGGCTGTCATAGCCGGCCTCTTCGAGGTACGCCGCAACGCTCTTCCCTGCCGCCTGCTCCATCTCACCGTTGATCTTCACCATATCGCTTTCTCCCTTTCTCGCGGCAACGCCAGACTTTCTCCATCAAAAAAGACCGCCCCAATCTGGACGGTCTCCGCTTCTTGCAAAATTCCTGCACTCCCTACGTTGGCATTATCCAAATCAGGTTCCGGGTCGGCAGCTCCACTGCCCTCTCAGCCGCTCGGAGGACGACCGTCCCCTGCAGGCTCCCCGTGCTATACAATTTTCTTTTCTATTATAGCCCAACTCTGCTCAAAATGCAATGCTTGATGCATCAGCAAATAGAGAGGCCGTGCTGCGTCAGATACGCATAGATCCCGTCCTCCTCATTCGAGCGGGTGACATCCGTTGCCGCCGCTTTGACGGCATCCGGTGCATTGCCCATGGCGACGCTCGTGCCGGTATAGCGGAGCATCTCGAGGTCGTTGTAATTGTCGCCGAAAGACAGGGCCTCGTCAGCCGTGAGACCGTAATGGCGCAGCATAACTTCGATGCCGCTGGCCTTCGTCACGGAGCGGTCCATGATCTCGAGTAGAGTAGGCGCCGAGCGCACGACATTCAGCGAAGGGAAAAGCTCCTGCAATTCCCTCTCTGCCTGCTCGCAGTCGGGAGGCTCCATCATCATAAGGATCTTATGGGGCAGGATGCCCTCCTGCAGGCAGGCGCCGAAATCCGCCTCCTCAGCCTTGGCACCCGTGATTTCCATCTCGAAGATGACGCGGGGATCTTTTCTATCCCGGACATACCAGTGATGACCGGCATAGTAATTGACCGTCGCATCGGGGAACCGGCGTCCCGCCTCCTCGAGGAAACGGGAGGTCACGTCCGCCTCCATGACCGTGCTCGCCAAGGTCTCGCCCTCACGCGTCAGGACGAGCCCGCCGCTGTAGCAGATCAGCGGGATCTCGATTCCCATCTTCTCCGTGATCGGATAGATTGCCTCCGGCATCCTCGCAGAAACCAGCACAAACGGGATGTCCTTCTGCAGCAGCCCCTTCACGGCCGCCTCCGTCCGCGCAGTCACGCGCTTATCATCCGTCAGCAAAGTCCCATCAATGTCCGAAAAAACCATCTTCACCATATCGTTTCCCCCAAACGAAATATCTTCTGCCGTCCCCAGCGGCGCTTCTCTTCCTGCCTACATCATACCAGAAAGGAGCCACGCTGTCATCGGCAATCCGGATCA
>Ga0310695_10011775_pt1 | contig 12425 bp, 7 predicted proteins | sample RumenRJG_04DNA_FD_203882 | JGI IMG/M metagenome (GOLD analysis project Ga0310695, IMG submission 203882) | Bovine rumen microbial communities from Lethbridge, Alberta, Canada - RJG_04 (v2) (version 2) | ecosystem: Host-associated > Mammals > Digestive system > Stomach > Rumen | place: Canada... | reverse complement strand
GCCTTGCCTGGCGCGCGACGGCGTCGGAGGGATCGATCACCTCGGCGCGGCCGGCGCAGATCTTCTCGATGAGCGGCTTCAGGTGCGGGAAATGGGTGCAGCCGAGGACTATCTTGTCGCAGCCGGCCTTTAGAAGTGGCTCGATTCTCGCGCGAACGATAGCGACGACCTTAGGGTCATTTAGAGTCAAGTTAGGGTCCGACCCGACTCTGACTGACCCTACATTGACCCTAAGCGACTCTACAATATCAACGAACTCGTCGGCGACGGTGGCGATCACCGTGACGTCCCTGGCGAACTTCGCCTTGGTCTCGTTGTAGAGCCGCCCGCCGAAAGTCCCCGCCGTCGCGAGGACTCCTACGACGCCTGTCTTCGAGCGAAGCGCGGCTGGCTTCACAGCCGGTTCGATGCCGATGAAGGGAACGTCGGGCCACTCCGCGCGCAGCGTGTCTATCGCGGCGGCCGTCGCAGTATTGCAGGCGACGACAACCATCTTGCAGCCGCGCTTCAGGAGCCGGCGCGTATGGCGCTCGGCAAGACGGACGATCTCGTCCGCAGGCTTGTTCCCGTAAGGGCAGTTCCTGGAGTCCGCGATGTACACCGTCGACTCGCGCGGGCAGAGCGCCTTGAAGGCGTCGAGAATGCAAAGCCCCCCGAGGCCAGAATCGAAGAAACCTACGGCTCCGCCCTTCGCCGCCATCTCACTTCACCGCTTCGACGAGCCAGTGCGGCATCGGCGGCGGAACGGGGCGCGTCTCGCCGGGAGTGAAGCCCGCCTCGCGCATCCAGCCCTTGAGCTCCTCGTCGGAAAAGACCCAGCCGTTCTCCGTCGTGAGCGCCATGTTGACCGCGAAGAGCGCCGAGAACTTCGGCGCAGTGTGCGTCGCGTCGGTCATCATGTCGAGGACGAAAAGCCGCCCCCCGGCCTTGAGGGCCCTGTTCGCGCGCCTCAAGATGTCGACTATCTGCTCCGGAGACTCCTGGTGGAGAGCGCCGAATATCGTCACGGCGTCGTAGGCCTCGGCTTCGTATTCGTCCGTGTGGTAGTCGCCGGCGCGGCACTCGATGCGGTTCGCGAGGCCGAACTTCGCGACATAGCCCGTCGCCTCCGCAGCAATCGCCTTCAGGTCTACCGTCACGCATGTCGCGGACGGATTCGCCTGGCACATCAGTATCGCGTACGCGCCTGGGCCGCCGGCGAGGTCGAGGATCTTCCCCGAAAGAGCGCCCAGCATCGGGACAATGCCCTTGCCGATGCCCATCGCGCGGCCGAACATCGACGCGGCAAACGCCTTTGTGCGCGCTGCGTCTTCGCCGAGGTGGATTTCGGGCTTCTCCACGGGCCGGCCGGTTTCGGCAAGTTCCGCGAGCTTCCCCCACGCGGGATACACGTCGCGGTTGTAGCGGATCGCCTTCGTGAGGTCCGCGGGACCGCCTGGTATCAGGGCCATCTTGCCGGCGGGCGTGTTGAAGTACTTCCCATCGCGCTTTTCGAGAAGCCCTTCCGCGACGCAGGCGTCCGCGAGAAGCCGCATGCCGCGGCGCCCCGTGTCAAGCGCTCCCGCCTCGACCTTCTCGAACACGCCGCAGTCGATGGCGGCGAAGAGCACGGCGCTGCCGTAGTAGGCGCTCGCGAGATCGACTATTTCCTGTACGGATTTCATGTCAGCGGTTCCCTCCCCTTCCGCCTGGACCTCCGCGTCCTCCGCGACCTCCGCGCCTGCCGGGCCCGCCCGGCCCGCCGAAACCCCAGCCGGAGTCGGTCGCCTCGTAGATGCTCTTGACCGTGTCTATTATCTCGGCAGCGTCGTCGCCCTGGAATCCCAGCGCCTCCGCCGTCTGGACGAGAAGATTGTCGCGCTCCGCCCTGTTGAGCGCGCGTAGCCTGCCGTCGATCTCGCCGATCTCCTGAAAGGCCTCGCGCCTTTCCTCCTCCGTCATGTCCATGAACCCGCGCATCTTCTCCTCGACGGCCTCGCGCTTCTCGATCATGTCCTGAAGGTCTGAATGGACCTTGAGCATCGCAGGCGACATGCGCGACGTGTCGATCGACGAAAGGAAGTCGATCTTCGACTGCGCGCGCTCGAGACGGTGGCGGCGGAACTGCGCCATGCTGTTGGTTATCTGCGCGTAGCGCTCGGGCTCCTCCTTCTTTAGGCGCTCCATGTCCGCGCGGAAGTCCCAGTTCCGCGGTCCCCGATCCCGCCTCGTCGTCTCTTCTTCCTTCATCTTCTCGACTTCGATGCCCTGCTTCGCAAGCATGTCCTCGAGTTCCTTGATGCGGGCGCGAAGAGCGCGATTCGCCGCACGTTCGCCGTCGTCGCCATTGCGCGGACGCTGCGCCTGCTCGGGCTTTGCCTCGGGTTCGGGCGCAGGGGCTGGCGAGGGCGATGACATAGGGCCGAGGCAGAAGCCGATAGCCGCACCCACGAGAAGCGAAATTACAATTGGCGAGAAGTTCCTCAGTTTCATTTATTTACTCCGATTGTGCCACGGCGCATCTGCGCCCGTGCGTTCCCCTGGCTGTCCCCCTGTTGAAAAAGAAAAGCTCCTTCGGGTCGAAGCCCGGCTTGTTGTGGATGTCGACGTGCGACGCAAAGTCCGGCGCTTCGCGCTTGTCGGTCCACCAGGCATAGTCGCACCACGATCCTTCTCTGGCGAGAAGGACGGTGCAGTCGCCAAGCGCCGCGCGACAGGCCTCGTCCGGAAGCCCATAGTCGCCGGTCGCGAGCAAAAGCTCCGCGGCCTTTGCCCTCTCCTCGCCGTAGACAATGCAGAACTCGTGGTCACACATCGCGAACGCCGTGGATTGGTAGAAGTCGGGATAAGACATCCCGGCGACGGTGCGCGTCCTGAAAAGATCGTTGCGGCGAAGGACGACATTCGGGCGGACCGGCTCGGCCGTCACCTCGGTTATCTCGTAGTCTCCGACCACCTTTAGCTCGCATCCGCGGCGCATGCAGATGTCCGCGACTCGCTCGAGCTGGCGGCGGAATTCCTTCAGCGCCGATTTCGCGGCAGGCGAATCAGGTCCCTTCGCCTGCGCCGCGTAGTCGAGAGTCGGGAGATACAGATACGCCTCGTCGACATCGTGCGCGTTCGTCATCTCCTCGAACCACGAGATGCACATGCGCCCGACCTTAGGCGACGCGAGTGGTCCCCAGTAGCGCCAAAGCGGGAACTTGCCGCAGAGCTTCTCGAGTATCGGCGACATGCCGGTCGGCTTGGTGTAGCAGCTCATGACCATTCCGCCACCGTGCTTGTGGATCGGCGCGGGGGAGATGATCACGTCCGCCTCCTCGCCGAGCGACTGCTGGAAGAAGAAGAGCCCCACGGTGTTTCCCCCAAGCCTGCGCTCCGCCCAGACGCGCGGCCCTTTCACGATGCGCGAACTCTGCTCCCAGAAGAGGGGCTTCCGCAGGTCTTCCGACCACCAGCCGTTCGAGATGACGCCGTGTTCGGCGGGAGAGAGGCCGGTCCTGAGCGACGCCTGCGCGACGCATGTCACGGCGGGGAACACGCTCAGCGCAGAGCCGAACCTGAGCCCCGCCATTTCGAGCATTCCGCTACGCTCGAGGAGATCATAGCCAAGCCCGGCCGCCACTACAGTCAAAGTCTTCATCAGGGGCTTTAATTATACCAAAACTCTTCGCTCCCGCTCAACACCGCGGAGCCCAAAATCATCGTCTGAATCTCACCGCACTCTGGCCCAGACAAAGTCGAGCCTGTCCGGAACGGTGGCGGTGAGAACGCCGTCCTTCACGACGGCTGCGCCGCGCGGAGAAAGAACCTCCGCCGAAGAAGCGGGTCCGAACGGCCCGAGATCGAGCGTACAGTCCTGCCGCGCGTTCAGCTCGCGGAACAGGACGACGTCTAGTCCCTCCTCCCCCTTGACGACGAAACCCGTCCAGGCGACGCCGTCGGGCTTTTCGCCGACCGGATGGACCACCCCCGAGTGCAGGCGGTCGCGGTGGCGCTTCCATACAGCAACGAACGGAGCGAGACGCGCCACCGTCTCCGGTGCGAGGCCGCTCGCCTCGAACCATCCGAGCGGGCTGCCGAGCATGACGGATGCGAACACGCTTTCGATCGGCCAGTTCGCCGGCGCGAGCGGATCGCCCGCATATTTCTCCCGGTTGCGCAGCGGATTCAGCACCTCCATCCTCAGCCGGACCGGATCAACCACGTCCGCGAGCGACCAGAACTGCCGCAGCGTCTGATGCGGCCAGTACTTGCCCCAGTCGGTGTAGCGGTTCTCGACGAAGACGGGACCGATCTCCGGAAGGCCGAAGTAACCCGGCCTGCGCTCCGCCGTGACGTCGAGATCAAAGACGACACGGCCGTCAGAGCCCTTCAGTACCTTCTCGAACAACGCGGACTGGCGTTCGAGCGAGACGGACGAACGCGTCTTGAGCGAGTCGATCTTGAAGTAGCTGATTCCGAGCGTGCGGTGGAAGTCGAGCAGGAGATCGGCGTCTCGCTCCCAGTTCGCCGCGTCGTTCGAAGAGTCGGGACCGAACCAAAGTCCAAGTCCCATGCCCTTCGAGGCCGCCGCGTCGACGAGGGGTTTCAGTCCGTTGGGGAAGCGGACGGGATCCGGCTTCCAGAACTCCGGGTCTGTCGCCCAGTAGCCGTCCCACACGCCCTTTCCGTTCGCGGCGGACGAATTCGCGGTGCGGCCCTTCTGCCATCCGTCGTCGATCTGCACGATGTCGACGCCCAGCTTCGCCGCCGCGTCGATCTCCTTCAGCATGAACGGCTCGCACAGCCGCGCGTCGCGGTTCCGGTCGCCCCAGGTGTTCGAAAGGAAGAGTCCGTCGCGCCCTGGAACGAACGGACGCAGTGCACGCTGAGCGGCCATGAGCGCGGCGCGGCGGCCGATCGCGCCGCCTTCATAAGGAATCTCCAGCGTGCGGCACGGACGCTCAACGACGGTGACGCCTCGTGGCGAATCGGGCCTGACCTCGAAATCCGGCCCCTCCCAGCTGCGCGAACCGGGAAGCGGGGCCAGACGCAGATAGACCGTGCCCTTCCCAGTGACAACGTCCTGCACGTCGACGACGTTCGCCGTCAGTTCGAAGCCGCGAGTCGTCGGCAGAAGCAGCCACTCGCGCTTCTGAACAAGCTCCCCGACGTCGTCGGTCCGATCGCGAAGATCCCACGCGGTGACCCTGAGATGCGGCCGCGAACTGGCGCAGGGTGCCTGACACTCCGCGCCAGTTCCGGCGGGATCGGATTCAACGCCCGTCGCCGCGCCGAAGAGCGCGGACGACGCGAGCGGCAAAATGCACACGCCCAGCACAGCGGCAGGAATCATGTTCTCCACAGACGACGCTCCTTTTTCTTGACTGCACCATATACGGACATTCGCGAACATGATACCATCGCCTCGCCCGAAAGGCAACCGGAAATGTCGGTCAGCGCGTCGAGCGGACAATCCTCCGGACGGCGCGAGCGCCGTCCGCCGTCTCCAGAATTATGACGTTCTCACCCTCCGCGAGCGGAACGCCAGTCCACGTGACGACCTTGACCTGATCCGGCGTCTGCGTTCCGACCGGATGTCCGTTGACGAGAAGCGTCACATCGCCGCAACTGGAAAATCCGACAACGGTTACGGCCGCATTGGTCGTTTCCGCCATCCTCTGCGAGCAGACGTGCAGCACGGGCTCCTTCGACCAGTTCGCCTTGTAGAAGTAGAACGCGTCCTTGCGCACGAACCTGTCGCGCGTGACGAGACCCTTGTCGTTTATGCCGTTCTTGCCTCCCTCGCGCCGCGCGTCCGCCGCGAAGTCGAACATGGCCCACACAAACGATCCCCATATGCGCCCGTCCTGCGCGATAGCGCTGTAGTCCGCGGCATGAAGTCTGACCTGCGTCTCCTCGGGATGAACAGGCCCTCCCGGATCAAGCCGTCCCGCAGGAAGCGGGTCGAGATGCTCGAACGGATTTCCACCGGCTCCGTATTCGGAGATTCCGAGAATGTCCCTCCCTGACGCATTGAACCAGTTCGCCATGTCCTCCTCAATCGTCGTGTCGCCATACCATCCGGGATACGCGTTGAACGCAAGCTGATCCGGAAGATCGTTGAGCCTGCGGCGCGCGGGACGGTCCGACGCCGCCACCACGGGACGCGACGGATCCATCCTCTTGATCTCTCCTCGCACCTCTTCGAGGATGTCCTCCATCCAGCCTTCCTCAGCGCGATCTTCGGGAACGTCGTTGTATATCTCGTTGAAGAGGCTCCAGGCGAAGACGCACGGGTGGTTCCTGTTCTGCGCCACCATCTCGCGCGCCTGCTGCAAAAGGTTGGCCTTGAACTTGGGCGAAGCCGAAAGCCAGTTTATCGCGGGCACCTCGCTCCACACCAAAATGCCCTTCTCGTCGCAGATGTCATACACGTGCGGACTCTGCGGATAGTGCGCGAGGCGCACTGCATCAGCGCCAGTCTCAGCAATGAGCGCAAAGTCGCGGTCTTCGTCTTCGGGCTTCGCCGCCCATCCGCAGAGCCCCGCGTCCTGATGGCGGTTCACACCCCGGAGCTTGCGCTTGGTACCGTTCAGGTAAAATCCGTCCTCCCTGAACTCGACAGTGCGGAAGCCGAACCGAACCTTTACCGAGTCGCCGCTTTCAATGGCGAACTCGCGCTCGTAGAGCTTCGGGCTCTCCGGAGACCAGAGCTCTGGATTCTCCACCTTGAAAACGCGCTCCTCGTCAGGCCCGCCGAGAATGCGTATCTTAGCCTTCACGGTTCCGTTCGTGTTGACGTCGAGCTCCACGCCGCACGCGCCGTCGGTGACGGGATCGACGCACACCTGCGGCGTCTCTATCCACTCGACGCCGCGGTAGATCCCTCCGAACAGGGTGTAGTCCGCCGAAAGGGGCGCGACGTCCGGGTCCCAGCGGTTGTCCGCGACGACCTCGAGCACGTTGTCCGACGAACGGAGCAAGTCCGTCACCTCGAACGCAAACGCAGTGAAGGCGCCGACGTGGCTTCCGGCAAACCTTCCGTTGACGTAGACCTCGGCCTTGCGGGACACAGCCTCAAACCGGACGAACTGCCGCATCCCCGGCGTCGGGTCCGGGAGCCTCCGCGAATACCTCGCGGCCTTGCGGAGATACGAGTCGGCTGCGATTGACATCCCGCCCGAGGGCGGTGGCTCGCCCGCTGGCGAGCCGTCCGCACCGTCGAGGGAGTTCCACGTGTGGGGGATGCAGACCTCCTCGCCGTCGCAAAGCCAACCCGGCCCCGAAAGCGAAAGCGTCTTCCGGGAATGCGCCGACGCCATCATGGAAGCAAGGGCGATTGCGAAAAGAACAGCGCCTTTCAGTAGACTCCTACCAGACGCCATTCTTGCGCTTCTCGTACATCGACTCGCCGACGGCGCGGGCGGCGCGAGTGAGCTCTGGGTACGGACGGTCGCAGACGTCGACAAAGCCGATCTCATATGCCTCGCCGTCGCCGCGCCCGAGAAGCGGCTGGTCGCGGTACTGGAACCAGTGGCAGCCGACGATCAGCGGGTGCTGGAGACAGCCCTCGACGAATCTGGCGTAGCTGCGTGCGCGCTCGGTCTGGCTCCATACCGGTGCGAGGCCGGGCTTGAACATGCCGCGGTCGAAACAGCCGAAGTGGAACTCGCCGACGAGGATCGGCTTGTCGCCTCCCCTGGCGAACATTTTCTCCGAAAGGTTGTACACCGAGTTCGCGTATGCGTTGACCGTGACGACGTCGCAGTGCTTCGCCGCCGTGCGCCAGAGAAGCCCGGGCTGGCGGAAGCCGACGAAGCGGCTGCCGAGGTAGAGCTTGCCGGGAGCGGCTTTGGCAAGCTCCTCGCGACAGATTCGGAAGTAGAGGTCGACGCCGCGCGCGGCGCGTCCCTCGCCTACTTCAGGAATCCACTTGTGGAACTGCAGCTCGTTGTCCACGAAAAAGCCGATGCACATCGGATCCTTCGCCGCATGGGCGAGCGCGGCGTCCTCCACGAACCGCGCCCGGATGGCAGAGCGCATGTTCCACTCGAATTCAGGATCGTCCAGATCGTAGATCTGAAGCTTCGGATGGCGCTTCACGCCCTTGGCGCGTTCGAGCACGGAGGCCACATACGGTTTTCTGGACATAAGCCCGAGCTCAGGCGCGCTCCAGTTGCCGATCGTGTTGAGTCCCCACGAGTCGAAGCGCCGCATCACGAGGTCATAGTAGTCTGCCGCAAAGTCCTTCTTGCCGAACTTCCTCTCAAGGTTCCAGATCGTGAACGCCATTTTGCCGTCGGTCGGAACTTCGCATTGGTACCAGTCCGGATGTCTGCTGCCGTCCGTTATGTCCGTCATGATTCGCGTAACGTCGAGGCCGGCGGAAAAGAAGAGGCGTCCTTCCGGCGTCACGAGCCACCACTTGCCGTCCACCTTCTCCGTGCGAAAGTGGCCTGTCGCCTTGAGCTGCGGGCCGTCCTTCCATCCGCCGAAGCGGTCCCACGATTCCGGAGCGCTCTTGAGGTGCGCGAGCTCCGCCGCAAGATCCTTGGCGAACGCATCGTCGCTCTTCACCTTGAATCGCCAATCAGCGTGCGCGAACTGTCCGTACTTGTCGACGAAAGGCACGTACTTCGACGGATCGACCTTGCGCGCCGCGTCGCATTCGCCCTCGAGTCTAAGGTTGGATATTCTCATGTTCGCGAGATCGTCCACTTCGTCCTCGTAAGGCCACTGCATCTGGAAGTGGATCGAAGTGACGTGCTTCGTGTCGATGACGTAAGGTCCGCGCGCGGATTCGGGAGCTCCGTATATCTCTGGATGCGTCAGCAGAAGACGCATCGTGCCCTTCTCGCCGGGATTTAGCCCTATGCCCGTGTTCACTGAGCGGTTCTTCCTGTTTATGGCCGTCGCATGGTCGCCAGAGTCGCCTACCGCAGCGCCCGCCGAAACGTGCATAGTAAGGCGCGACTGGCGCGTCTTCGAAAGGTTCTCGACATCGACCGCGAGCCATTTTGCGGACGAGAAGTCGGCACCCTCCGTCCGCTCCCACTTTATGCCCGTTCCCCATTCCGCGCTCGGGAACCTGACGCGCACGCAGTTCGCGCCCTCGCGCACCACCTGCGCCTTGTGCACGCCCTTGAAGTCGTCGAGCGTCGGCACCGCGCCATACGCGCACGACGCGGCAAAGAACAATGCAAATGCAGATTTCATCATGGTTTTTCTTTTCCAAATCTTGTCTCGTACATGGTCTCTCCTACTGCCCGCGCGGCGACCGTGAGCTGGCCGTATGGCCTGTCGCAGACGTCGACGAAGCCGATCTGGTAGTCCTCGCCGTCGCCGCGTCCGACGAGCGGCTGGTCGCGGTACTGGAACCAGTGCGAGCCCACGAATAGCGGATGCCTGAGCGCGCCCTCGACGACGCGCCTGAAACTTCTGCCGCGCTCGCACTGGTCGCCGACCGGACACAACCCAGCCGAAAACATCCCGCGGTGCATCGTGCCGAAATGGAACTCCGAATGCAAAACCGGCCTGTCGAACTTCGGCGCGGCATATTCGCCGTCGGTGAAGGCTGCTACGCTGTTGACGTACGAATTGACGGAGATCACGTCGCACCATTTCGCGGCGGCGTTCCATAGCGCGGCGGAATTGCGCAGCCCCTTGAAGCGGCAGCCAAGGTACAGCTTGCCCGGCGCTGCAGACTCGATCGCCTCCTTGCACGCCTTGAAATACGGCTCATAGTATGAGCTGTCCGCCGGGAAGGAAAGCTCGTTGTCGATGAAAAACCCAATGCACATGGGATCCGTCTTCGCCTTTGCGGCCGCGGAACCTGCGGCGGAAAGCACGTTCGACACCGCCGCCTTCATTTTCTCCGCGAACGACGCGTCAAGGGTGTCGTAGAATCCGCCGGAAAGATACGGCAGGCCATCAGGCTTAGACACCGCAACAAGCACGTATGGCTTGCGACTCATTTTCGTGAGTTCGCCGTCGGACCAGTTTCCGATCGTGTTGATTCCCCACGAATCAATTCGCCGCAGCACGAAGTCGTAGTAGTCGGCCTTGAAATCCTGCTTGCCGAACTTCTCGCGCAGGTTCCATGTCGGGAAACTCATCGACGACTTCGCCGCGCTTTCGTACCATTCGGGATGCAGCGTTCCGTCCGGCGCGTCGCTGTCCGACTTCACCACGTTGATGCCAAGCGAATAGAAGAGATGTCCGGAAGGCGTCACGAACCACCACTTGCCGTCCACCTTCTCCGTGCGGAAGCTTCCAGTCGCCTCAAGCTGCGGGCCGCTCGCCCATCCGCCGTATTCGTCCCACGAATCGGGCGCTCCCCTGAGCTTTCCGCGCTCATCTGCCAAATCGGCGCGCAGTTCGTCGTACGACTTTACCTTGTACCTCCATGTGCCATGTGCATACTGTCCGAACCTGTCGACGAACGGCATATAATTCGCCGCCGGGACTTGTCGGGCGAAGTCTGGAGCACCCGTCAACCGCATATTGGAGACACGGCAGTGTATAAGCCCGCTGAACTGCCCTTCGTACGGCCACACAACGAGAAAGGCAATGCTGGTTATGCTGTGCGTGTCGAGCGTCCGGACACCCTTCGTACCGCCTGGAGATGAATATATATGCTCGTGCGGAAGGTGCAACTTCACCGTCGCCTTCTCGCCGGGATCAAGCGCGATGCCAGCGTACGCATCGCCGGATGCATTCTTTATCTGGAGGCAGATGCGCTGCTGGTGGCCAGCAAGGCTTTCGAGGTCGGCGGCGAGGTATCGCGCGGACGAAAGGTCGAAAGTCGTCTTTCCCGGCGGCGGCAGAAGACGAAAGCCCGATGAATACTCGGCACTCGCGCTCTTGAGCACGACAGCACCGGTTTCGAAAGTCAGCCTTCCGCTCTGCACCGCCTCGACCCGTCCCCTTTCAAGGGACAGGTCGCCGGCGGCAGAGACTGAGCACGTTAAAGCGGAAACGGCAGCTGCAAGAAAAAACTTCATCGCGCCGATCGCCCGCAAGTTTCACCTGATGAAAACCGAGAATCCTGGAGTCTTCTGGGCTTCAAAACAGCCGATGTCGATCGCCTTGCCAAACACGCGCGGATTCCCGGCGAGATCCACGGCGGGCAGGAGCGCCAGGCCGGAGGACGTTCCCTTGTTTCGCGCCCTGCTGGTCGGCGTGAGCGAGAAGTCGCCGTTCGCGAAGTCGGCGAAGACCTCCGCTGGCGAGGCGGCATCGTCGGTTAAATTGTGGTCAAACGCACAATGAGAATCGATCTTCGCCGTTGAGTAACTTTCTTTGCCCGTCTCGGAGTTTCCGACTATGAGATTGTTTCGGAAGCGGACGCTCCACGATGTGCAGTATATGCCGGCAGAATCGTCTGAAAGCGAGCCTTCGACGACATTTGCGCTAATTGTGCAGTTTTCTATGGCGGTTCCGTCGTTTGTACCATAAAAGCGTACGGCGGCAGCCCCAGTCTTGATGGTTTCGCCACTCGTGATGTAGCGATTATGGGCGATAAGGCAGTTCGATATCCGACCGTTCTTGGAATTGTACGGAAGGAATATCGCTCCGCCGGCGAAGTTGCCGTCGGAAGATGTGCCCTGAACGACGTTGTTGGAAATGACGCAGTGCGTGATTACGCCCGCACCAACAAGTTCAACGGCCGCGCCTGCGGCATTGCCTCCGTCCGCCACGGCAAGTCCGCCGCGGATGATGCAGTTGGAAACGACACCCGTGACGAGGCGTCGATTGCCTCCATAGGTATTCTTAACGCATCCATTTTCGATCGTGATGTTCTCAATGCGACCAGCGGCATTGTTCATCTCCAGCGTACGATGGTAATAGGTATCCGGCGTAGCCGTAATGTTGCGGACTATTACCGACTCGGGGGTTGCGCCGATACCGCGCAGTGTGAGCGCCTTGTTGAATGAAACCTGGTCGACGGTTTCGTGCACCCCGGGCGCAAGAAGAAGCGTATAGCCGTCAAGCGCGGCCTGGACAGCAGTCTTGAGATTGCCGTAGCCCTTTTCGGGGGTGTCGTAGGGGAAGGTTCCAGCTCCGTTGCCCGGCGTCACGTATACGGTCGACGACGCGACGCGAACAAAATCGGGATATGTCATCTCGGCTGACTCTTCTTCACATTCATTTGTCGCCGAGATCTTGACCGTGTACACTCCTGGAGCCGCGTAAACGTGGGAGATCGAGAGCGCCGTGGTCTCCTCCGTAGCAGAGCCGTCACCGAAGTCGTAGGTGAATACCACGTTTTCTGGGGATGCGGAGTTCTCAGAGGCATGAACAAATGTCACCGTCGACGGAGCGTAGGCCGGGCTGTAGTCCCGACTGTCTATGTGGACAATCAAATCCTGCTTCTGGTACTCGTAGCACCCGATGTCGACAGGTCCGCTCAAACGCGGATTTCCATCAAGATCAGTCGTGGAAGCATCGTCACGAGCATC
>Ga0310695_10011772_pt1 | contig 12426 bp, 10 predicted proteins | sample RumenRJG_04DNA_FD_203882 | JGI IMG/M metagenome (GOLD analysis project Ga0310695, IMG submission 203882) | Bovine rumen microbial communities from Lethbridge, Alberta, Canada - RJG_04 (v2) (version 2) | ecosystem: Host-associated > Mammals > Digestive system > Stomach > Rumen | place: Canada... | reverse complement strand
ACATGTCTCGTTTCGGCAGGCCCGGAGCGGTCGGTCTGGCGGTGCGTGTCTTCGCGGCGGCGGCGGCGCTTTACGTGCCGATGAAAATCATCGTCCGCGCCTGTCTGCGAGCCGAGCCTCCGCCGGCTCTGCAGTCGTGGCTTTTCGCGCCGCATGTCGCATCTTACGCGGCGAGTTACATAATTCTCCTTTTCGCCGCCGTCGGAATAGGCAGGAAAGCGGTGCCTCTCGGCTTTTTTCTGATGACTTCGGGGCTTGTGTCCGGCGCCGTCTGGGGAAAGATATGCTGGGGAGATTTCTGGCAGTACGATCCGAAGGAGATGTGGTCTCTCGCGACGTGGCTCGTCTATGCGGCCTATGCATTCCTTTCTGGACGTCCGCGTTTCGAAGCATGGCTCAGACGTTTCGGAGGCGTCATGATAATACTTCTTTCGACGTGGGCCAATTTCTCGCGCCTCTTCAAGGGTCTTCATTCGATGTAGGGAGAGAACTGGATGATTGTCGATTTCCACGTGCATTCCACGGCGAGCGACGGAACGCTCGATCCCCAGGATGTCGCCTATCGCGCAAAGGCGTTCGCCGCGGTTGCGCTTACGGACCATGACAACACCGACGGACTTGCCGAATTTGCAGAGGCCGGCGCGGAGCTCGTCGAATCGGGGCGAAGCGACGCGTCTTTCGTCACGGGACTCGAGCTTTCCATCGAACCGGGCTACGGGTTCGACCAGTTCCATCTTCTCGCGCTCGGCATCGATCCGGAGAACGCCGAGCTCAAGAAACTGCTCGGTCGCGTTCTCGCGGGGCGCAACGAGAGGAACAAGCGCATCATCGCCGCTTTTTCGCGTCTCGGCATCGAGATGGACATGGACGGCCTCGCCGCTTGCGCGCACGGAGAAATCCTTGCGCGTCCACACTTCGCAAGATGGCTCGTCGAGCGCGGCTACGAAAAGGACATCTCATCTGCGTTTGCCAGATATCTCCTTCCCGACAGCCCCGCCGCCACGCGCTGTTACGAGGAGCGCTTTCATCCGCCGCAGGAAGATGTTTTCCGCGCGGTGCATTCGGCTGGCGGATTGTGCATAATGGCGCATCCGAAATACTGGCGGCGCGAATGGAAGCGTTCCGGCTGCGATTTCGCCGCGGCCGAGCGCGAGATATCGCGTCTCAAGGAGGCGGGGCTCGACGGCTTGGAGGCTCTTTACCAGGCGAACACGCCGGAGGAGAACGAGCGCTTCACGCGCATCGCGATGAAAGCGTCTCTTTTGACCACGGCCGGAAGCGATTTCCACGGATCGAACAAGCCGAACATAGAGCTTGGCATGGAAGTGGACGAAATGTTCGTCGCCCCGCTTTTCGAGCGGTTGAAAATAGGCGTTAAATAGTATATACTTCCAACACACAAAACGAGGAGGAGGAAAATGAACTATTCACAAGCGAAGAAATTTCTCGATTCATGCGGCCAGAGCCACGTGCTGGCGTTCTGGAAAGAACTCGGCCCCGCGGAGCGCAAGGCTCTTCTTGCGCAGATCTCCCGTCTTGACGCGCGCGACATCGCCACGTGCCGCAAGGCGCTCGCCGCCGGCGCCGCCTCTGTCCCGGACACATCCAAGGGCGTTGCGCCGCGCGTCGCCGTGCTGAAGGGCGCGAAACTCAAGGAGGCCGTCGTTGCGGGCGAGAAGGAGATCGCCGCGGGCCGCGTCGCCGCGCTTCTCGTGGCCGGAGGACAAGGATCGCGCCTCGGATACGACGGTCCGAAGGGATGCTATTCCATCGGCCCCGTCACCGGCGCGCCGCTTTTCTTTTTCCACGCTCGCAAAATTCTGGCGAGGTCTATCCGCTACGGTGCGAGAATCCCTTTTTACGTGATGACGAGCGAGGCCAACAGAGCCGCGACGGAGGAGTGCTTCAGAGACAACGGTTATTTCGGCCTCGATCCCGAAGACGTGTTTTTCTTCACGCAGGGCATGTGGCCGGGCATGGACAGGAACGGCTCGCTGCTTCTCGAATCGAAAGGGAAGATATTCATGTCTCCCGACGGCCACGGCGGCCTCCTCGCGGCGCTCAAGCGTTCCGGCGCTCTCGCCGACATGAAAAAACGCGGCATAAATAGCGTGTTTTTCTTCCAGGTCGACAACCCGCTCGTGGAGGTGGCCGATCCGGCCTTCATCGGCTACCACGTCATGAACAGGTCGGAGTATTCGCTCAAACTCTGCGCCAAGCGCGACCCGTACGAGAAGGTCGGCATGCCCATGCGTTTCGGAGAGAAGTACCGCATGGTGGAATACACCGAAATGACGAAGGAGCAGTGCGAGCGCAAGAGCGCGAACGGCGAGCTCTACTTTCTCTACGGCTCGCCCGCGATACACGTTTTCGACAGAGCGTTTCTCGAGCGCGAGGCCGCGCGTGAGATGCCCGTGCATCTCGCGTTCAAGAAGATCGCGCACATAGACGCGAAGGGCAGGGTGGTGAAGCCTTCCGAGCCGAACGGCTACAAGTTCGAGAAGTTCATCTTCGACATTCTCCCTAATGCGAAGAGGGCGGCCTTCCTTGCGTTCGACCAGAAGGACGAATTCTCGCCCGTCAAGAATGCCGAAGGAAACGATTCGCCGGCGACATGCAGGGCCGACATGCAGGCCAGGTGGCGCAGGATTCTCGCCGGGGGCGGCGTGACTGTTGAAGAAAGCGTCGCGCTCGAAATCGACCCGGCCATGATTCTCGATTCCCGCGATGTCGTCGAACGCGGGCTTCTCGTCTGACTTTCGGCGGGACGGCAGACAACGTGAAAATTTTCGTAGCTACGCACAATGCCCACAAGCTCAGGGAGATGTTTCAGATACTCCCCGGGTTCGAGATCGTCGCAGACAATCCCGAGGGCGTGGAAGAGAATGCGCCGGATTTCGCGGGCAACGCGCTCTTAAAGGTTCGCGCCATAGCGGGCAGACATCCGGGGGCTTGGTCCATGGCCGACGATTCCGGTCTCGAAGTGAAAGCTCTCGGCGGCGCTCCGGGCGTGAGAAGCGCCCGGTATGCCGGCGAGCCGTCCGACACTTCGGCCAACAATGCGCTTCTTCTGAAGAATCTCAGCGGCGCCGAAGACAGGACGGCCAATTTCACATGCGCCGTCGCGCTCGTCGATCCGGACGGCCGGGAACATGTCGTCGAAGGCAGATGTTTCGGGCGCATAGCGCTCGCGCCGTCGGGAACGGACGGCTTCGGCTACGATCCGCTGTTCATGCCGGACGGATACGACAGATCGTTCGCGGAGCTTTCCGCAGAAGAAAAGAATGCGGTTTCCCACCGGGGAAGGGCGCTTGCGAAGGTGAAGGAAATCGTTGCGGGCGAAAGCCGTGCAGAACATGCACAACGCGCAGATGGCGATCGCAAGTCTCGCGCACTCGCATGGCTGAAACTCTTCAGAGTCGTCAACCTGCCGACCGTGCCGGGCGACATCCTCGTCGGTGCGGCGCTATGGCCGTGTTTCGCCGGGTGCGCATGGTCGGTCCGCCAGAGCGCTTTCGCCGCCGCGGCGGGCGTCTTGCTATACATGTTTGGACTTGCCGACAACGACATAGCCGGCGCGAAGAACGACAGGGGTCGCCCGATTCCCGACGGTGATATCTCTATCGGCGCGGCGCGCATTGCACGTGGGTTCTGCCTTTTCGCAGCAATCGCGGCGGCCGCGATCGGAAACTTGCCTCGCTTCTGGTGGCCTGCGGCTTTCACGCTCGCGCTTTGCGTCGTCGTCTACAACCGCACGAAGTGGAGCGTCTTGATGGGGGCGTGCCGCGCGCTCAACGTCGTCTGCGGCGTTGCGGGGGCGAACGCCGTCTTCGGCATGGACGTTGCGCTTCTGGCGGAACCCGTAGCCGCCGCGGCCGTGGTATGGTTTGTTTATATCTGGGCCGTGACGGCGTATTCCAAAGGCGAAGAGAACGATCCCGCGAAAAGACGGCGCGTCGGGGCTCTGGTCGGCGGAGTGGTCTATCTACAGCTCGCCGCGCTGCTCGTGCTCGCCGTCGCATTCCCTTCGGCGGGCGGATCGATGAAACCTCTTCTTCTGGCGGGCGCCTCGATGCTCGTTGTTCTCAGGATTCTAAAGACGGTTTTCCCGCGCGTTCAGGCGTCGTGATGCCGTGAAAGGGCGATATGGCAGGTGAATATCAGTTCAGTCTAATAGACGTCACGAAGCAGGTCGGGACGAAAACGATCCTCAAAGACGTCAATCTTTCGTTTTTCTACGGCGCCCATATCGGCGTGATCGGATCCAACGGCGCGGGCAAATCGTCGCTTCTCAAGATTCTCGCAGGCCTCGACACCGATCTCATGGGGTCCGTGCAGGTGGCGAAGGGCACCAAGGTGGGATATCTCCCGCAGGAACCAGTGCTTGACGATTCCAAGACCGTTCTCGAAACGGTGATGGAAGGCGTCGCGGAGGCGAAGGCGTCTGTCGAGAAATACGAAGAGCTTTGCTGCGAGCTCGACGATCCGAAGGCAGCCGCCGAAATGGAACGTCTCCAGGAGATAATCGACCGCAACGACTGGTGGAATCTCGAAAATCTCGTCGAGCGGCGCATGGCCGACATGGGATGCCCTGCCGGAGACAAGACCGTAGGCGTTCTCTCTGGCGGCGAAAGGCGCCGTGTCGCGATCGCGAGGCTTCTCCTGTCGTCTCCCGACGTGCTGCTGCTCGACGAGCCCACCAACCATCTCGACGCCGAGACGACTTTCAGGCTCGAAGCGTATCTCAAAGAGTTCAGAGGCACCCTCATCGTCGTGACGCACGACAGATATTTCCTGAGCGACGTCACCGAATGGATTCTCGAACTCGACAGGGGCGTGTGCTATCCGTACAAGGGAAATTACGAGGAATGGCTCAAACAGAAGGAAGCCATGCTCGCACGCGAGGCGAAGGTCGAAAAATCGCGCCAGAAGATGCTCGAGAACGAACTCAAGTGGATCCAGACGAATCCGTCCGGACGCCACGCGAAGGCGAAAGCCCGCGTCGAGCGCTACGAAGAGCTGCAGAAGCAGGAGGTTTCGACGCGCGAGGACGATCTCGTCATACGCATCCCGCCCGGGCCGAGGCTCGGCAATCTCGTCGTGCGCGCCGAACACGTCCGTATGGCTTTCGGCGACCAGGTGCTCTACGAAGATCTCAATTTCGATCTGCCGCGCGGCGGCATCGTGGGCGTCATCGGCGCCAACGGCGCCGGCAAGACCACGCTTTTCCGGCTTATAACCGGCGAGCTCAAACCGGCATCGGGCACGTTCACCGTGGGCGAGACCGTCAAGCTTTCGTATGTCGACCAGTCGAGAAGCGAGCTCAAAGCCGACGAGACGGTGTACGAAGCGATAACCGGCGGCGGAGATTTCGTCAATCTCGCCGGCAAGACGATGATGAACGGCCGCGCCTACTGCAGCCGCTTCAATTTCCGCGGCGCCGAGCAGCAGAAAAAAGTGGGCGTCCTTTCCGGCGGCGAGCGCAACCGCGTCCATCTCGCGAAGCTTTTGACTTCCGGCGGCAATCTTCTTCTCCTCGACGAACCTACCAACGATCTCGACGTCGCCACGCTGCGTTCGCTCGAGGAAGGTCTGCAGGAGTTCGGCGGCTGCGTCATGGTCGTCTCCCACGACCGCTGGTTCCTCGACCGCATCGCCACTCACATCCTCGCGTTCGAGGGCGGCGGCAGGACGAGATGGTTCGAAGGCGGCTACAGCGAATATCACGAATTCATATCGAAGGCATGACATGGCGATGGCGTCGTCAAATGCGGAAAATCTGTTTTTTTCTTCGGCCGCCGACATCCTCGAGATCGACGGCGCGGACGGGTCCGTCAAATTCCGCGAAACGCCGGACTGGTCGTCTCTCAAGGCGTTTGCGCTTCTCGTGATGATGGAAAATTCCTTCTCGGCGCCGGTCGGCATGGACGAGTTCGCAGAGATGTCGACGCTGGGGGATCTCTACCGCCGCGCGGTAAAGGCTCTCGTCGCCAGAACGACAATGCTCGACATCTCCTCTCTCGGCGACAATCCGCGTTACGGCGATCCGCCGGAATGGGACAGCGTAAACCACATCAGAATCGTGATGGAAATGGAGAGCCTTTTCGGCGTCCGTTATCAGGCGCAGCGCATACCGGAACTGCTTTCGCTCGACGAGCTGGCAAAACAATGAAGTTCATAGTCCATACGTACGGCTGCCAGATGAACGTGCGCGATTCAGAGGCGCTCGAAGCCTTGATGGTCGCCGCGGGCCACGAGAAGGCGTCCTGCGAAGAGGAGGCCCAGGTAGTCATAATAAACAGCTGCACCGTCCGCCAGAAGGCCGAAGAAAAGGCCATCGGCAAAGCGGGCAACATGATCGCCGCGAAAAAGACGACCGGCATGATGGGGTGTGCCGTGAAGCGGCTCGGCGCCGACATATTCAAACGTCTGCCGGGCATAGATTTCGCCGTGGCTCCGCGTTCTTTCGGCCTCATACCGAAGATTCTTTCAGACGGCGTATTCCCGCGCCTCGAGCTCGGCGACGATCTCGAGCCGGATTCGCTTTCGGCGCATGCGGCGGCGGGCGCTTTTTCAGCGTTCGTCACCGTGCTTCTCGGGTGCGACAACCGATGCAGCTACTGCATAGTTCCCGACGTGCGCGGGCACGAATGGTCTCGCCCCGCGAGAGAAGTGCTTGCCGAAGTGAAGAGCCTCGCCGCCGGAGGCGTGAAGGAGGTGACGCTTCTCGGGCAGAGCGTCCTCAGATACGGTTTCCGCAACGATCCGTGGAATGACGGCACTGGCGCGCGCACGGCGTTCCCGCGCCTTCTCAGGGAGATTTCGGCGGTAGACGGCATCGAGAGGGTGCGTTTCACCTCTTCCCATCCGCGCGGCATCACCGAAGAAATGCTCGCCGTATGGCGCGACTGCCCGCAGGTGTGCCGCCATGTACATCTTCCCGTTCAGTCGGGCAGCGACCGTGTGCTGAGGGAAATGGGCCGCGGCTATACGCGCGCGGAATATCTCGACGCGGTCGGAAGGCTCAGGGCCATGGACGGCGGCTTTGCCGTCACCACCGACGTGATCGTCGGCTATCCAGGAGAGACCGAAGCCGATTTCGAAGAGACTCGCACGCTTCTCGACGAGGCGGGCATAGACAATTCGTTCATCTTCAAGTATTCTCCGCGCCCGGGGACGAGAAGCGCGGCGCTGCCGGACAGCGTTCCGAAGGAGGAAAAGGAACGCCGCAACCAGACGCTTCTCGACGATCAGGAAAGACGCGGACTCGAAAGAAATTCCGCTCTCGTGGGCACGGTGAGGGAAGTGCTTGTCGAGGGGCCGTCCAAACGCAATCCGGCGAGGCTTTCCGGCCGGGACGGCGGCGGCAGAATAGTCGTGTGGGACGCGCCGGCGGAGAATGCGCCGAAGCCGGGCACGATGGCGATGATAAGGATAACGCATGCGCATGCGCAGATTCTGAAAGGAGAAAAAATATGAAAGTTGCGATACTCGGCGCCGCAGGGCGGATGGGCAGAATGCTCGTGTCTCTCGCGGAAGAAAGAGGCATGGAAGTAGTGGCGAAAGTCGATCTGGTCGAGGGGTACGACAGGACATGGGAAGGGGCAAAAGTCGACGCGATAGTCGATTTTTCGTTCCATTCGGCAGTTCCCGGCAATATTTCCAAGGCGGCCGAGAAGGGAATCGCGTACGTCGTAGGCACTACAGGCCTCGACGCCGCGGAGCAGGCGGCCGTGGATGCCGCATCGGCCAAGATACCTGTCGTGCAGAGCGGCAATTATTCTCTCGGAGTGAATCTTCTGCTCGATCTCGTGGAGAAGGCGGCGCGTACTCTCGGCCCCGGTTACGACATCGAAGTCGTCGAGATGCACCACCGCCACAAGAAGGACGCTCCTTCCGGCACGGCTCTCATGCTTGCCAAGGCGGCTGCGAAAGGACGCGGCGTCGATTTCGCGTCTTCCGCCGTGTTCGGACGCAAGGGAGAGACAGGCGAACGGACGGACGACGAAATCGCAATCCATGCTTTGCGCGGCGGTTCCGTCGTGGGCGACCACACCGTGATGTTCGCCGGCGAAGTCGAGCGTGTCGAACTCGTCCACAGGGCGCAGGACCGCCGCGCGTTTGCCGCAGGAGCGCTCAAGGCGGCCGAATGGGCGGCCGGCCGCGCGAGCGGTCTTTACACGATGCGCGATGTTCTGGGACTTTGACAGCCGGAAAAGGCAATGGAGCGGACGAAATGGAAGACAGTGTAAAGGAAGAGTATTTCAAACTGCTGCGTTTTGAATCGGTCGGAGCGGATCCTTCGAAGACAGACGCATGCGCCGCATGCGCAGAGTATCTTTCGTCGTGGTTCGGCGCTCTCGGCTTCACCTCCGAGATCGTCGCTCCGCCTGACGGATCGGCTCCTGGGTTCGTGTTCGCGGAGCTAAAATCGGAGGGCGAATCGCGCCCGACGGTGCTCATCTACGGCCATTACGATGTGCAGAGCCCCGATCCTGTCGAGGCGTGGCATACGCCTCCGTTCGAACCTGTTGAAAAGGACGGCCGCGTTTTCTGCCGCGGTTCGCAGGACGACAAAGGGCAGTCGTTCGCTCTTTTGTGCGGAATGCGCGACTATATTTCTTCCGTCCCGGCGGACAAGAGGGTGAACATCAAGGTCGTCATCGAAGGCCAGGAGGAGTCGGGCAGCGCTTTTCTCATGAAGAGCGCCCCGGAAATGCGCCGCCGTCTCGCGGCAGACATCCTTCTTGTCTGCGATACGTCGGCCGCCGAAGGGTTGCGGCCTGCCATAGTCGCCGGGCTGCGCGGCGTAGGCCATCTGACTCTCACGTTGACCGGGGCATCGCGCGATCTCCATTCTGGAGTATACGGCGGCATCGCGCCCAACGCGGCGCAGGGAATGGCCGAGCTTCTCGCCTCGCTGCATACGCCTTCGGGGGCGATCGCGGTGAAAGATTTTCTCGCAGGCATCGAAGAGCCGACGGCGGAAGAACTTAAATACGCCGAGGACGGATCGCCCGACGACGAAGCGTACAGAAAAGACATCGGATGCGAGATCTCCGGCGGAGAGGCCGGCAAATCGGCCGTGAGGCGAAATTCTTTCGAGCCCACGATCGAGGTGAACGGCATGCATTCCGGTTACGGCGGGCCGGGATCCAAGACGGTCATACCGTCTTCGGCCGTCGCGAAGCTTTCGGTCCGTTTCGTTCCCGGACAGTCGAACGTCCGCGCTCTCGACGCTCTCGTCGCATATCTCCGCGAGAAGACTCCGCGCGGAATGAAACTCGAAATTTCCGAGATCAACTACGGCGCCGGAGGTTTCAGGCTGCCTCTCGCTTCGCCCGTGTTCCGCCTCGCGGCGGACGTTCTCGCGCAGATGGATCCGAGGGGGGCGCTGTTCATGTGGGACGGGGCTTCGATTCCTGTCGTATCAGCCCTCCGCGACGCGTCGCTCGCTTCGCCTCTCATTGTCGGATGGGGGCAGAACGGCGATCGTATACACGCTCCCGACGAAAGCTATTCGTTCAGGCAGTTCGAACTCGCCAGGACGTGGGGATACAGGATTCTCGAAGCTCTTTCATAAAGGATAAAACGATGCTTTACCATCTTTCCGGCTGGCTTTCCGGTTTTTGGGGGCCGTTCAGGCTTCTGTCTTCGCATGCTCTTCTTCTTGCGGGCGGGACGGTATGCGCGGCGCTGCTGACGTATGCACTGCTGCCGAAGCTGTGCCGTTATCTTCCGCGCGACAGAGGCAAGGCGCTTCTTAAGGACATGGGCGGCATGAAATCGGCCGGCAAGCCTACCGGAGCGGGGTTGGCCGCTTCGCTCGTCTCTCTGCCGGTTGTCTTGCTTTTCGCGCCTCTGTGCCCGTGGGATCTGGCGGTTGTCGCGGCGATGTACGCCGCGATGCTTTTCGGCTACCTCGACGACCGTTCCGAAAGACCGTGGGGAGAACTGCGAAAGGGGCTGCTCGACGCGGTGGTTTCGATCGCGATAGCGGTTTTCGTTTTCAAGGGACATGCCGAGAGCGCAGGCGGATCCATGAAAATGATATGCTGGGTTCCCTTCGTGAAAACACAGCTGTTCGTGCCGGGGTGGATATATATACCAGTCGCGACGTTCATCCTCTGGTTTACGATGAATGCAACGAACTGCTCCGACGGCGTCGACGGGCTTGCAGGGTCGCTTTCGGCTGTCGCGCTCGTGATGCTGGCGGTCATACTTTACGTCGTCACGGGCTACCGCCCGGTCGCGCATTATTTTCTCATACCCGTTTATTCGGAATCTGCCCGGTGGGCCATCGTCGCGATGACGGCGGTCGGGTCGCTCGGGGGGTATCTCTGGTACAACGCCGAACCTTCGCAGGTCCTCATGGGCGATGCCGGCAGCAGATTTCTCGGCGTCCTCGTTGCGACGGCCTGCCTTATGACGGGCAACCCATTCGTGGTGCTCGCGCTTTCCCCGGTAGTTCTCGTGAACGGCGGCGGCGGTCTCGTGAAGCTTGTGCTTCTCAGATTTTTCAAGGCGATAGGGCGCGATATATCGCAGGGAAGCGTCATAAGAAGGATACGCTTTCCGCTGCACGACCATTTCAAGAAGAATCTCGGCTGGTCCAACGCGCAGGTTCTCATGCGTTTCGTTCTTCTGCAACTCGCTGTCACTCCGCTTCTGTTCATTCTTCTCCTCAAAATCAGATAAAACGGAAAGGACCGGCTCCGATGACAGACAAAGAGGCATATATCGCTTTCAATCTGACGGAGAGAATAGGTTCCGTCGGCGTGGGCGCTATGCTCGCGAAAGGAATGTCTGTCGCCGAAGCCTGGGAGTCGTATCCATGCCGGCTATCGCGCGCGGGCGGAGAAGTGAATGTCGCTTCCGAGCTCGAAAAGGCGGAGAAATACGGCGTTGAAATATTTACGCCCGCGGACGAGGGGTATCCCGCGCAGCTGCTTGCCCGCAGGGGCCATCCGCTCGCACTCTACGTAAAAGGCGACGCGAAGGCGCTTTCGCTCCCGTCCGTGGCGATAGTCGGAACGCGTAGAGCCACGGCGTACGGCCTCGATCGCGCGGCGGCAACAGCCGAGAATCTCGCGGCGTCCGGGATATGCATCGTCTCCGGTCTTGCGCTCGGTATCGATGCCGAGGCCCACAGAGGGGCGCTTGCGGGCGGCGGGGCGACGGTGGGCGTGATAGGATCAGGGCTTGACGAATTCTATCCGCGAGAAAACCGCGGCCTTGCCAGGGAAATCGCGGCAAAGGGCGGGGCCGTGATCAGCGAATTTCCGTTCGGCCGGCCGCCGGACCAGAAAACCTTCCCGCAGCGCAACCGCATAGTCGCCGGTCTTTCGAGGGGAGTGCTCGTGGTGGAATCGCGACTTTCTGGCGGGTCGCTCATAACGGCCGGGGATGCCGCCGAAATGGGAGTGCCGGTTATGGCGCTTCCCGGGAGAGTCGATAGCCCCTCGAGCGCGGGATGCCTAAAGCTCATAAGAGACGGCGCGAGGCTCGTCCGTGACGCGCGCGACATTCTCGAGGAGATAGGCTCGCTTTTCCCCGACGTGCCCGTTCCCGATGCCGCCGCTTTGCCCCGTCGCCGCGGCCGTCAGGATGTTTCTCCGCTCTCTCCGGCGGAAACTGCTGTTCTCGATTGCATAGACCGCGAGGGCGTCTGCATGGACGGCATAGTCAGGGCCACCGGTCTTTCGGCGGCGGCGGTCAATGCGGCCGCAATGTCGCTCAGATTGAAAGGGCGGGCGCGTTTTCTGCCGGGCAACATTCTGGCGCTGCCGAGAGAAGACTGAGAGAGCGGCTCAGCGTGCGCCTAAAAAAGCATCGGCGTTCGCTTCGAGCCGTCGCTCGAGGGCATCGGGCGGCATGCCGAGCAAAGAGGCCAGACGCCCGGCCGTGTCTTCGACTGAAGGAGTGTCGTCCGCGTTTTCAGCCGTCGCGTCGCTTTCCACGAGAATACGCTCGACAGGCAGGCTTTTCACAAGCTCACGGTAGTTTGTCGCATGGTCGTTCAGGATCGCAGGGCCTACGGAAATATATCCGTTTATCGCGACGATGTCCGGTACGAGCCCGCCGGAGCGCGAAAATCCGTGGAAAAGAAAAGCCGGTATCGCGCCTGCGAAAGGGATGCATTCTTTCACCGTCTCGCCCCAGCATTTCGCTCCGTGGACGACTGCGTTTCTCGAGTGCCGCGCGGCGAGCGCTAACTGTGTTCTGAACGCTTCTCTCATCGCGTCCGGAACTGTTTTCGTTTTTAGGCGATCGAGACCTATTTCTCCAACGCCTGCCGAAGGATTGTCTTCAAGCAGTTTTTCGAGTTTTTCCGCGTCTTCACCGGAGAAGACGCCTCCGTCGAGAAATTCCCACGGATGGCGCCCGTAGAAAACGGCATCGCATCCGCGCGGTTCGTCATGCGTC
>Ga0310695_10011771_pt1 | contig 12426 bp, 9 predicted proteins | sample RumenRJG_04DNA_FD_203882 | JGI IMG/M metagenome (GOLD analysis project Ga0310695, IMG submission 203882) | Bovine rumen microbial communities from Lethbridge, Alberta, Canada - RJG_04 (v2) (version 2) | ecosystem: Host-associated > Mammals > Digestive system > Stomach > Rumen | place: Canada... | reverse complement strand
TCGTAACTGTTGAAAAGATTTGTGATTGAAGTCAATTGTTCTCGCGAACTGGGTTTTCATGGAAAAAATGCCCGTTTCTCGCTACTCCGTTCAACGTGTTGTCCCTGTTAGCTTCCAGCATAATGGGTTTGTTTCTTGGGGCTAAGTGGCTCGTAACTGTTGAAAAGATTTATGATTGAAGTCAATTGTTCTCGCGAACTGGGTTTTCATGTGAAAAATGCCCGTTTCTCGCTACTCCGTTCAACGTGTTGTCCCTGTTAGCTTCCAGCATGGACCTGGTGAAGGAGACCCGCGTCTTCGATCTCGGCTACTCCCATATGTACGACCAGTCCCTCGTGAATTTTGTCCGCGTCCTGCTCCAGCGGGATTCCACGGATGTCGCCTCCACCATCCAGAAGGGCATTAAGCCCATGGCGAAGAGGCTCGAGAAGATCATCGAAGCCTATGAGAAGAACGAGTGATTTCCCGTCAGATCAATCAAAAATCAAAAAAGGCCGTCCCATGTTCCCAAAAGGAGCGCAGGACAGCTTTTCCTGTTTTTCAGGTAAAGATTCTCTCCATTCCCCAGTCGCAGAGGAACAGGACCGGATAGGTATAGCAAAGGTGGAAGAGCGAAGTGTTCCATTTCGCGTCCCGGCCCCAGGCCTCGTAGGTGGAGTCCGCCCCTTCCCGGAGCATCCGGAGCCAGCGTCCCTCGTCCTTCAGGATCAAACGGATCAGATCCTCCCTCCCCAACCGCTTCAGCCCGACAAGCGCTGCAAAGGTTCCGAAAAACGCCATCCGATCCGCGGGTGCCTCCATAATCCGCTCCACTGTCTGCGCCTCCCCCGCGGGATCGGGGATCAGCCCGAAGCACAGGGCAAAGGCCGAGGACGGGAGCGCGCAGTGGGCCTTCCCCTCCCGGTCCGCCTTTTTCGGAATGTCCCGAACCGCAAACCGCTTTTCGTCCCAGAAATTCTCCTGGTACGCGCGGATCAGAGGCTCCGGATCACGATACCGCTCTCGTCCGCACAGCTCCGCCAGCCGGTTCATGGCCTTGACGGCTCCCACGTAATAGGCATTGATAACGCTGTGCGTTCCGGGGTTGATCCGCCCCTCCCTCAAATCGAAGTCGTATCCGTCGCGGGCAGCCTCGGGCCAGTCCACCACGCACCATTTGTCGAGGGCGTAAAGCAGCCCGTCCTCTTTTTCGTACCGCTCCCGGAAGAAGTCGAGCACGTCCGCCATCCTCTCGCAATACGCCTCCGCAAAGGACGGGGAGCCCGAGAGATGGACGTGCGTCAGGAGCAGATGGGGGAGCATCAGAACGTATTCCGCGATCTCCTGCATCATGGAACAAGGCGAGCAGGTCATGAGGCCCCGATTGATGAAGGACGTGTCGAAGGCATTGTCAATCAGCTTTTCCATCACGGAGAGATCCCCCGTCAAAACGGCGAAGGACGCGGAGGTGAAGGATCCGTCCCCGAGATATTGTCCCTTCTCCCTGTCCATGCAGTCCTGAATGACCTCCTGTACTCCGTACTGGAGCGACCGGACACACAGACTCCAGATCCGCACAAGGTCCGGATCGATCGTCCCGCAAAGGCGGTTCAGAGCGAAAGGATAGTGGCGCGCCAGAATCGAGACGCCCGACACTTCGCAGTTCCCTGGCAGCTCAAGCTCTGCGTACCGGAAGGATTTGTAGTCGAAAGCGTCCGGCACGTCGGCTCTGTCGGACCGCCCTGAGAGGATCCACTCCTCCTCGTATCGGCACCCGGACCGAAGCACGAACCGCACGCGCCCCTCCCCGTCCAGCTCCTGACCGAACCGAAGCGAGATCACGTCTCCCGCCCTGCCCTTTGCCTCCGCCGTCAGCGTTCCGACATAATGAGCTCCGAAGTCATAGCTCAGCCGGATCCGACCGTCGGGGAGCTCCATCCGCCCGCATGCCACCGGCTCGATCCGCTCAAAGGTCAGCATGGCGGAGGGCTGGGAAATGAGCGTCCGGTCGTCGTGACAGCAGAGCGCGGCAAAGCTCCAGTCCCGGTCGTCATAGTCCGGATCCTCAAACCCCACCTCCGGAGCCCGGCTGTCGTACCTCTCCATGAACTGCGTGTCGTAGCCCACCCTGCCCATGACTTCGAATCCCGAGTGCAGGCGGCACCACACCGAACCATCGCTCACCGCAGCAATCCGCTCCCCGCATCTCACCTCGAACCAGAGCCCGAGCCGGTCGTCGCCGCTGACCCACACCCGATTGATGAGCCCCTGATACAGGGTGTGCACCGCCAGCACGTTTTCCCCGTCGAAGAGATACGGCCCGAGGTCGATCTCGTTCACATAGGTCTTGAAGGGAAAGCATGGCGCAGGTCCCTGTCCGACGAAATGCCCGTTGACATAGAGCTTATACCCGTCGTCCGCCGTGATCCGAATGACCGCCGCTTCCCCGCGCAAAGCCTCGAATCGCGCCCTGTACAGCACATGGAGATTCTTCGGAAGCTTTGCGGGAATCTCCTTCGGCTCAAGCTGGCGGTGAAATACATCCGCGGGTACGGCATCCGCATATTCCGGCAGGGTGATGAACGCCGCCTTTTTCTCCTGTTCCATGTCACACATTCCTTTCTGCGTCCGCTTTACTGTTTTCTGTTCCCGGATGTCCCCCCGCCCGGCGGTCTTCGAAGGTCAGCACTGTTCGGTTTTCGTACCGCCCCGTCTCCGTCACGCTGAACACAATGTCTTATTCGATCCGGTTCTCCCCGTTCTCCACCGGCGCGAGATGAACGAAGCCCTCCTGGTCCGATTCCATAGTCATGAGGAACTCCCACTTGTCATAGCTCACGCACCCGCCGTCCACCAGCACGGGATCTCGGCCGTACCAGAGAAGAAACTGCGGACGTCCCGCGTGCTGATGGACTCGACGGTAGTCCATGGCGTCCACGAGCGCCGTCAGTTCGGTGCGTTCCCTGGAAGCGTATGATGAGCACCAGACTGAAAACCGACACCCCTCTTGGCTATCATAAAAAATGTATGGCAACGTAAAAGGTCTACTTAGCCTCGATTGTGGCAGATTGCGGCTGCCATTGTGAAAAAACTGCTTTTCGGTTTATCATGAACGGCTGCCCCCGTTTTCTGTGACGGGCGTGTCATCCCGCATTCATTCCCGATAGAGACGATTTGTCTTCATCCAAGCGTCTCCAACAGTTCACGCCTTGCTTCGTCGAATACCGCGGCGTCCCCGTCGTAATCGTAGAAAGTTCGGCACACTTTTTCTATGATCCCGACGGCAGTCCCACAGTCTTTCAGCATGCAGAAAAGCTCATAATCCTGCGCCCCGGCACGCTGAAGGTGTCCGCGGACGGAGTACCACGGGCCGTAATCGCCTATGTAAACCACATGCGCGTTCCCGGCCGGATATTTCTTTCCGTTTCCCGCTTCCGTGCAGGTGTCCTGGATTTCTCCCGACGGGGTATACGCGTGATATCCCCAATGCAGGAATCCCGGACATCCGTATTTGAAACACATCCACATGGGCATGCGGCTCACCGAGAGGGGAAGATCGAGGACGCGGTTCATGGTGGCTCCCGCCGGGAACCCGCAGGTATAGATCCACATCTCCTCGCCCATGTCCTGGAGCTTTCTGAAATTAGCGAGATACTTTTCGTACACCGCCTGCTTCACGACCCAAATGTCGCACGCGCCGGCAATATCCGTGGTTTCCACGGGATCGTTGATCTTCACCCCGGGCATATTCTGGCGGCAGATCCCTGAGAGCGCACGGTACGCAAGACTGTTGGGAAACTGCGGCTCGTCCACCAGGCACTGCATGTACCGTTCCTGCCATCCGTTCTTCAGGACACATTCCCATGCCCGCCGGAAATAGATTTTCAGCTGCCTGAAGCCTTCTATCCCCGTGCAACCGATGTCCCCGTCCCACAGCAGATAGTCGTCGGGATCATCCCAGCCATGGAACCGGGCGACAAAGCCGCCCATGATGCGTTTGAAGCCGTAACGCAGCGCAAGATTTCCGACGATCTCCGCGTGCGTGAAATCGAAGTCCGTGACTCTGCCGTTTTTGTCGCGGACCGGTTCTCCGGAGGGGATCATGAGAAAGTCGTTCCTCATGTCGAGCTCATTTTCGAAGAACTCTCCGAGCAGCGTCATGTATTCTTTGGAATAAGGCTCGACGCCGTACTGCTCTGCCAGCCGGGGATAATAGATCCAGTTCACCATGTGGAAGCGGGATTCGGAGAGGGGCGGGATTATCGTATGGTAGATTTTCAGGCTGACGGGGATCTCGAGCGTCTCAATCCCGACCGCCATCCGGAGCGAACCGTCGTAACAGCCGGGAACGGCGTCCTCGCCGATATCCAGCCTGACAAAGAAGGCGGCGCGTCCCCGATCCAGCGCCTCACCGGCCGGCTTCGTGATATCGTAGACTTCAAACGGCGCCCTGCGGGTCACAAAGCTTTTGACTTCATCGTAATCGAGGGTTGTGAAGACCTTCGGGCCGCTGTTTTCGCTGACGAGGACCGGCAGCAGCTGGTAAACGGAAGCCGTACAGCCGCGCAGCCCTTCCAGGCTGAACGACAACTTCTCCCCACCGGCAAGATCGATATCCGTGAGGATCTGGAAATCGACGTCGGAACGTCTGGCGGCATACAGATCCGCTTTTCTTCCCCAGGACTCGTCTGTCGGGGTATCCGGGTATACCCATTCGTTTTCCGAAAAGACCTGATATGACATGATGACCCTCCTTGCCAGCATGCAGAGCCTCCCAGCCGACGGCCGGTATAAAACGTCATGACGCAAAAATATCCTTGCCGCGAAGCCGTTTCAGGTTCAAGCAAGGACTGTTTCAACTCAAATCACAAAAGGGGAACTCGAACCGATGGGGCCTGTCCGGCGATATTATACCATACCTGTCCCCGCCGTGTCAACCCGGAGAGGGGAGGTGAATCATCCCTTGACAACCGGGGCCCGTGTGATTATAATGATAATACAGTGCACGGGAAGGAGACCGGGAATGGTCATACACAGAAGGTTTACGGGTGGAAACATCGCCGTGACCGGTATGGAAAACAATGTCGTCCGTTTGGAGCGGGAACTTCGGGATACGGAGGGAGACTGGTTCTACTGGGCGTTCTGCGCGGAGGATACCGCCGGTCTTGCGGGACAGACCGTCACCTTCGTCTTTCCCTCCTCCGCCCGTGTGGGTCGTTTCGGCGCCGCCGTCAGCCATGATCTGAAGAACTGGCGTTGGACGGAAAGCGGACAGGGTGACCGGTTCACATATACGTTTTCTCAGGGAGAAGACCGAGTCTGGTTCGCGCATCACATGCTCTACGATCCCTGCCGCTTTGACGCGTTCTGCAAGCGGCGCGGACTGACGAAAGAAGTATTCGCCTTTACCGCAAAAGGCCGTCCTGTTCCTGCGGTGCGGTTTGGCGGCGGGGACAGATGGATTCTCCTCACCGCGCGTCATCACGCCTGCGAATCCACGGGAAGTTATGTGCTCGAAGGCGCCGCGGAAGCGCTTTGCGATGACCTTCCCCCGGATTATGCGGTGCTCGCCGTTCCTTTCGTGGATTACGACGGTGTACTCGACGGAGATCAGGGCAAGAACCGGAGCCCGCACGATCACAACCGCGATTATATCGAAGCGCCGATCTACGAAGCGGTGCGGGAACTCATGCGGTTCGGAAGAGAACAAGATCTGCGGTGTACCTTTGATTTTCACTCCCCGTGGCATATAGGCGAGCAGAACGATCATGTCTTTTTCAGCCGGAGCACGGAAGAGATGGAACCGGAGGCGGACCGTTTCGGTGAGATCCTGAAGCGCCGGACTGCCTGCAATGCGCTTAAATACACCAGCAGGTGGGATGTCGGCCCGAACGAGATGTGGAACGACGAGACAAGTCCCAACTCCAAAAACTACTTCAGCAGACAGAAAACCGTCCGCCTGTCCGTTACCATGGAAACACCCTACTTTGGTTTGGAGGACGAAAACGGAAAGATCACGCAGGAGAACATGCTCGAACTCGGAAAAGCGTTCGGCCGCAGCGTCGCCGAAGCCATACGCCGGAGATGAGCTGCCGTGAAAATACAAAGGGAAATATGCGTACGGATTTTGATGTGATCATCTGCGGCGGCGCTGGCGTCTGCCCGGGAAGGGGCGTCGACCTGCCTGCCGGGCTGAGGACGACAAGACACTCTTTGACGGAGTGATACAGTCTGTATCCGTAAATATCAGGAGGGTGTGACAATGAAGAATTACCAGATCGTGTTTACTTCTCCGGCAAAAGCGGAACTGCTCGAGGTCGGAACTGCAGGCCCCGGAAGGGGAAAGGTGCTCGTGAAAACGGCTTTTTCCACCGTCAGCAGCGGGACCGAACGGGCCAATCTGATCGGAGATACCAATATCAGCATTGCGCGCGGATCGGGAGAGGGCCCGGCGCGCTTTCCCAGGAAGCTGGGATACAGCTCGTCCGGGATCGTGGAGGCGGTCGGAGAGGATGTGCGCAGCGTCCGGCACGGGGACCGCGTCGTCGTTTCCTGGGGGACGCATAGCAGGTTTCAGCTGATGGACGAGCGGAACGTGCACCTGCTGGAGCCGGAAAACACTCTGACGGAAGGCGCGCTCGTCATGATCGGAACGTTTCCCCTGGCGGCGATACGGAAAGTCCGTCTTGAAATCGGGGAATCCGCGCTCGTCATGGGGCAGGGCATCCTCGGCCAGATGGCAGTCAAGCTCCTTCGCGCCGCGGGAGCCTGTCCGGTGCTCGCCGCCGATCCGTCTCCCGAAAAACGGGAGAGAGCCCTGGCACTTGGGGCGGACGCGGCGTTTGATCCTTTCGCTCCCGATTTCGAGGAACAGGTCCGGAAAGCGGCGGGCGGCGGCGTACGGGCAGCGATCGAAGTGACGGGGAACGGAAAAGCTCTGGATCAGGCGCTGGACTGCATGGCACGGTTCGGACGGGTCGCGCTGCTCGGCTGCACGCGGCATTCCGACTTTACCATCGACTATTACAGAAAAGTGCACGGCCCCGGGATCTCCCTCATCGGCGCGCATACGAATGCCAGACCCGATTGGGAATCTTCGCCGGGGATGTGGACGACGCGGGACGATATCCGTGCGCTGCTGCGGCTTTCGGCAGGCGGACGGCTGGACCTCGGCGGGATGGTCGAGGAAGTCCGTTCACCGGCAGAAGCCCCGGAGGTTTACGCCCGGCTCGCGGAAGAAAAACAGTTTCCCGTGGTACAATTCGACTGGAGCAGACTGGAGGAAGCATGAAAAAGATACGGATCGCGCAAGTGGGTACCAACAGCATGACGCACGGAGCCCAGACCCTTGACAGCATTCTGAAGCATGACGACCTGTATGAATTTGTCGGGATCGCGGAACCCGTCGGCGAATGGAAGTCCAATCTGGATACGCCCCGGTACAGGGCTGTTTCGCAATATACAGTGGAAGGCCTTCTTCGGATGGACGATCTCGACGCCGTGGCCATTGAAACAAACGAAGAGTTGTCCACGCAGTACGCACAGCCCTTTGCCGACCGCGGCGTGGCCGTGCATCTGGAAAAACCGGGATCGCCGGATCATGCCGCGTTCGTCCGGCTGGCGGAAACGCTGAGGAGGCAGGGCCTCCCGCTCCACCTCGGGTACATGTACCGGTACAATCCCCTGGTCGAGCGCGCCTTCCGGATGATCGAAGACGGAGTGCTCGGCGAGATCATATCGGTGGAAGCGCAGATGAACTGCCTGCATACCGCCGCGAACAGGCAGTGGATGAAGCGGTTCCCCGGCGGCATGATGTTCTTCCTCGGCTGTCATCTGGTGGATCTGATCTATCGGATCCAGGGACTGCCGGAAGAAGTGATTCCCATGAACATGGCGTCCGGCGTCGGGGGAACGGATTCCGACGATTTCGGATTTGCCGTTATGAGATACAAAAAAGGCGTATCCTTCATCAAGACGACTGCCGTCGAGGTGAACGGATACGCGAGGCGTCAGCTGGTGATCAACGGGACGAAGGGCACGATCGAGATCAAGCCGCTCGAGGCTTTTGCCGGCGGAGATCTTCTGACGGCATCCGGCGCGTACACCCCGGCGGAGAAGGCCGTGTCCTGGGCGGATCATGCGGAACGCTGGACGACGGAGCCGTTTAACCGGTACGACGCCATGATGGAAGATTTCGCCGGACTGGTGCGGGGAGAACATGAGAACCGATGGAACTACGACTACGAGATCGAAGTGCACCGGCTCCTCATGCGCTGCTGCGGCGCGGAAAGCTGAGACGGAGGGAAAGCCCGCCTCAGACTTACACAAATCATGATGGGAGAACCGACAGCCGGATATTTGCAACCTCTTATATGAAGCTGCTATCATATATCCCACAAGCGAACATCTCGTTTTTTTCCACATCCATTTTTAAGCGCCTAAAGACAGCGTTCGGTGAGAGATATAAATCTCGAATTTCATACTCAGCCACAATTCTCTTTTCTCGATATACATGAATTCTTCCATCCTGAAAAACAATTGTGACATTCCCAAAAACAAATCGAATAAGCAATGACATGCTTGAGTTCATATAGGAAAAAACCTAATTATATGCCGAAATGGACAGGAGAGTCATGCTGAACGGTCAGCGGCTTCATCCCCCGGTAAAAGGCCTATCGCATGTTTTGAGAGATCCTGGCGAAGACGAGACAGAGAAATAACATTTTCTGACAAGATCTGCAACGATCGCGTGACACTGTTTTTTATGAATATCCTCACTTCGTATTGAGATTGAGCGTCCCCTCTTCATCGTGATCTGAAGTTGGATATAGTGTACCATATCCTGCGTGGAAATGCAAGAGAAACGAAAAAGTGCCGCCCGGAACATTTCTATCCCAGGCGGCTTAAGGGTTATGGTTTATTTCGCTACCTCTTCGCAGAAGACGCGGATCGCGTGGGCGATCTTCCCTGAGAGATGTCATAGCTTCACTGTGTATGACCTAATCGTTGTAACAGCCAGTACGCCTCGACCAGCGCGATCGGTGCGCAGGTACGGTGCTGCCGATAATCCACAAAATCCGCCGTCCGGCAGAGGGTCTCGAGCGACTGATCTGAAACCTTCCACCCCGGACACGTCACCGCGACCGCGATGCCTTCGCCCACCGCGCGGAGGAGATAATAGGACTGATGTTCCCGGAAATCCGAGGGCTCGGGGACGTAATACGCTTTCCCGCCCCAGCATCCGGCATAGCGGGCCTTGGCTTTTTTCCAGGTTACATACGGGATCCTCAGCCACTCGGCGCCTTCCGAGGTCATCAGCCCCTCCGCCTTCCGGACCGCCATCGTCTCATACGGCCCGGCCATTTTCCGCATGAAGGAAAGACAGGTCTCCCGGATAGTTGGATCGTCGTCCAGATCGTATACCGCCCGCAGGGAATATTGCAGTTGCAGCCCGACGTAGGACGCTCCGGAAAGGGAAACAAAATCGAGCGTTCTCTGCACCGCTTCGTCCCGGTACCGGAGATACATCTCTTTCCAATGGGGATCCCCGGTGGTTTTCCACGTCAGCAGATACAGCATCGGCAGGCGGAGGGCTTCGTGCGGACCGACGTCTCCCCACATCTGCCCGACGAACCCGAGCCCGCCGTCCTCGCGGAGAAAGCTCCATCCGTTATCCGGGATCACTTCCCTCTCCATCTTCTCCGCCATCCCGGTCAGCAGGCGGCGGATGCTTTCCTTCTGCGTTTCGTCGGAGAGGTCGGAATAGTACAGCCGGTACGCCCCGTACCACCAGTTGGTGTACTGATCCCGGGAGGTATCGATGTAATGGCTCCGGCAGTCAGCGGGGGATACGCCGCGCGGCAGAAAGCCCCTCTGCGGGGAGACGGAGGCGTCCAGCTCCATCCCACGCCAGATCTTCGCCGCGTATTTCCGCATTCCCTCGTCCCCGGTCGCCTCATAGCGGGCGACGACGGCGTCCATCATCAGACCGGCGTTGAGCATGCAGTCTTCCATCCCGGTGCCGTATCCGCCCGGATTGGGGATCCCGAGTCGTATCAGCTCCGGCTCCGGCAGGTATTTCGTTGCCGCGTCCGCCTCGTCACCCACAAGGTGGTTATAGAACATGCAGGTGCGCTCGTCAAAAAGACGGTTCCAGATGAAATCCCACGTTTTTTTCATTTCTCTCATTTTACTTCATACGGTCCGACCCCAACAGAGATCGCGGATTGTCACCCACCCACAAGTATTGTCTTGATGTTTTTCCCTGCACGGATATCCGCATAGGCATCGTTGACCCTCGATACGGGGTAGGTCGTGACCATGCGCAGAATTGTCTCCGCCAACTCTGGATTTCTTTCCAGAAAATCCAAATATGAGCGAATATCGTCCAGATCATACTGTGAAGAGCCGAGAATTCTCAGGGCCTTGAAAGTAATAATTTCCGGTGACACGGACACTCCTCCGGAAATGCTGTACTGACCAGGCACGAGGTAGACACCGCGGTTGCGCAGATAAGTGAATCCTTCGGCAAAAGCGGTAGGATTTCCAGATGCCTCAATGCAGAGATCTGCTCCTAGTCCTTCCGTTAATCGCATAATTCGTTCTGCGACAGCCTCCGCTCCGCCCTCCGATAGTGCAAGACATTCGGAAACGCCATAACCTTTCGCAATCTCTTCCCGAGCTACTACCTTTCGGCCTGTTATCGTAATGACACGCACACCTAGAGTGGCCAAATACAACGCCGAAAACATCCCGACAGGCCCGAGCCCCTGAACTACTGCCAGATTTACTCCAGTGAGATCGATATTCGCGCGTGAAGCAAGTTTAAAGGCATGTAGCGAGGTTGGGCCAGCGCAGGCAAAAGTAGCAGCAACCAAGGAATCTATATCTTCGGTAATGCGCACAAGTGAATTTACTGGGCTGAAATTATACTCAGCGTATCCACCGTGAAAATAAGGTGCCTCTGCAGGATTCCCTTCGTTGGTAGCCCCCATGTGGATACAATTCGCTGAATCACCCGATCTACAAAGCGGGCACTCACCACAGGGCTGTGCAATGCAGGCGATCACCCTGTCCCCGAGGCGAAGTCCAGTCGCACGGGAATCCTGTGTAGAAATCCCGTCGATGATTCCGACAAATTCATGACCGATGATCTGTCCTGTGCCGCTTGGATCTCTCCCGAGAATTCCATCGTGGATGTGTAAATCCGTAGCACAAACTCCTGAGGCAAGTAGTTTCAGACGCGCCATTCCGGCTGGAGGATAAAACTATTATACACCTCTTCCCCGCCCCTTGTCAACATCCGTTTCAGGGCTAAAAAAGGATCTTGACAGGGGCCCTTTTTTGATGTATCATGTCCTCGAGATGTCACCTGTCATGTTCAAATCCCACAATATAAAACCGGGATTTGAATTGTTACCGCGTGGATCCTCATAAGGATAATAAGATTGGAGATTCGTCATGCAGTTCAAAGGCCGATGTGCTTTCATCACCGGAGCCGCTTCAGGAATGGGACTTCAGTTTTCCAAAAGCTGGGCAGCTGAAGGCGGGAATGTGCTGATGTGCGACGTGAATGAACCAGTCCTTCGGGAAAAGGCAGCGGAAATCTCCGCGAACGGCTCTGGACGGGCTGTTCCCTTCGTGTGCGACGTGCGCAGGTATGACCAGATCACAATGGCGCGGGATCTGGCGATCCAAGAATTCAGCTCGATTGATCTCTCTGTGAGCTTTGCCGGAGGAACCGCTGTTCGGGTTTGTCAGGTGGATCGGGAGAAGTATCCAGAGTTTCCTGATGTACCGATCGAGGTCTTCGACTGGGGACTCGACGTTAATCTGCGCGCTCAGCTATACGTGGCGCACGCCGTCATGAAGCAGATGCGCGAACAGAAAAGCGGGCTGGTGGTCAACATAGGTTCCATCACCGGTGAAGAAGGAGACGGTTACGGCGCGGAATACGGCACGGCCAAGAGTGGCGCGATGTACGGGCTGACGAAATCCCTTGCGCAATACGGCGCGAGATACGGGATCCGCTGCGTGTGCGTCTCGCCCGGACCGGTTTTGACTCGTCCTGCAATGGCGAATATGAAGACGCTCGTCGGAAGAGCCGCTGATCCGCAGGAAATCGTGGATCTGATCCTCTATATCGCATCCGACAAGGGCGAATTTATCAATGGAACCAACATTATGATCGACGGCGGCCGCAGCGCTATGGGTCGCTGGAACTGACCCTCTTCGTGAAAGGAGTGAGCCGAAATGCGTCCTGAGATTCACACTCCCCTGCTCATTTCGATGATCCAGGCAGAGGATCCAGGAAAAATCCTGTACGCTGTCCGCAGAGGTCATGAGGAAGGCTGCGACGCCTTCGGTTTTCAGTTCTGTCAGGTTGCTCCGGAATTCCGTGATAAGAAAACTGTCCGGGAAATATTCTCCGCGATGGAGGGAAAGCCG
>Ga0310695_10011770_pt1 | contig 12426 bp, 10 predicted proteins | sample RumenRJG_04DNA_FD_203882 | JGI IMG/M metagenome (GOLD analysis project Ga0310695, IMG submission 203882) | Bovine rumen microbial communities from Lethbridge, Alberta, Canada - RJG_04 (v2) (version 2) | ecosystem: Host-associated > Mammals > Digestive system > Stomach > Rumen | place: Canada... | reverse complement strand
TATCTTTTATAAATTGATATCTTATACAGTTTGATATGTATATGCGATTATACGCGAGTTTATGCGCGAAATTTTAATAAAATAGAGCTATGTTCATAGTTATTCGAACATAGCTCTATTTATTTTGGTGGTATTTACATTTAGTTATAGCCAAGGAACTTCGTGAACCTCTACAGGATCTGCCGTCAAGCTGACTTCATCAGGGCCCATGATGATCTTTGCCTTTTTAAGTCTTCGAATATAGCTATTTTTTATTGAATCGTCTTCAATCTCTATCCTTCTATTTTTACTCATTTCAAGATAGCCCAAATCAGTTTCCAGTCCCAAATACAGCCTACCAAGAAGATTAGCAGCAATACCCGTAGTGGCACTACCGCTAAAAGGGTCAAGAATCCAAGCTCCAGGAATAGTAGACGCCTGTATAAGACGTGTTAAAACGCTTAGAGGCTTCTGTGTAGGATGCATACTACACGATTTCTCCCATTTCGCAACAGTTGGCATTCTCCAAACATCGGTCATCTGTTTGTTGTCGTTCAAGCGCTTCATTAGCTCATAGTTGAAATAGTGTGGCACTTTCGGAGACTTTCTTGCCCATATGATAAACTCGGTAGAATATGTAAAATAGCGACACGAGATATTAGGCATCGGATTTGTCTTCGCCCATACGATAACGTTAAGGATCTTAAAACCTAACTTTAAGAGTTGCTGCTGGACACTGAAAATATTATGATGGGTACCAGAAATCCAAATAGTTGCATTCTCCTTCATATGTTCTCTACAAGCGGACAACCACTTGAAATTAAAGGCATCCATTTCTTCTGGTGTTATTGGCTTATCCCAATCTCCCTTATCAACGCATCCGACCTTCCCATGTTGCAAAGAGATTCCACCGCTAGAAAGGAAGTAAGGAGGATCGGCAAATACCATATCAAAATCGAAATTCAATTTCGAAAGAGTATCTACGCAATCTCCCTGGATCAAGGCAAAGTCATTGTTTACTGATTTATAGTACAATGGCACCATATTAAATTACGCGAAACTATCTATACAACATGTCTTTCATCGCTTCTATAGATGATGAATTATACATGCTCGGCTTCTGCATGGTATCTATGCATAGATGTACTGTTTCATCATCTATATTCATAGCCACTTTGACTACATCAGTTACATCTTTGCATCTAGACAAGTCTATATTGAGATCATGCATAGCCCATTTCTTATATTGTGACCATGAGAATACAGTGAACCCTTTACGTATAAGAGACATGGCCATAGCATTTCCCGTGTCATCATCATCTAGAAGGAATCTTATATGCTCCTGCTCGTTCTGGAACAAGCTGATAACTCCTCCCATATTACCAGTACCTCCAGTTGATATAGAGTTGTCTATAAAAGCAGCGTCGAAGAATCCTTCACAGCACGTGATGACATTATTAAATGACACATTGAGTATATTGTTAGCAGTAACAAATGTTCGAAAAGTATCTAGTGTATCTCTCACGTCTTTAGTTGCTCTAGGCGATAGTGATGTCAGATATCTGAAATAATATCTCTGAGAAGAGTTCTCATCGATTATACGGGTACTGGTACCTAAAATGCGCATCTGGTTATCAGAATATACTGCATTCAATTGGGATGGACCACCTTTCCCAGTATCTCCCACTATCTGCATCTTATAATCATCTGTCATATATTTGTACCCCCTATCTATCATGTATTTCATAAAAGGAAGAGTATTCCCTAGAGGGACGAATCCTATATTCAACAGATTAGCTACAGGGACCGCTATATTAAATAAAGATTTCCTTGCTTGACAAATCTTATCATATAATGAACTGCTCTTGTTTATAGATTCAGATATATGTACTTTATGTTGCAGATTATCGTTAAACACTCCATCGAGAAGCTTGCTGAATTTTGGATCAAGGGGCTTACCGCATTTATAGAAAACCTGTCTCACACTACCCCAGAATCCGCAATTATAGCATTTGGCCGCCATAGAGTCCGTGTATATATGCATACGCTTCTTAAAAATATCTCTAGAAGAGTCGCCGCATATAGGACATGAGCATATAAGTTCATCTCCTTTATAATTAGTGTTTATCGTTCTCTTGGCTTTGCCTTCTGCTGCAAATCTATAATTCAGCAAATCCTGTAGCTTGTTTTTTACAGCTTGTTGCAATTCATTATTCATGTTGCTATTATATTTATTTATTGCTACCCTCGTCAAACGCTGTCAGAGACACGTCTGCACATTTCTTATATGTCTTGATACTTGTAGAGCAGCAGTTCAATATAGTTGACGAGAAGAACGAGAAGCAGTTGTTCTTCAGCAATATGACATCGCCATCTTTCAACGTATCAACATTATTAGAATCTATTCTAGAGTAATCTTTCATGTAGCACGCAGACAAAGGATACGTTACTTTTACGTTCTTATCTTTCTTAGAGTACCCTATAATTTCATTGTCGGCAGTCACACCTAGAAATGTATTTTCTAAATACAGTTTGAATTTCTTAACAGCAATCATGCATCGAGTAACTGCATCAGATACGACATATTGTCTGACTTCATCAGATGAGAACGCAAGCTTTGACGTTTGTAGCCGTGCTAGCTGCAAAAATATTTTATACGCAGTATTCTCCGCTCTACGGATCTCTGTAAGAGTTCCATTATCATATGCATCCTGCAGCTGGGTGCACACGCTTTCGAGTCTTGAATTATTTATCATTTTTGTGAGTCGGTCATATATTAATATAATCACATAATTATACAAAATAGCACAGCTGACTGAACAACTGTGCTATTTTATTAATTTATAGTCATATAGATGTAATCTATGTGTTAAAATGCCATGTATGCTGTAAGTGCCCTGATAAAAGTACTAGAGTTCATCATATCATATAGAGGTCCTTTGGTTATGCCTAATGCCTGACATATGGCTTTAGCAACTTTAGGGCCGATCACTGCACCCATAGCCGCAGAAATGATGCCTTCATTGACTCTGTTGTTTATTCCAGTATCATCTTTCTGGAGAGCATATTGATTAAATGTTTTGCAATTTTTCATACCTATTAACTTATAGTGTATCTTTTCCTATTTTAATTGTATTAACGCCATATGAATCAAATATACTGTCAAAACTAGATCTTACAGCATCAGTGTCATATTTTAGCTGCGTGATGCAAGACACAAACATATCTTTAACATTGAAGTTATTACGTCTACAATATGTTCGCACGAGGTCACATAATTCAGGTACAGAAGCTATATCTCTCTTCCATTCGCGATCGCCTACATTAAGAAAGACATTATAATCGCTAGGATTGATAATCTTTGGATCCTTAAGAACTGCTATAGCTGTGTTGAATGATGTATCATTATCATCACTAGCTATTTTCATTATAGCAAGCTTGGCTGATGATATCCTGCTTATATCTGAACATATAATAACATCAGTATCACCATTCTTAAATTTAGAACGCATAGGTATCATTACTATTTTCTCTATGACATCTTCATATTCCTTCCATACAGCGGTTAAACAGTCTATAAAACTGCATATAAGTGGTGCGCCCATTGAACCTGAGTTATCAAACATGTAAACTAGATTAATTTTAGCATCGGCTCGAGTATTCTTATTGTATGGACGTACTTCTTTTTTCCATAAGTGTCCACGGCTGCCCCATCTGCCTTGTTTGTTTACGCCAGAAACTATTGTTTCACATGAATGTGTTATGATACCTTTCAGTTTGGTTATAGTTCCTGCAGACAATGCCGAACCTATGATACGCATGCATCGATCTACGTCCTTCGGACTCAGCGTCCCTGCTAAGGTGCCAGAAAATAAACCACCTTTCCATTCGCTTACTCCTGTACGACGGCGTATCCATTCATCTATAGCATCAGACAGTTTCTTGGCATCTTCTATTTTAGAGTCGATGTCTTTATTGCCATGACCTCCTCCACCTTCACCTTTCGAAGGTACATTTTTGCCACCGTTTCCACTTCCAGATTCTCCAGAGCCATCTTCAGAGCCTTCAGATCCTTCTGAGTTATCACCAGAGCCATTTCCAGCACCTTCAGATCCTTCAGAACCTTCAGCTCCATCTTCAGAGTTATCACCAGAGCCATTTCCTGCGCCTTCAGAGCCTTCAGAGTCCTCTCCAGAACCATTTCCAGTGCCTTCAGAGCCTTCAGATCCTTCAGAGTCATTTCCATCACCCTCTCCAGAGCCTTCGTCATCTTTTTCAGATTTTCCAGGTGAGCCATCACTATTATTTTTGCCATCGTTTCCAATTTCACCAGGGAATGGATCATCATCTTCAGGCTTTTTCGTTCTGTTATCAATAATAGGGCCGTTGATTTCTACTTCTCCAGGATCTCCTTTTGGTTTTTTACCGTTGTCAGAAACGTGCACAGGACCATCTATTACTGTAGTACCGTCCTGAGAATCATCGTCATCCTCCTCGTCATCATCTGCATCTTCATCAGGGTCTTCTATAATAACAGGGCCGTTGATAATAGTTTTTTTCTTGGGCTTGAATTCTTTTTCTTTTGCTCTATTCGTCTCATTCTGCTGTCTTAATTCGTCAAAGATTTTCTCAAAAGGTTTTTTTCCATATTCTTTTCTATAGCAGAATCTTGGATTAAGAGGGGTTCCTCCTGTAAGGAACACTTCATCTACAAGCCCAACTCTCTGAAGAATATAATTATCTTCATAATCCGCAGCTATATTAATCAAATCATGGTTTTTTCTGTACCAGTCTATAATCGACTGTGGTGTAGGATTCTCTGCTCGTCGGCCCTTAATAACAGGAAGTAATTCATAACGCCTATCAGAATCTTTATTGATATGCGATATGATGCGTGCAGGAATGTCCTGATATGTATGATAAAGCTCATGGCCATATACAAACGCAACATCATCTGATTTGATAGACAATATAAATGGCATATAGAACATGAGCTCACCTCCTCCAACGCATGCTGTTGTACATCCATGCATCGGTTGGGTGCATATGTATGTGTTCAACCCCGTAGACAATATACCTATAGTCTTCTCTGCTTTTCTTTTCAAGCGGAGCATCTCTGTATAAAACTTGCCTAGATGCACTAGCCATGTTTGATTTCTTACATCAGGGATAAGCACTTTTCTATTGTCATCGAATAGTTCATCTAAAGACTTTTTAGGGTTGCTCGTCAAAAAGTCTTTAGTGTCTTGAGCAATCTTTTTCAATTGCGTCGGAGTCACTTTAACGTCTTCCCATTTTTTACAACAATTCTGCATATACGAATTTCTGATATAGAGTATTTACATTGGTATAATCAAACAAATGCAGTGGATATACACATATCCACTGCATTCAGAAATATATAATTTAATATAATCATCCATTAACGATTCCCTAGCAAGTGTCCGAAACGGCCTTTCAACTCAGGGAACACCTTGATCAATACAGTAACGATAGCTCTGATCTGCTTTGTGATAGGCTTCGATTTCCATTCAGCGATTTTAGCAGACATAATACTGTTCGTTATATCTTCGCCAAGTTCCGTGAACATAGTAGATAACTCTCTTGCAGCAGATTTCATTTCTGCAGGGTCAGTAATCTTTTCCATCTTATCAACTAAGTCAAGCAACGCTGTGGCTTCTTCACTATCATTACCCTCTTTATTATTTTTATTATCTTTGTTTTTGTTTTTCAGTGCAGCTTTCCATTCAGGTATGGAATCTACTACAACGTTTCCAAATTCTTTACCGATGATACCGTATATAACGTTCTTCAAGTCATTTATTGGGAACAATACCCAGTCCTCAAGTCCATTAGCATCAGCTGCGTCCCACAAATATACACTCAAATTAGTCCATGAACGAGGTGTAGCACCTGCTATCTCACCAACTTGAGGTTCATTAGACTCAATATTAGAGAACAGTTTAGGGTTCTTTCTGATCAGATCGGTGATACGAGGATCTACATGAGCACTGTGCTCTTTAATTTCGTGAGAGTTAGAAAAATCAAACGATTCCTTATTTGCACCGCCATTAGCCCACTTTAGCCACTCTTGCAGGTCTGGATTTACATTATATACACCAGAGAATCTATTGAACAATGCGGAAGGAGCGTTCTTCAATGCCATAGCAACTGCGCGGTCATCATTAGGTCTATTAGATATGCATACTATGCTCCATCTTGAACCTAATACCCAGTCGCCTAGCTTACGGTCATTGATAAGGTTCATCAACTGGCCGAATACACCTGGGTCCTGAACACGCATCAACTCATCAAATACTATAATGCCACCGTCAGTAGTGATACCATTGACGCTTACATGCCCATTAGCTATAGCGTCTTTCTTAGCATCCAGTTCTGGATCACCTGTAGGTTTATAACATGGCAGCCATTGCTTAACCATATCGGTAACAACCTCACGAGCTATGTCAATCTGTTTATCATCAGGAATACCTACTGCTTTAGCTATATCAGAAGCCGTATTGTCTCTCGTAGGCATCACAAGAGATAATGAATCCAAACCCAAATTAGCACAGTCTATAGAAATGATACCCTTTTTGCTAGTTTGACATGTCTCATTGTATGCAGAAATCACTGCACGGACTATAGATGTCTTACCTACACCAGGTGCACCGAAAAACAATACAGGAGCTGAATGCTTTCTCTTAGTATTAGATACTTTAATCAGATTCGACAATACAAATCTCTTAACGAATGCTGTATCAACGTCACCGATAGTATTGTTTGCAGGTGAGCCATTTTGACGAGTTTTCCACTGATAATCACCCAAGGCAGATATTTCACCGAAACCATCAACTGCAGCTTCGTTGACATCGTCAGGATCCGCTGTCATTGCAGCAATGAAAGCTTTGATGTTTCTCTTCTCTACAGCAGACGTCTTTTCTTCGCCATAATAAGGAGTTGCTTTTTTGACCTGTGGAAGTTCTTCGCCTTGAGTAGCTACACGGATACCGTTTTTGTTATATCCATCTATAGACTCAGGTGAAATAGCCAGCAACAGAGCTTTCTTTACCTTATCAAAAAAGTAAATGACCGACCCCTTTACTTTTGTATATATATCGCCCAGAAGACCTTCATAAATCTTCTCTTCTTTATATTCGTTGAATCGTTTCATATTTTATATAATATCTATATATGTTAGTAAACTAATTAATAATGCTCATTTGCCTTCTTGATAGTTTCGATAGCCGAAGAAGAGAATGTAGATATTTCTGCGGCTCTAGTTCTATCTACTCCAGAGATTTGGAGAATCTTGCGGCCGGCTACTTTATTTATTTCAAGGTTGTCGAACGGACATTCTTTGAAGATATCGATGCTTGGACGAAGATTAGGCCATGGCCATGCCAAAATAGAATCGTTGTTGAATGTTGATTTATAGAACATTCCATCAACAGTGATAAACGTGCTATCAGACAGTGACGTGTGAGTGAACACTTCGCTCAAGTCTGTATTTGGTATGTCCATGAAAGCAAACGCTGCTGTAAGATCTTTAACTCCTATGAACTTGATGAATGTCAACAAGTTATAAGTATCACGATGTGTACCAGTTTCTATTGCCTTCTTGTAAAGCGCGTCAATTGTATCAAGATAGTCCACTCTTGTCAATTCAAAGAAATGACCAACTGAACGAATCAATGTGGCAGCACCTGAACTACGTCCACTACGTTTAGATGCTTCAACTTCTGCACGTATGGCATCAGGGTCAAGCGTGGAAGTTTCAAAATCATCCGCTTCCAAGCCATCGTCGCCTGCAGATGATTCATCGTCACCACCATCGAACTCATCGTCGTCAAAATCATCATTACCGTCATTGTCATCTGTTTCATCATCATCATCCAGTCCGAGATCAAAGTCGTCACCCAGATCGAAATCGTCGTCATCATCAACGGCCTCTAAGATACGGTTTCTAGTGGCTTCTGCTATAGCCTTTTCAACATGTTCATGAACTTCTTTATCGCCCATAGCTTCGCCTCTCACATCATGGATAACTTTGGCTATGTTTGGGTCATTCTGCAGAACTTCGGCTCTTGCAGAAATAATAATTGATTTATCTACTGTGTTTGCCATAATCTTATTTAAAACTGCTCTTTGGTAACATCATATTTCTTAATTGTTTTTTCCAGATTCTATCAATATCTGCTGGCATATCTCCTGCACTAGGAGCAAGCAATTGACCCAGTTTGACAATAGTTCTCCACTGGAAGACATATCTGTCAGGATAATCTGCCATGATAGAGTCTACTTCTGCTATAACATCCTTAGCGAATGCAGAATTCAAAATTCGCATATCGTCATTTAATTTAGGGTTAGCGAGGTCGTCATTGATCTTATCTTTGATGAGCTGCCATAAGATATGTGGAGGAGGCGCGAGTGTGACTAGTTTGAATCTGTCTCGGACAGCATACCAGTCATCAGCAGAACCTAATTTCTTGACTTGCTCTTCTATTATTCCAAGAGACATATTTGATATGATAATCACGCATCCGTCAAAAGAGAACGTGTTAGGAATTCCTGAAGGGACTTTTTTCAAATGTGAAGTGCTTTTTCTAACAGTTATGTCGTCATCAGCAGCATTCCTAGGTGTCCATCCAGCTTCTTTATAGAATCTGTCCTTTCTGTTTTTGATGACTGATGGATCGTAATACGTGTTATTAACCTTAGAAGTGTCTACTGATGGCGCTCCTAGAGGTTTCGGAGTAGTTTCTGCAGCAACTTTCCAGAATGCTATACGATTGTTTCCTGCAAACAAGTTTGGAGCATCATCCAATATGATAATCTTTCCGTTGTTAGAGTATAGCATATTGTAAAGGGCTTGTGCTGTGTTTGCAGCAAGATTGGTGATGTAATAATCTACACCTTTTTTCAAGCCGTTGTCCTTCAATGCCTTCTCTACAGTAAAGGTCTTAGATGAACCAGATGAACCTGTAACCAGACAGCATCTCGTCAAGAACAATCTATTCTTCTTATGCTTAATGACAACATCCACGGCTGCCTCGACATAACTAGACAAGTCATCTAGCTCTTCTTTATACGCAGCTTCAAGTTCTTCGTCAGACATATTATTCATTGAATCATCTTCATCATCTAATGGATCAAGAGTGATCTTTTTATTAGAGCTCAAGATAGGGAAATTGTCTGTGTCGTTATCTTCATTAGCTTGTGCTATATTCTTACCTACGTTGGATTGAGTTGCCATATACGTAGATAATTTTTTATATACGAGAATTATATGATTCCACGCTGACTTAGAAATCTTACCCATAGGAGATGTAGGGTCTGCTGATGCTATTCTGAAGCATGCGTCTGGATCGCCATCATTGGAAACAATGAACCCACTTATAACATCCAAGCCGATGCTCAGCATGAGCTCCCATGCACGTTTGTAGTTAGCATTGTTACTAACGCCAATTTTTCGAGGGTCAAGAACAGGTAATCTAGGAACTTCTTCTTCGCTTTCAAACATGCGGTCAACTAAATCGTCTTCGAAATAACCTACACGTCTTAGAGTATATTCAGAAGCCGTTCTAGATATAAGCGATAAAAGTTCCTTGCTTGTAGCACCGCTCACTGTAAGAGAATATTTCAAATCAGGTTCAAATTCTTTATTATCTGCACCGATCAATACCTCGTTATTCATATAGTCATAATACACTGCACAAGTGTTCTTCTTGTGGTGCATAACCACGAATTTCTGATTACCAGCAGTTCGTACTGCTACTTCAGGCTTGAAGCCTATAGCAGTGAATGCTTTCACGGTTGACAGAACATTCTGGGGTAATTTCGAAATAAAATCCATTATTGATTAATAATAAAATATAATAATTTACATTCGTTGTTAGATCTCTTCCCATTTATATCGAAGATTAACATTTGACATTAAATTATATCTAATGACATGGCCGTATTCGTCTCTTACTACTGATGACAATATATCTTGCCCACTGAGATCACTAGGAATATAATCTGACGTCATATCTTCTAATATAGGGTCTAATATAGGCACGTCTATATGGCTATACCAATCTTCTGCATTTATTTTTGTTATGATTGCATTAGGGTCGTTTCCTGATACATTTGCTACCCAATTATGATTATCATCGTAATAACCATACGCAAATAAAGCAAGTTCTCTATTAGGTGCGTTGCCTATGATTTCCATATGCTTCACCTGATGCTTTAAGAATGCAGGTTGATTCTCATCAAAATCTAATCTAACATAACGTGCATCTTCGCACATATAGACACCTGCATCATAGTCATGCACGTCCCCGCTAGCAGTAATCACTACATTAACAGAATCTGTCATAGACCAGAAGATCTGCCCTACATTGCTTCTGGCAATATCTGGAAGTATATCTACCTGATTAACTCTAAAGTCCATAGTTCTTTCGTTTCCACTGTTCTTATATCTCCATCTGATAAATGTACTGTCCTCTACATTGACGTTTATGTCTTTAAGATTCATTACAATCCATCCAGGTGTCGAATCATCAGGACTGCTCTTCATATCACCTTCGTCATCTGTCACATTATACATTCGTACAACAGTGCTCCCGTTTATATCATCAGTCAGAGCATAAAACAGAGTATTATTATATATGACTAGAAAATCATCCCATTGTTGTTCTATAGCTTTCGTTAGGGGATGCTCTTCTATATCTATGACAGTATACACTCCACCTTGAAAGTCTATGGTGGTCATTTCACCAGACACACTTATACAATGAAACGGCTTATTATGAACAAATAAGCGATTCATGTTTTTAGGTTGTGTCATGCTTTCTAAGTAGCCCATGATTAAGTGTTCTGAATATATTTATTTACATGTTACAAATCTGTTATGATTATATATTGATTGATGAGCTTCTTTTTGACGAGATTATCTATATCGGAATGCGTTGGGTTGATATGCATATGACCTTCGCTGAACATAACAGGGAGCTCTATCGTCGATGACCAATAGAACGCATCTGAATCAAACATCCAGTACATACCTTCAGAGTCTCTTCCAATAACAAGCAGTTTATCTATTTCGGGAAGGTCTTTTATTTCGCAATGTCCTTCTACACATTCATTCAATCGAAGTTCGTCTAGATGGGACTTTACAAGATCGAACGCTTTAGTATAACTATCATATATTGATGATATCCCAGATGTAGTGTTTTTCTTTTTAGCCATAGATTAAACGTTTGAGTATATTACTACTGAATTTACCATATAGACATATATTAATTACAAAAGCCCTTTGCATATAATCATACAAAGGACTTTCTGGTGTGTATTCTCGTTTACTTTTTATTTCTTCAGGAGACTAGAATATCCATAATTAGAATCGGATTTATAAACTGATGACCACGAACCTTTATTAGTTTTAATATCGAACGTAAATGCTGCAGATTTAGAGTTCTCAAACTCAGAAGAAAAAGCTCTCATTCTTTCCCTGCCCTGCCGTGTCATGTAGCAGTCAGGATATAGATAATCTACTATGTCAACGATGATTGCATTACGCCCTTCTTTAGTTTCGTGTTTTCGCATGAGACGGCCTACAACCTGGGCTGTTGTGATAGAACTAGACCATCCTTCTATGAGGATAGCATATCTGAGGTTCTTCAAACTAAATCCGGTACCTATACATTTCTGACTACCTATCAACATGCATTTATGATTAGTATCCATATACTGCCTTATTCTTTCACGTTCAGCTTTACTAGTAGAGCCATCTATATAAAAGCATTCATAATCAGGAAATTCTGCACTGATATGATTATAGAATGTATGACCCATCTCTATATGCTCAAATACAAACAGCATATTATCATCATCTGCGTGGGTCTTTCCCGACCGGATGCTTCTAACAATATCTGTTATAATATTAAGACGTAGTTGCGACTTTTGCAAATATGCCTGCTCTATACGCAGCATGTCTGTATATTTCTTAGCCTTCTTCAGTGTAGTACATGCCTCAGCCATCAATTCCATTTGCTTCTGCGTTGTTGTATTGATAAATACCTGGAGCACATCAACATTGACACATTTCCCTGATGAAATCATATCATCGACAGTTGTTGAATACACTGGAATACCCCATTTCCATCTGAGCTTGACGCCATCTGAAAATTTAGTATTAGGTACAGTCGCCGTCATGCCTATTCTATAAGGACATGATATAAATAAATCTAGAATTGTATCACTTTCGTTATTATTAGACATGTGGACTTCATCAAAGATTAACGTTCTGAAGAAGCTTGCATATGTTTTATCAACAGCAGCCCAACTTTTACGAGTACCAATAACAGCTATATCGGTAGACATCTTATGCTTCCAGGTAGGCTTGTCTTTTGTATAGTCCTTTGATAACATATATATGTCAGGCAATCTAAACTCAGG
>Ga0310695_10011768_pt1 | contig 12427 bp, 11 predicted proteins | sample RumenRJG_04DNA_FD_203882 | JGI IMG/M metagenome (GOLD analysis project Ga0310695, IMG submission 203882) | Bovine rumen microbial communities from Lethbridge, Alberta, Canada - RJG_04 (v2) (version 2) | ecosystem: Host-associated > Mammals > Digestive system > Stomach > Rumen | place: Canada... | reverse complement strand
TTCCTCTCTTGCCAACTTTTTTAATTCTCTTAGGCTCTTCATATTTCCTATAGTTTGGTGCAAAAATACAAAAAACAATCGGAAAAAAGAATAAAAAAACTACCCAAGTGCATTTTTTATTCTTTTTTTTGTACTTTTGCAACATTATTATCTGAGATATTGATATGAGACACTTCCGTAACCTACTTGCAATCATGGTTATTCTCCTGTTGGGTTTCTATACCTATTCATATATAAAGGAGAAAAATACAGATGATGGTCATAAGGTTGTCATCTGTATTCCTGTATATGGACAAAGCTATGCACTTGGCGAAGAAGCAATACGAATTACTGATTTTGACTCCCTTCGCATTAAATATAATGGAAGAATTGTAACGGAGCAATTAGACTACTCTTTCGGATATTTTGATCCAACCAGCAGATTAAAGCAGTATATCAAAAGGCTATTTCACTATGATAAACGTTCTTTTGAATTATCAATTTATGGTATGGCAGAATCTCTTGCTTTAAAGACAGGAGAAGACACCATCATCTGCATCTTTCCTGGAGGACTCGGCATGCAGCCCATCAAAAATCTGAAGAAAGACTCTTCACCTTACAACAAATTCATAGAGGAAATAAACTGCGCATATCAAAATGCGCAAGAAAAAGGATGGGATTTTAATATTCCCGCAGTATGTTGGATGCAAGGAGAATCCGACATTGCCGATTATCCAGAAACGGATTATAAGGCATCATTAAAACAGATGTATCAGGATCTTAATGCAGACATTAAAAATATAACACACCAGCCTAACGACATTAGGTTTATCTGTTACCAAACAAATGTCGTTACAAAAGGTAAAAGATACAAGCCTAATCATTTTAATGGTACAGAAGCCCAAACACCACAAGCCCAGATGGAACTGATTAGAGATGATTCTGTATTTTGGGCAAGTGGTCCGATGTATCCCTACTCATATGTGAATGAGTCATTACATCCTGATGGGATAAGTCAGAAAAGATTTGGATACCTTGTTGCAGAATCAGCCCTCGATTTACTTCATCATAAAAAACGCTTTATTGGCGTAGTTCCCCTCAAGACAGAGATCAAGGACAACGAGATCCGCATTCTTTTTAATGTACCTTGTCCTCCCCTATGCTTTGATACAGTTTTTGTCAAGAAAGTGAGCAACTATGGCTTCAATGTCATTCGGAAGGACAATGTTGATATTATCTCTACTGTTAGAATAGATAGTGATACAGTTATTATCAATTGTCATGAGTCTCCTTGGGGTTGTAAAATACGTTATGCCATTAATGGTAATTATTGGAAAAACGGGTGGCGAGTTGGACCAAGAGGAAATCTACGGGACTCTCAAGGTAACAACAAAAAAGTTGAAATACAAGGCAGAACATATGCCCTACATAACTGGTGTTACCAATTTGATTACTTATTAAGAAACTAAAGATTGAGATAATTTATTTATTCTTTACCAAATTGTCTTCAGTATCCTCATAATGGTCTGTCTTGTGGAAGATTCGCGTAAGTCCCCTTCCTTGGATCTTCATGTGCTGGATGAAACTACTCCATAGTGATTGTTGTCCGATTGTACCATAACCAGTGATGGCACAAGCACGACGATCACGCAGAAAGGCTATCTTACCATATTTCTTCAGTGATAATGCCATGGAACCATCCTCGCCTCGAATAATATCCACCCTATAGCCTTCCTTTCTGCCTAGATCTGCTTCATAGGCAAACACCAAGCCTCGAACGCTCAACTCAGGGCGTTTGAAATGCTGGATCCACAGAAATAAATCACGACTCAACTCATAAAGTCTCAATCCTAGTTTAGAATGATTGGCATCTGGGAAATAGCTCCATGTGGCAGATACTGCTACTACACCTGGTTTCAGCAATTGCTCCAGCATGAGTTCATAGTACATCGGCGGATAGAGTGTATCACTATCTACATCAAAATAGTATTTGCCTTTCGCATGATCCAACCCACAACGTCGGGCATATCCACACGAATGTTGATATTCAGTAAAATAAGGTATGCCTGACTGTTTATAAATCTCCGCCGTACGATCCTTGGAATCATTATCCACGCCAATGATCTCTACAGGATATTTACACTTAATTTCGCTGATAGCCCAAAGACAAGCCTGCAGATGTGTTTCTTCATTGTAGCCTATCACTACAATTGAAGCAATAGGATTCTCACTCTGCATCGCTGCCAGTCGTTCACGAGTACCATCAATAATTTTTTGAGGAACTTCACTAAACGGTTTCCCGTAAATAGACAGATATTTATCGTACCAAACCATATTTTATAATTAATTTACAACTTAATTTCCATAGAAATATTCTAATTTTATCAAAAGCAATCGATACTATTGCTATTAAAAAAAACAATAAAACGACATGGTAAAGAAATGTCCATAAATCAAGTGAATACCAATCACGAATTCTTGTTAAATATATAGGTTTAAAGACTAGGGGATTACAATGAATCAAATAAATAGAAAAGGCTGATAATGATACCCAATTTACAACACGGCTAGTAAATGATAGTTTCGAGAAAAACAGGAAGAAAGCTAAAGAACTCACAATAACTAATGGTGAAGAATAGGCATATATTGTATCCATTTTCAAAATCTGTGTATATATCGCAAATATGGCAACCATCGTTATTAGTATGACAGAAAAAATGTATATAAGTAAATACGAAAAAAGACTATACGATGTCATTTTCGAAGGATACTTACGCAAATACCGAGATAACAAATAAAGCCCCATAAACGACAAAGGAGAGTAACCTTGAGAAAAATATTCAACCTTATGTGCAATCAACGTTTGAACCACATAAAAAAGAACAAGAAAGCCTTTCAATTGAGACTTGTCAGAATTTTCAACAAATGCATTTAGCAATGGTGAAAAAATCCATAAGATAATATATGCTCGAACAAACCATAATTCTCCACTAAATAATAATGTATTCCAATATGACCCCACCCTTCCAGGTAAAGGTATCTCAAAAATAAGGAAATAATACTGAACTAATAATCCAAAAAACGCGACTTGAAAAAGGAGCTCTAACAGACGAGATATTTGGGGGCGAATTCCAAACCATCCAGATATTAAAACAAATGAATTGACACAAACAATAGAAATCGATTCAGTTAAACATCTAAGAAAGGTACTACTGGGATTTGACAACAAAAATTCTTTAGAGGGTGAGCCCAATGCTTTGAAACTAGCGTGTACAATCAATACCAGTATCATAGATACAATTCGTAACAACTCTATATTTGATTCCCGTGATAAATAATTCATTTGCTTACAGTTCATTACATCTACTTAATTTTGAAAGATTTAAATAAATTTTCCCATCGAGGCATAACGCACTCAGCAGAATAACGCTGTGCTGATAAAGCTGCAGACTGTCCCGTACTCTGACGCAAGATCTTATTACCCATTAGCCGAGACAATCTATCAGCAAAGGTAACCTCATCACCATCTTTAACAAGGAAGCCATCAATCCCATCTGTAATAATCTCAGATGGTCCATAAGGACAATCAAAGGCCACTACCGGCAAACCACAACTCATCGCTTCTGGAATAACTAAGCCAAAAGGTTCATAAAGTGAAGTGGAAGCCAAAATAGAACTTTCACGATAACAATCAAAAATCTGAGCCGTTGGCGGATAAATATGGATATTCATTCCTATAGAAGCTGCCACGTTATTAACTTCTTGCCATTGTTCCCCTTCACCATAAATATCCAGATGCCAGTCTGGGAAAAGGGGAAAGACTTTCTGCCAGATGTTAATCATTGTCATGGGTTTCTTTTGATTGTCAAGCCGCCCAACAAAGATTACATGGGGTTGGCACAAATCTGAACAAACACCATTATTCAAATGAACCATATTGGGAATCACACAGGTGTTCAGTCCACACTTTCGCCAATCAGCAGCATCTTGCTCAGTCAAAGCAACAACGACCTCTGCCTTTTTCAATGCTCTCCGATATATATAGTCTTTGAAAAAATGAGTCCAACCACCTTGTCCAAATGTTCTTTGACAAATAGAATGAGATTCTACCACCAGCGGTATATTTCCTTTTAAATGAGCCAGAATATCCAAATCTATGTAGGTTGACGTTGTACAAACTATAACATCAGGTTGTATAGATTGCAACTGTTCAGAAAGCAACCGACTAAAGCGTAATTTCAACTGTTGCATCACCAATAGCCGTTTTAGACCACGATAACGATACCGCTGGTGAAAACAGATACCCATATCCATTAACTTCACGCCTTCAGCTAACTGAAAAGGCTGGGGATGGGTGCCTTGATCTGTAGTTAGCATGAAGACCTCATAACCCAGCACTGAGGCCAGATAATTCATCTTATCGACCAATATTCGTTCGATACCTCCCCAATGCGCTAATGAGTGAAAAAGATAGAGTATCCTCATTTACTATCAAATACAAAAAAATAATAGATTCTTATGCAAAGGTATAAAAAAAACAAGATTAACCAAAAAGAATCTGAAAGAATATTGTAAAATTAACGATAAAAATGAATTTTTCCATAATAAAAAGAAATATCACCTATATCACCTCATAAAAAAATGAAAACAATATACTTCTATGCTCCCAATGGCGGTCTTTTTTATCTACATATCTAATATTTCTAAAGTGTCCCGATTTTTACGGGACACTTTAGAAATATTAGATAAAAAAAAAGGGGCAAAATATTGCTTAATAAAAATAAAATTATTATCTTTGCAGAAAAATACATAATAAATCAGAAATGGAATTAAGTTTTATTGTGCCTGTATATAATGTGGAAGAATACATTAGAGATTGTATGGAGAGTATCTTCCATCAAGGTCTTGATGATAGTTGTTTCGAAGTTATTATTATTAATGATGGTTCTACAGACAACAGCATTGAAACAATTAAAGACTTTATTCATTCACATAAAAATGTAACATTAATCAATCAAAACAATCAAGGGCTTTCTGTTGCCCGAAACAATGGAATAGCATTGGCCAAAGGTGAATATATCTTGATGACAGATAGTGATGATTTATTAATGGAATATAGTATTAAGTTATTATTAGAAAAAGCCATTGAGACGAAAGCAGACATGGTGATTGCAGATTTTATCAGGATGAGCGATGAGGAAATTGAAAACATCAAAATAAATCCCCCCAAACAACCACCATTTGAGATATATGAGAAAACTGAAAAACAACAGATTATAAAAGATTTATATCCTCTTGAGTGTTATGTATGGCGAACTTTATTCAGGCGTAAATTTATTCTTGATAACAATATAACGTTCTATCCTGGTATCTATTTTCAAGATATTCCATTTACACATGAATGCTACATAAAGGCAAATAAAACCCTCGTCGTTTCTCGATTGTTAAGCATATATCGGAGAGGGCATGACACTGCTGCATCATCTCCGAATTCTTTCACAACAAAAAAAGCAAAAGACCTAAGTATAGCTATTGCCAAGACATGGGAGTTAATACACATAAAAGATCTTTCTCCTATAATTACTAAACGGATTCAGACAAATACGTATGTCTTGTTTATGAATTTTTGTTATAGAATTCTGCATTTCTTAAAAAGTTATCAAGAAGCCTCAGACACTTTAATCTACCTTAATCAGCATTCGCCAGACTTACATTTCGGTAACAACATCTTTCATAAGATTTGTAATATAATGCGTTACAAAAAGCCTTATATCTATTTAACCTGTCTTAGCACCTGGTGGGGAATTAGGCGTTTATTCCGAGTAAAAGAAAATGGTATTCCAGAATGAATCATCCTTATTGTATATACACATAATTCTCACGTTAAATGAATTTATATCCATCAAGATTCATCTACTTATATTAAAGACTATTCATTATGTTGTTTGAGATAATCTCTATAAGGGAGAGAAGTGTCAAAATAAACAATATGAGGAGGGACCTGCTTCTCTTTTGGTTCATGAAAGTCTGTTCGATTATAACGAGTCGTAAGGTATTCTACATAATCACGAACTATCATATATTCTTTTCCCTCAAACTCTATCATTGTATAATTTTCGAAAACCGATGGTCTATATGAAATTGTCTGAGCCCACGCGCCAAATAGCTCTGAATAAGTGTAACTTGAGGCATGATTCCCCAATAGTACTACTATCTGCTCAAATAGTTTTAAATACTTTTTGGGACACGGTAAAATCCAATCAATCATCAGACTTCTCAATTTATTTTTCAAGCTATTCCCCTCCATCTTTCCTTTCGTTACTGTCAATAAGCGTTTAAATAAGAACATATCTATCCACCGAGAGAAACGATTGATGGGAATTTTATCATAGACTGTAATATCAAGGAATAAACCAAAGACATGACCATTAGCCTCAACATAAGTCGTATTATCATTTATAATTTTAGTTATACCATTTGAAGGATTTTCAATCACATGATAATTATAGATAGATAACCCTTTTGGCAAGAGAGAAGGAGCAACCTTTAAAAATTTGTTATAATTTTCGCGTGTCATCATAATATCAATATCATCATCCCAAGGTAGACATCCCTTATATAGGTGTGCACCAACGACACTACCACCACATAAAGAATACTGAATAGCGTTCTCAACACAAATACGATGAGTAATATCCAAAATTTTCAGACACTCCAACTGTATCTCCCTTATTTTACTGTTCATATCTCTACAGATTACTATATTAATTTTCTACTTTTTCCTAATATATATATTAATAAGTAAGATATCAGAGGAGGCAAAACACCAAGCAAATAAAGAGCTATATTCCTTAGTTTCCACCCTTTCAGAGATAGCGTTTCACCGAATGATAGTGGTGAACGCATAATATCACGAATTTCACGTTTTGTAAACGAGGGAGCTATCTTATTAGAAGATCTTATTATAGAACAGGCTATATAGAAATGTGTCATCATTACTTTGTACATACGTTTATGAAAATATGGTTTTGATTTTATCTGCCTGCTAATCTGTTTCACTTGCCTCATTGCATCAATAGTCTTCAATATTTCTTCTTTATCAATAGAATTACGTTTGCTATAATTTGATAATGAGCCGTAACGACAATAATAAAAATATGTCACATCAGGTAACAATACAACACGATTAACATAAACTGGCAAATCAATTGTAAATGAGAAATCTTCCCAATAATTAACTGGTTTATGGCGCAAATTATGTTTAAAATATATTTCCTTTTTTATCAAGAAATTACAAGTACTTGCCTGAAGAAATCCATACTCACTGTACACACGATCAGCGAATTTGTTCTCTTCTCTAAATACCATAAACGGATAACAAATCTGTATTTTTTTAACACTTTCGTCAAAAACTTCAATTTTTTCAAATGAGCCAAATACGATATCAGCATCGTTCTTAATTGCATTTTGGTAAAGCAATTCTATTGTATTAAGCGCAATCGCATCATCTGCATCCAAATGATAGAGATAGGTTCCTTGAGCCTCTTCAATAATTCGATTACGGGCTCGTCCAAGCCCACCATTCCTGGGCTGTCGAACAATATGGATATCTTTACCACGAGGATGATTTTTCTGATATTCACGCACAATATCCATAGACGAATCTGTACCACAGTCATCTAATACCAGAAATTCAATACTCTGAAAAGTCTGATTCAATGCTGAATCCATTGATAAATGGATAAACTTCTCAACATTATAAACTGGAATTCCTATTGTTACTTTGTAATTCATATTCTTTAAAATATCTATTTAGACATGCAGACTTTTTCTATAACCAACTGCATCTGAATTTTCCACTTAAGATGTTCTACAGTCTTACGGATATCTTCTGGCCTCATCGTAAAATGATCCATGAAATCAAGAATAGCTTGTATATTGATTGGTGACTCATCTGCAGGAGCTTTCATGACATAAGGCTGATTGTCGAAATCAGAATCTTGTTCACTATATAAAAATGGTAGACCACGCGTCGCATACTCTCGATTTTTTAAAGTTTTAATAACTGTAATACCACTACGGTGACGACCCAATGAGCCAATAGCAAACTGACATTGATTATACACTTCGTCAAGTTGTTCACCAAACAATTGCCCATGAAGGTACACCTTTTCCCGAAGGTTATATTTATCAATCAAAGATTTAATTCCACGTTCTCCATACAAGTGCCCAGACCAAATACCACCCACAATATGAAAAAAAACCATACGGGGTTGACGGACATGAAGATAATACTCGCCAAGTCCCTCTATCAAACGATCGAACCCATGCCATGAATGCACTTCAGCTACAGCTATCAGATGTAATGAAGAATCCGTTAATTTGACAGATGTATGAATAGGGTTACTATCAAAATCAACTCCATTACTTATATTAATAGTACGTTGACCAAATATCTCCTTTGCGTCAGAAAAAGTCACCAGTCCATTCATGTAATGATATAGCCAATTCCTAAATAATCTATCCATTATAAATGACAAGGGTTGCTTCCAAATATGAAGTGGGAACTCAGAATCGTAAGGATATGTTGGAATTTCTGTCACAGAACAAATGCCAATATTTCTCAACTTCCTAAACAAAATAGCAAGCCATGGACTTGCATTCATAAAACAACGGGCATACACAAACTCGATTCCTTCACGAACACAATAATTATAAATACAGCCATATTCCATACGCTGGCGCAGTGCCGCCATTCGTCCTCTCCCATAATCTTTCAGTATAGTACCATCCACATATCTACATCTATGTCCATTTTCAGAAAATCCATAATAGCATAATCTTACATCATGTCCATTTTCACGCAATCCTTTGACTTGATAGTGTATTTTTTTAGATATTCCACTATGCTCAGAGAAACCATGATATACTAAGAAAAGTATCCGCATACTATATTATTTTTTTTATTTTTCCTAACAATCTAACCAAGAATAAGGATAAAGAAGATGGCAAGTGACTTAACCCCAAAAAGAATAGATTATGTAAAAGTCTGTGACGAAATTGGAGAATCTGCCAGATATTTACAGGATACCAGAGGACTCTGTGCATCTCAGAATTTGAGATTGCAGGAACAATCCGCTGATAATATTTCAAAATATAACAAACTATATAGAAACTATTCATCTCGAGATTATAAAAAAGATATGGGAAATAATCATCTTTCAGATACTGTTTACACCCTATCTTCAAATAATCTATCGTTGAGACATTACGCAGAATTTCTTCCTTATCTAAAAAATCCCTATCCTGATATTGAGACAAAGAATCTGGACGACATAGATATTGATAGGTTATATCTGAGAGAAGTACTGCCCTGTTAACTTTTGGAACCAAGTCATAAGTAAATGCCAAATCCTCCCAATAGATTGTATCTAAGAAACGCAAATGATTGAATCGAATAAAATTAAGATTGAAAAGCGCATTACACACAGAAATCCGAAAAGATGAATAGTTTTTGAAAGCATACATAGCCAGTTCGCCAGGTTTCAAAAGCTTCAAATCTGGATAATAATTATGTTGCGACGGCGAATGATGAACATTATCCACACGAATCCACGAGCCATACACAACTTCAGCCTCATATTGACGGGCAATTCCAACCATCTTTTCTATAGCGTCCGGCTCTAATACGTCATCGGAATCTAAAAAGAACAAATACTCTCCCTGTGCCTGTTCCAAAATTATGTTACGCGTCTTGCCTACACCAAGATTCTGATTATTGTAGAGGATACGTATATCATGTCCTCTTTGATGTTCTTTCTGGAAGCGCTCAACAACATTAATTGTACCGTCATTTCCATAGTCATCTACAACCAGATATTCAATACTATCGAACGTCTGATAGAGAGCTGACTCTATTGTCTTCTCAATGTAGTCAACAGCCTTATATGCTGGTATTCCTATGGTAACTTCATATTTCATCCTATATAGAGTTAAATAAACATTTCCATTTTTCAGCAATCTTCTCTATACTAAAACGTTGAACATTATCAATAGCTTACTTGCCATGAACGACTGCATTCGATAGTGCAAAATTAAGAAAAGTTGCGCAAATAACAAAATAAATGCAAAAAGAAAAACGTATTCCAAATAAAAATATTATTTTTGCATAGTAAATTTCAATTCTATAAATATGAAAATTGCCTATATTATGTACCCTGGTGCTTGCTATATCGGAACTAGCGACGGTAGTAAGATGCAAGCAGAGATTTGGCTCAAAGAACTAGAGCGAAAAGGTCATTCTGTTGAAAAAATCAATCCTTGGGGGCACTATGATTGGAAGAGTTTTGACATTATTCATGTATTTGGCTTTGGATTATGGAATTATGACATGATTCATTGGGGGGCAGGATTGAATCCGAATTATATATTCTCACCAATCATTGATACGATTACTCCAATGTGGAAATACAAATTAGCTACTCATTTCGGGTGCTCCAGACTAAGACTATTTTCGCAGAATTATGCATTAAGGAAACTCCGACCTAATATAAAACTCTTTCTAGCAAGAACAGCCTACGAAGCAAACTATCTTAGGAAGGGTTACGATATAGAAGATAAAAAAATCGACATTATTCCACTTTCGTATCGAGAAGACCATTATGATCCATCTATTCCTAAAGAACCTTTTTGTATGTTTACCGGAACAATGACCCAACCTAGAAAAAATGTTCCCAATCTCATTCTTGCCGCGAAGAAATACGGTTTTAAGCTAGTTCTAGTAGGCAACAAAGGAAACGCACAGTCGGAGAAAAAGTTAAGAGCATTAATTGGTGATAGCCCCAATATCGAATTGAAAGGGTTTGTTTCTGATGATGAGCTCATTTCCCTATATAATAGAGCGAAAGTATTTGCACTTCCCAGCCTAAATGAAGGTGTAGGACTTGTAGCATTAGAGGCCGCTGTCCATGGTTGTAACATTGTTATCACGAATCTTGGGGGGCCAAAGGAATATTATTCTCCAGATACTGCTCAAATCGTTAATCCATATAGTATTGATGAAATAGGGCAAGGAATTATCAACGCTCTTAATGACAACTCCTCACAACCAAAACTTCGTAAACAAATTCTCCAGAAATACAATGTATCTACGTGTACAGATCAACTAATTAATTGTTATCTGAAAGTTATCGGATGAAAAGAATTTGCTTTCTTACCGACTCCATCTTCTCTATTGGAGGAGTACAGCGAGTAACTGCAGTCATTGCCAAGGAATTGGCAAAAGATTATGCAGTTACTATAGTGACATTTGACAAACCTGACTTATACGACTCTCAACTATATGATTTGGATAGTTCAAATATCACATACAGGTTTTTCAGCTTTCCTCCCATTAAGAACTGGAAGAGAAAAATATATCGACTATGTAGTGGCATTTATCTCAAATGCCATTTCAAATCAAAATGGGCATCTAACCTTTATGCCAGAAGCTCTTTCCCCACCTCATTAAGGAACGCGTTGACAAAGGAACTTAATGAAGGTCATTATGATGTAATTATTGGTGTTCATGCCCCATTGGCTGCCAGATTAGCGACGCTCCGTCCCTATCTGCCTAACACAAAGTTAATAGGGTGGATACACAATTCATTTGAAGCACTTTTCAGTGACTCCTCTTTATATATTGGAGCAGACAGAAAACAGCATTATATTTATCAATTCCAAAAATTAGATGACGTGATTGTACTCTGCAACTATGATGCAGAGACCTATTATAACTATGATTCCCATTTCCAACCAACTGTCATCTATAACCCGTTGACACTCATACCTGGTAAAAAATCAGAGGGGAACTCTCATCGGTTCTTAGCTGTTGGACGTTTCTCTCATCAGCATAAAGGTTTTGACCTATTGATAGAAGCATTCCATATTTTTGCGCAACAGGACTCTGATTGGAAACTGGACATCGTGGGAGAAGGTGTGGAAGAAGAACTATACAGATCGTTGATTCAGAAATATCATTTAGAAGATAGAGTAATCATTCATCCGTTTACTAACAATATCCAAGAATACTATTCTAAAGCACAAGTCTTTGTGCTCAGTTCCAGATGGGAGGGATTTGGTCTTGTCTTAGTAGAAGCTATGGCTCATGGATTGCCTATCATATCATCAGATCTTCCTACCAGCAAAGAGATTATGAACGATTTCGCACTTTATTTCAGAAACGGAGATATTGAGGATTTGGCTCAAAGGCTGAAAGATGCCACACAAATAGACTGGCAGAGTAAGTCAAAAGAAGCTTTGAAGATTGCTGAACGATTCGATATCAACAACATCATTAAGCAATGGAAGCAACTGATTGAATCATAAAAGGCAATTAAAATTTGGAACTATACAAAATATTTTGTACTTTTGTAGTCATAAAAGGCAAAAGATATGAATAACGAAGTCG
>Ga0310695_10011767_pt1 | contig 12427 bp, 11 predicted proteins | sample RumenRJG_04DNA_FD_203882 | JGI IMG/M metagenome (GOLD analysis project Ga0310695, IMG submission 203882) | Bovine rumen microbial communities from Lethbridge, Alberta, Canada - RJG_04 (v2) (version 2) | ecosystem: Host-associated > Mammals > Digestive system > Stomach > Rumen | place: Canada... | reverse complement strand
AACCCTATACCTAACCCTAACCCTAACCCTATACCTAACCCTATCCTTAACCCTAACCCTATTTTATTTATATATGGAGCTTTCAAGGAAGGATTGATCGTGTTTTAATGGAGGATCTCCCCGAGGGTTTTAGTGAGGGACGTATTACTCTTGAAGTCAGTGGTGACGTACCGCCGGATATTTTTTCTATTATCCTCTCTCCGATCCGAGTTTTCAGGCAGGGCGGGAAGACGAGGGTAACATGGATTCTCCCTGATTCAGCAAGGGACATGGACGAGGGCGAATTAAACGAGTATATTCGAGTATTAAGTGAATTTCTTTTCCTCGCAGCAAATCACAATACACCACGGGTCGTTGACGTCATTTGATCTGTCCAGGTGAATTTTTCTCCCAACAACATTTCTTTCTTTTTTTTCGCTATGAAAATTGATAAACAGACGAAAAAATTTTTCTTTTAAACAAGTATTGCAATTAAAAAGAAGTGTGAATTTATTTTTCTTTCTTTTTTTTTTTTTTTTTTTCTGCGTTCATACATTTTATTTTGATGGAAGTTGAAGTTACACGTACAAGCGATGCAATCACCGTTAAAGTTACAGCCAGCGCACCGAACTACAGCGAGTCCGAATCTTCTCACGGAAGTGAGAGCAACAGCCCAGCTTCACCCTGCTCCTCTCCCGCAGAAAGTTCAACGAACAGCGATGAAGAGAGCGAGAAAGGAAGAGGAGGGACAGTCAACCCTCGTTACATCGGAGGAAAGTTGCCTCCCTTCTACTGAAACACCTGCACCTGGTGAGGAAAAACCGAAGTTTAACGGGAAGAAGGTGAAGAGTCTTTCTACGGTTATTGCACAGGCCACTGATTCATCTTTCCTGAGGGTTACTGACACGCAGAATCTGTATGATGTGTGGTTTCTCCCGAAAAAAGTTGGAAGAACATCTTCTGAGAACTTCCTTAATGTAGAATTTGCTGTGGTTATAAGCGGAACATCGTTGTTAATGGTAAATCACATGTATAAACTTGCTGCCGAGGAGCTTTTGAAAATGATTTTCCTTACGCGGAAGATGAGAGCTGCAATCGAGCAGACACCCTTTCCGTTTGTTTATTTTCAAGAGTGGAAGGAAAAAGAATTTGCGTATTTTACTACCAGTCCTGATGTCGTTCGCGGGGATTCGAGTGAAGCTGCCTTTGCGGAATACGAATTCACGAAGGAGAGTTTCAAATTGCGTCAGTATAACCCACCGTGCTGCATGTGCATGGTTTTCCGCAAGGTGTATCAGCACATTTATCAAAACGATATCACGGGTGGAGCGGCTGCTCCGATTATATACGGAAGTCTAGAAAATCCTAATTTAATTGAATGCACCGCTTATCGCGGCTCGTATTCGTATTGTATTGAGATTAGGATGATGTATATTGATGTAGGAGAGGAGGAGGGTGACGTAGAAGCTGAACCTAGTCAGCAGATTTAACAGAAATCACCGTACCCCATTACAGCTCCTCCAGAAAGGGAGGAGTCGTCAAAGGCACGTTTCTTTCCCATTCTTCCATACCCCAGCATATTTAGACCTTTTGAAACTACTGGTCCAATACCAGGAATGAAATTTGCTAGCTGACTTGCAATTTTTGTGTCTTTTGCAACTTTATTTATTACAGAACCGATACTCTTCAATTTTTCGAGCCAGGACCCGCCCTCAGTAGTAGAAGGTTCTTCAACCTGTGAAGGAGAGATTGTAGCAACTGGGTTGAGGTTACTAGCGTCGATAGGATTCATCACGATCTGACACTGTCCTGGGGTGATTGTAGCAACGCCAACGTACTCAAACAAGACCCAAAGAGCGACATCACGGTAATTGGGAGGGAAACCTGCGGGAACGAGGAACTCTCCTGTTACCTGGAAGACCATGTTATTAGCATTGGAGCCTGGGATTAGAGGCTGGTCAGGTAGGACAATGTCTGTACCGGGGATGAGTCTCAAAACGGATCCGCAAGGATTTACCCAGTTGTCCTGATCTGCAGTGATAGAGTATGTCTGCCTACCCCACTGTGTGAAAGTATCGTGGCAACCGTTAGCTTTCGCGATTCTGTAAAGATCGTGAGGAGTAGCGGTGTTAAGGATTTGCGTAGTATTTGCACATGAAATTGAGATATGTGTCATCTGCGCGAAGACTTTATTGAAAGACCAGGTCCTAGTATCTGGGTAAAGGCCACCCCACTGATTTATTGACCAGCCATCAGGAGGGTTCTGCTGCAGTAGCGCCTTTGTGGGAGCAAGGAAGATCCAAATTGCTGTCGGCACTTCATTCAAAGTATACACACCGGAGGTGATTTCGATCTTGTAACCCTCCTGATCATGGGTAGGATCGGTCGTCGGATGGTATGCGACGGGGTTTCGTGCGAAATCAGTGATGTACGGGACGTAGCGTCTATATGGAACAACGGTCGATGGTGGAGGGGTTATTCCGGCTGGGATTGTCATCACCTGATAACATAAATTAACGTTATCGAGATGAACCTCGTAAGAATCGACGAACTTATTACGGACGCGAATCATGTTCCTCAAATCTTGCATGTTAAAAGCAATATCGAGGGAGGTAATATTGTATAGTGGTCGTCCGTAGGTTTGATCGTACTTCGAAGAGAAAGGAGAGCAGAAAATAGGCTCTCTCCACGTCAAATGTAGTGTACGAACGTACGAATCGAATGCTTCTGTTGCAGTCGCAGTACTGTAAGGAGTAATCATATCACGGTTACTTGTGCCGTTAACTCCATCTGCAGAAAGCATGTACCCGTAGTTGGAAGCAGAAAGACGGGAAGGTGATCGGATGAATGTTTCCTTACTGCTCCTATTTGCGACATTGGTGGCAGCCAATTCGTTTGCCAGCCAGGGTTTATTACAAGGGCAAACACTTCCATAGGAGGCGTTGATTTTCCGCTCATCCCAATAACGTTCCTTTGCCCTGAGGTAAGACAGGGGGGTAGAGAAGAAAGCGCCACCGTTAACGTTTACCCTAATTTCTTCACAACATTTATTGAAGGGGAAAGAGTCCAAAATCCACTCAGATAACGGGCAGATTTTATCTTCGTCCGCTTCCCCCATAATAACAGCGTGTTGAGAGGAACAGTGGAAAGTTACGGTAACCTCGATTTCTAGCTCGAACGAGTCAAGATAAGCTCGATCTGATCCCAGAGTCGTAAGATTATTAAAAGTAAGATAAGAATCACTAAGACCGGAAGCAGGTATTTTATAGAACTGATTCTGCTGAGGTCCGACTGCGACTGCATAGACGGGATCAGGCTGGGGTTCAATTCGTTTATCAACGATTCTGACGGTTTTAACGGAACTGGCCATTTTACTTGCGGTGGAATTGATTTAGAATGCTGTCTTTTTGCGTCTTTCCTAGCTTTTCCTTCTTCTAGTTTTTGTGCGCTCAATGACATGCAATAAAGTCAGTCACTCTTTTTCTGTAAAGTATGAAAAATTCGTGAAAGAATGAGTGCTATTTTTTCATCTCCTCGTAACGGGGAGGAAATGCAGAAGGCTATTAATTCGAATTCACCTGATGCACGAATCCCTATTATGAAATACAGTGACATATGCCAAATGATGGGACAGTACGGTCCTGTAAAAACCCTTAAGGAGATATATTCTCGTAATGGAGAGAAGACACTTATTTTATTGCAGAATCCTGAACAGATGAACAGTGGACATTGGATCTCGCTTACCATTTTACCCCGCTCTCATACTATTTATTTCTTCAGCAGTTATGGCGGTAAACCAGACGAAGAGAAAAACCGTTGGTTGGATAGAATGGCAAGACTCGCGTCAGGACAGGAACGGAATCCGTTGAACGACGGATTGAAGGAATTGCATAATAGAGGATGGACAATTCATTATAACGATTTTCCTTATCAAGTAGAAGGGGATGGTAGTGCTACTTGTGGGATCTGGACCGCAGCCTTCTTGAATATGGATTTAACTCCGGATGAGTTTGAGTATTTCACTCGGCGTAATAAATTAACATACATGGATTATTATAACGCGTTTTTTAAGCGGAGGGAATGATCGTAGCTGCAAGACCTGAAGAAGAGTACCCATTCAGAATCCTTGCAAGGACAAAATATGGTGAAAAGGCATACTTTCTTGATCACCGTTTTGCTAGGAACATGGGTGGGACGTTACCTTATGAAAATTACGGGGTTCCATCTGAAAGCGGGGCAGAATGGTTACCTGCGATGATAGAAAATGGTAGAGTTTCAATGTTCATTGCAGGTAATCCGGGAGCAGGGAAATCGTATTTAGCAAAAGACATCATTGCAACATTACCGAAAGACTTTGAAATTCTTCTGTTTACTGCACTTGAAGAAGAAGATGGTAATTTTTCTGAATTCGGATCTCGTCTCCATAAAATACGGATGGTACCGGACGTACTGTCACAGATTACTCTTTCCGAAATCAGGAAGAGGGGGAGAAATCCGATATTATTATTCGATGATATTGATAAAATTAGGGATAAAACTGTCGAAAAATTGACGTACGCCATTTTAGAGGACGCGTTAGCGAACGGACGCGGGCATAAGAAACATGATGGGGTAGGGGATATTCATGTTATTGTTACTAGTCATTCATTAAATGACTATAAAAAGACGAAATATGCCATTGAAAACACTGATTATATTGCTGTTTTTCCGCAATCAACGACTTTCTCACAAATGAAAATATTATTTGAAAAAATTGGATTAGATAAAGAATGGGTGAAGAAAGTTATATCTTTAGGAAGAACTGGTGATGTGCGAAGAGTTATTATAAGGAAAATTGCACCCATGTATATCATCACTTCACACGTTATAGAATTAATTTGAAATTTAAACCATCTTTCCTTGTTGAGCATACCAATCAGCTCTGGTTTTCCGTAGCGCTGCCTTCAGACCTCTATCCATACGCCTATGTCTATCAATTGTAGGCAAAGAACTATATGCTGTTGGTAGAGATGTCCAAGTACCATCAGACAGTGGAATCTCAGTCGTGACGCGGTTTCTTGTATACTTCCATTTCTTAGGTGGTGCCGGGAAGTAACTCATCGCCGTATAAGGAACGTAGGGTCCGGCCGCTAATGCGGGCGCGCGTAGTTTTGCACGTTCCTCCTTTGACCTTTTGATAGGAGGGTGCATAAATCGTCGAATGCTTCTAAAAGCCGCCATATCCATTGCATCACCGTATTGCATCTTCAAGAGACGGTACTTTACTTCTGCGAGTTTCCTTGCGTTATCATCTGCGTCTGGGTTGCGAGATTGGATTCTCAAGGCATCAGCAGTTGCAAGTAAACCGAGATTAGCCGTAGCATTTCCTGCATTCGTGATTTTACCTTCCTCCATTAGCCTTTCAACCAACTCATTCCACGCTGCTGCCACATCATCAGGAAATTCTAAAGCTAACTGAGCACCGTAATTAGCCAGGTCAGCTAATGACGGTACTGCAGCCCCGGTTATTGGTGCGCTTCCAAAATTCCACCCACCCCTTAATGCTGCTCCGTTAAAGTATCGGCTCATACCTTCTTGAGAGGAACAGAAAAAATCAACGATCAATCAATCTTATTTTCTGCTTGTAGTAAAAATAGAATGACTGACCCCCGAGTGGAATATGTAAGAGTTAATGTCTCTTCAGCGACCTCTCAAAGTAAATTCAATATTTATGGAGAGAGAATCGCTGAAGTCGATATGGAATTGCCTTCCAATATTGTCAGTCATGCCGATTCTATCGAGAAAGCAAATATGGCTGTGATGAAAATGTTACTGCCAATGGCATGCGTCCCACAGAATGCTGTTAAATTGGAAGAACCAGATCCTATGCCAGCTCAAATCGATTCAGGTTACGTTGTTTCCAAGTTAAAGGTAGGATTTGCTGTCGGAGGCTTCAATACAGATGGGAGATTCATGCTTGAGATGAATTCTAATTTCTTTGTTGCACCTCGTGATATGCAGATGTCACCTGTTATATTCAGGACTAAACACGGAATGGACGTTTACCGACAGAATAACTGGGCAGAATATGAATACAGGCAAGGGGAACATGAAATTGCAAGTATTTCAGAATTGCTTTCAAGTGTTAACGAAGCAATAAGAGAAAACTTAGAAATAAATAAAGCACATGAAAACAGCGGTATTCCTCCCCCACAAATTTGGTTTGAATTGGCAGAAGATAACAGTATAAAGCTGAAATGTCTACCAAGAGGAATAAAGTCTGCCATTTTATATTCCCAACCAGAACTACTAGACAACTCACACCCGTTTATTCTCAGGGATGGTGTAGCAGCAGATCTCGGTGATTACGATAAGATGTACTTGATCGCGAATAAAGAACTTTACGAATTATTCCCTTCGCTTCCTTGGATTCCTGCACATATTAATTTCCCGGAAAAAGCCCCTGGGCATTACCCGGATGTTTGCTATATTCTTGATTCTTTCCAAGCACATGCAGAGATCACTAATAACTATGTAAGAATTGAAGGAAATGATGCTGTACAGCAGAAAGGCGCGGCTACAAATCCGGTATCCTGTGCTTTAATTACTTACCACTTTGTTACGTCAGATGTAATGACGTTATCGAATATCGCTTCTTTCGTTCTTACAATTAACGGAGTCGCTTTCAACCAACAAGTGTATCCAGTTAATTTCAGACCCACTACTGTTCATGCTGCACAGACAACGAAGGTTCCTGTTGTTGAAACGTACTACCCTATTTTGGACAAACCTTCCGAGTTTACTTCTGATTTAGTTGTGGAGAGAGAAGCTTTTTCAAATGCTGCACCTATAAAAGTAAACCCTCTTACATTGAAAGATAGATTTTATAAATTTAAAGTGTGGGTGATATTGAAAGACGGTAGGATGAAAGAAGTTGTAATTCCTGCCAGTAGCACCCTTCAACTGCAAGTATGTTTCGAACTTTCCCCTAAAGCAAAAGGCATTTAGGGACTAACCTTTCCAATTCTTCTTCTTGTTCTTCTTCACTTTCTTCTTCTTCTTCCTCTAATTCTTCATGTTCACTCTCTTCTGGTTCCCAGCCCCACGCGTGTGTGTGCACTCCATCTTCACAAATATATCTTTTACCATCGTTTACACTTATACTCTGCTTCACCATTTCAACTGTCCGAATAGCGAATGCCGCCCTCTTGAACTGTAAATTATGCGTTGGAACAGACTTCAAGTCAAATAACGCTGCTTTATACGTTTCCCAATCTAACTCTTTCTCCTGCGCAGCTGCTGTTGTACCCTTCGCCCTTTTTCCGATTTTCCCCTTCAGCGTCTTGTACGCATATAATTTGCTTCTCAAAGCAATTACTTCATCGATCAAATCATCTTCCCCTGTTTCACTTTTAACTTGTCCACCAAGCTTTCCGAACAAGCCCGGACATTTGCTATCAATATAACTAAACAATTCCCTTGCAGACATCCCTGCTTCATGTGATACTCTTATTATAAAGGAGTCCGTATCTGTATATACAAGTTCAATATCCGGAAAAACAGAACCAAGTTTATCGTAAAAGAGTTTGTACATATGCAACTTCGCGTATTCAGTAACACAAGCACCGATATATGTGGGTTTATCAAGTCGCACTTCTTCTGCATCCATCTTAACAATACTGCACTCCTCATCAATAGGTGTGATGCTACTCACACACCCCTCTTCCAGCATCCCACCCAATTTCTCACTATTTCTCACGATAACGTAAGTACCTCTATTAAACGGACTCTCGAAAGTTTTTCCGTAAATACTATTGCCCATTAATTTATACACCATCTTATGTAATTCATCATCCACTTGATTCCGGAGCGATATATTTAACTGGACATACCCTTTCAAATAGTCACCTTCAGAAAAGAATAATCCATGGTAAATCTTCGTAACTTTCACACCGTGTTTTATATACCACTTTAACAACTTCCAGTGGACACCATACTCTATCTTTGGATATAATGTACCCACAAGTCCGCAAAAAGTCTTCATCTGCTCACCATCATTTGCCTCTGACCACTTCTTTAAAAAGGGATACATTTCTCCATCCTCATCGAAATAACAATCACGAAGGAGTGCATGTTCTGGTGCAAAAGGGAACTGATCCGTCTTACGTTTCACTTCATCAGGGAAATACATATCAACTGCGAGACAGCATCCTTCTCTCGCTCTTTTAAGACGAGGGAATAAGTCATCCATCAAGTACTTCTCAGGATCCCGATTGATTGATTGATCGTCTACCATGTTCACCCACCTCAAGAATCCGCACGGATATAGATACTTCTGCATCACGAATGGGTACAGTCCGTTGACATCGAGATAAATGATACTATGTGTCGCATCACTCTTCGCATACCTCAGCGGTGCACTCGTTACCCCACCGCGTGTCATCGAATTGATAAATTCAGCCTGCCTCGTATGCCAGTACAATGGCAGCTCAAGAGTGTGATCAAATTGCAAAAAAGCGTTCCATGAAGCACCAGGCATCCCGATATATTTACATAAATCGATGTGATGACTATCATGCAATGCGGTCCTTGCCCCCAAGAACACATCTGTGATTTCCATCACATCGCAGAGTAAATAAATATCGTGATATCCTCTTGCATCACGGACCCTAAACATCTCACAGATCTCTTGAAACTTCGGATAATTTTCTTCGAGATCTGCAACAGTTACATTCTCAGAGAAATATTTCAAATTATATTCTTCAGGTCTAAAAATCCGTTCAAAATCCTCTATTGTCGTGTTAAGTCGTTCTCGTTCATCGAAAAATTTATAAGGAAACAGATTCTTATATAACACTTTATCGATTTCCTTATCCTCCAACCACGGGTATTTCAGTTTAAACTGAGCGAAAAAATTCGGAAAATGTCTCTGATTCTCGCTCAATTCCTGCTTACGTACGCTATTCACAATTCGTTCCAGGGACATAGTGAGAAAATGGAATGTATCACCAATACGAATACGTCTCTTCGTCTTCCCATCTTGCCATAAAAATTTAACCGTCTGAAGACGCGAGGAACTCTTCATAATTACATTAATACTCCAATCTTTGTAGTTCTTCAGTACATACCTTAAAATGAAGTTAGCGTCATAGTTCATAGCATTATGAAAATATACATGGACTTCCTTATGTTTCTTGCTTAAATTAACAAGTAGCTCCATAAACGTCTCTATTTCATACCCGGTGTGATATTCCTGACTTACTGTGTCATAAAGTCCATAGCTCATTACCTCGTGCACTCCATCTTCCTTTATGATACTCTCAAAATCTGCAAACATTATCTTCCTGTCACTTAATCGTTGCTCTTCCTCATCAACTTCTTTTCCATGTAACTTTAACTCTGAATTAATCTTTACATACCTCGATCCGGAACGATGTTTCATAAAACAATGTCTTTCATGATAATCCCGATCCTCTTCAGTCATGAATTGCAGATGGCACTTATCACAAACCCCTTTCGGTGGGTAATCATCAGGTACACCAACGACGTTCCAAGAGTATCTTCCTAAACTACCAAGTCCACACTGATGTCTAGCTAACAGAACCTTGCTATAGAAGGCTTGGTGGCACTTTGAACAAGTGTCGAAAATCTTCCCACCACTATCACGGAAAACAAGACGTGGATTTGTCATCAAGCAATAATGACTCCAATTTTTATAACATATATTAACAATACCTATTCTCGATCCGTCCAATACCCCACTCCTTTTACTCAAATAACACGGGTAAACCCGCTTCGTTCCGCTATCACTAACTCGTAAAATGTAAATATCCAAGCACGCTCTTTCATCAACGAGCGCCTCCTCAATTTCTCTAAACTTTTCACTTGCATCCCTCGTCGAAAATATTTCATCCTCGATCTGCTCGATCTTCGTAAAAATATCCCCCGCTTGCCGCTGTCTCAACTTTATCATGATTCCCTGTGCAGCTTTCACTGCCCACAATCCATTCACAGAAAGTCCGCTTACCTTCACTGCAAGATCCTGAACATCCATTATTTTCTTTCTCGAATTAAAATGAGGATCGCTAATTCTACAAAGTCCCGCCACAATACTATATACTAGACATAGATCATCATAGCGGTTCTCGACAGTAAATACTCCTCCGTTAGGGAAACAATGATCGATAATCCTTGCCATTTCATCAAACCACCTCGTTCCAACATTGACTTCTAATGCCCTTATAGCACTTATCCTAAATTCCACTGGCGCTCCGCTATGCCCAAAAAACACAATTGTCTCTCCGCTATCGTTATCCATCCAATAATCAAGACCTGGTATTTGATGTTGGTCGAAGTACCCTCTAAAGAGTGCGATCACACGACTGAAAGTACGCATAACATCGCCGAAGCGTACTCTGAGTGGGCGCCCGTAAACACGCACTTCATCGAGAGGTATTACTGGATCCATGGGACCCGTCCTATGTGCGACAGGGAAATACAGTCCTGGTCTTTGGCAGGCAAAGAAATGAAGTGTATAAAGAAAAATGCAGCGCGATAAATCATTTACATGCTGCATAGGTATAAATAAGCAATTCTGTGCTGGACTGAACAGCACGTTCCTACGAACATTCCCAATAAAAAGTAACCTGATCACATGTTTCACATAGTCTTCACTTGTCATAAATACGTGTTGATATCGATGATCGAGATTTACAGCTACTTCAGACCAGAAGCGTTGAAAAATTAAAAGGTTAACCCATACTACTCCACCTTCTTCATAGATAACTCCAGTCCTGCGCATCGCATCGATGAGCGAATTCATCGAATTCGGAATATCTAAATTTGATGCAGGAGGTACAGGAGGTACAGGTGGTACAGATGGTACAGGTGGTACAGGTGAAGGAGGGTGAACCAGTCCATCATCATCATCATCATCACCCTGCTCACTTCTATGAGGAGAAGGTACATTAAACATTGGAGGACTGGGACTGGGACTGGGACTGGGACTGGGACTGGGAGATGGAGAGCTGGAGTCATCACTTATATCCACGACCGGGGCATTCTGTCTCTGCACAAGAGACACCAATGGGGCTCTTAGTCTCGTTGACAAACCTTGAATCCAATTATTACTAGCACTTGTCGTAAGCGATTCCATCGTCGCATCTTCTACACTTGGAGCTGGATGCGGTTCACCACGCATCCACCGCCCCTGTACTCTTCTCATCTCTCTCCTTGCTCGTTTAAGTCTCCTTACTTTCTCTAAAGGAGGTGATTTTGGTCTCTTCTTACCAGGCATTATTCCAAGAAAAAAAACACAAGAGAAAATAAAATTCATTTCAAATTTTTTTTGCACGCGCTTAAAAGAAGAAACATTTGCATTCTACAGCGAAAAAATTGCCAATTTCAATTCTAATTTAGAGAGAAAAAAATTCGAGTAAAAACCCATGGTGAAATGGAGAATGACGTCATTGTTCAGTGACGTCATAATTCCCATCATCTTGTAATAAGAATTCAGGATATTTCTCAAACATCTCCTTCATAACTTCAATCTCTTCTTTCGAAGGCTCATACTCCCTCTCTTCTGCACTTAACATCTTCATAAGCACAGCCCTAGTAGTCTCCAATTTAACAAGGTCTTCTTTCTGTTCTGGTGTTAGTGAGTCAGTCATTCTCTACTCGTAGTAGAAATGCTCTAATTTCTGTAGGAAAGGGGTACCGCTATAATCCTCCGCAGAACGATACTCTATCCTTGCATCATACCCACACTCATTTACAAGTCGGAAAATAAAATTAAGTTGTTCAACTGTCATTTCGTTCGGAATAATCCACCCGTACTCCTCGTATCTGATTTCGGATCTTTCATCAGCCTCCTTTGACTTATCAAACCCACCAAGATAACTCCACCCGTCATCCAAATCACCATAAACAGTCCTCCAAAAACCCCACATATGCATATATCTCCTTATCGTCTCTTGTAGCGAACGAAAATTGACAATGCCTTCGACAGGAATGTGCGTAGGTCTGTTTGTCATGATAAACCACCACATCTTACGCTTGTACGGTTCCCTTCTTATTCGCTTAGGTGGTGGTTCACCCTCTTTACGCATCCTTATGTGCCGAGGGACAATGTAAGGTTCTTCCTCCTCGAAATCCGAATCTCCCATTCAATCCTTCCTTGAAGCTACATAAATAAACGAAAATAAAGTTAGGGTTAAGCCTAGGGTTAGGACTAGTGTTACAGCTAGGGTTAGGACTAGGTTTACAGTTAGGGTTAGGGCTAGTGTTACAGTTAGGGTTAGGGTTAGGGTTACAGTTAGGGTTAGGGTTAGGGTTAGGTATAGGGTTAGGGTTAGGGTTATGTCGCTAGGGTTAGGGTTAGGGTTAGGGTTAGGGTTAGGGTTAGGGTTAGGGTTAGGGTTAGGGTTAGGGTTAGGGTTATGACGTCATCGTGCAGATTCTATTATGGGGG
>Ga0310695_10011766_pt1 | contig 12428 bp, 9 predicted proteins | sample RumenRJG_04DNA_FD_203882 | JGI IMG/M metagenome (GOLD analysis project Ga0310695, IMG submission 203882) | Bovine rumen microbial communities from Lethbridge, Alberta, Canada - RJG_04 (v2) (version 2) | ecosystem: Host-associated > Mammals > Digestive system > Stomach > Rumen | place: Canada... | reverse complement strand
GCTATGGCTCGGTCGGCTAGTAATTCGGTTAATCCATCAAAAGGATTGGTCAAGATGAAACGAGGTAATTGTGAATCCCGTATCACATATTCATCGTCAATGATGACGTAACGAGCATCTGCTAAGGTATTTTCGAAAAGCCAAAAGTCTATCTCAATTCCTTTGCTCTGCCTAACATTAAGGCCAAAATCGTCAATGTCTATATTTGATGACCAGCTGGCACTGACAATCGACGGTGTAATGTCAATTACGCGACCAGGCAGTTGTCGATCCATCCACATGTCCTGCATAGCCTCCAGACCAAGGTCCTTCCAAGATGATTCAATGACGATGTCAGCATGAGTTGAATCAATGACCCGCTTTAACTGCTCAACAGCAATCGGATCAAAGAAAGGCCCATGTTTGTCTCGATATGGTTTCCCTTGAGACATCAGTAAATCCTGATAAAACTCAGTATTCAGCACACCATCAAAGTCAAGAAACAGGTACTTATCCATGGTCATAATGCTTACACTCAAAGAAGGAAATCGCTCCTTTTCATATTCACATGAGTGATCGCTTTCTGGTATTCTTCCCGATAGTTTGCTTTGAGATAGGCTGATTGGTAAGCCAACAAAGCATAGGAAACTGCTTGAGCTTTATTGAAATTGTATCCAAATACTTCATACCATTGAGTCCATATAGTCTGTAAATCGTCAGCATTATAACCATTCTTTTTGCCTCGTTCATAGAACATCTGTTCAAATAGAGGACTCTTAAATGAATCACGTTTATTCAAAGCCTTTCTTAATTCTTCGCTTTCTGCTTTTGTGAAACCGGCAATGCGTTGAGACATTAGCATCATCTGTTCTTGATAAACCCCAATGCCATAAGTCTCATTTAGATATGATTCCATACTTGGTAGCGTGTATTCAATCTTTTCTTTGCCATTTTTTCTAGCGATAAAATGTCGCAATTTTCTTTTACTTACAAAGCGAGACTCCCAGGATAGAGCATATAGTGCTGAAAGATGCTCAAGAGTTGTGGGATGCAGTTCTCGCAGGTATTGCTGCATTGCTTTTAAGTGAAACAGATAGACATGTTCCGTATCTCCTTGTTGAAGCAGCTCAAAGGTTTTCTTGTCATCGATGGGAATTGCATCTATATCTATGGAGTATCCATGAGTCTGCTTGATGTTTTTACATGCAGTCTTGATGGCTGATAGGATTCTCAGCCCCATAAAATCCATCTCAACTAGCCCAGTTGAACACACATCTTCATATTGAGTGCACAGAACTGCTGTATCATCTTTTCGCGTGAACTTCATGACTGGAACCCAATTACAGACGGGTCCGTTACTTATGAAGAAAAAGCGAGGCATAATGTCCCACTCCTTATTAATGCCTTTTAATGCTCTTGCGTACTTTTGAGGGTCCTTTCTCAGATTGCGAAACTTTAAAAACGATATCAATCGAGCGCAATTGTCTTTCCCAAACCTATCAACGACCCAGTCATATAGACTCTCAAATCCGTCCACATCAATATCAACACCTATATGAGGCAAGCTGTTGCAGTCAGGACTCATGAAACGTTCAAATAGCAGACCGTACTTTAGAGGGTCTATTGTCGTGATCCCGAGACAGTATGCAACCAAACTGCCCGATACGGGGCCACGGCCAGGACCGACCATCATGTCCATTTCATGTCGAGCATGATTTACAATGTCCTGAATGATCAGCAAGTAATCGGAGAATCCATTTTGTTTGATGACATCCATTTCATAACCAAGGCGGTTTACTACCTGACGAGGCGGGTTTTCACCATATATTCGAGCGGCTCCTGCATATACCAGTTTATCAAGATACTCTTCTTTAGAACCACATTCTTTGGGAATAGGGAAAGGAGGAACTACCTCATCGTGGTCAATATTGTAAAACTCAACCTTATCAAGTATCTCCACCGTGTTTGATAGAGCTTCAGGAATATCATGGAATACTTCATTCATTTCCTCACGGCTCTTCAACCATTCTTGCTTAGTATAAAAGAATCTATCGTTGTCTTCATAATTGCGTTGAGTATCTACGCAAATTTTGTAATCGTGTTTTTCTGCATCTTCCTCATTGGTGAAAAACACATCATTGGTAGCAACCAGCTTGATGCCATATTCCTTTGCCAGTCGAACAAGGACATTATTAACTTGGTTTTGCTTTACAATAGTGTTACGGTTGGCTCGAATGGATGGATCTTTAACTTCGTGGCGCTGCAACTCCAAATAATAATCATCGCCAAACAAGTTATGGTACCACTCAATGGCTTCTCGTGTTCCCTTTTCATCGTTGTCTGATATTCTGAAAGGAACTTCTCCAGCCAAATCTCCAGAAAGCACAATTAAGCCCTCGTGATATTTCTCCAAATCAACTCGATCGGTTCTAGGCTTAAGGTACCAGCCATCAACATTAGCATTGCTGACTATTTTGACTAAATTTCTATAGCCTTGAAGGTTCTTCGCTAAAACCGTAAGATGAAAACCGTAATCTTCTAATAAATGTGATCTTTGCTCTTTCAGTCGGGCAACAAAAAGTTCGCAGCCGAAGATGGGCTTAAATGGTTCCAATCCTTCATCCTTGTGAATCCGATTCATGAGACGAACATATTCATGAAACTCTTTAATACCAAACATGTTGCCATAATCAGTTATCGCCATTCCGCGCATGCCACAGTTGATGGCCTTAACTACTAGTTCTTGAACACGGGACAGCCCTCCATATATTGAGTAGTGTGTATGAACATTCAAATGTACAAAATCTTCCATTGGTCTAATCTATTAAGTGTTGTTATTGGTGCAAAGAAAAAGCACACCCCTGCCAATCTGTGGCAGAGGTGCGTCCTGATGATTATTTTTCTTGAAAAAATTAAACGATGGGATCTGGGCAGTAGTCCTTGCGCTTGCAGGTTTTGCAGTGTATGCCGATCCAAACGTCATCAAACTGCTTCATGGCCTGTTCGACGATTTGAGGATCATCGGTCAGGATGCCGGCTTCGAAGTTGCGCTTATCGCTGCTCTTCATGCCAATGCCTGCCCCGGTGAGGTTAGCGCTGCCGATATATACCTCCTCGCAGTCAAAGACCAGCATCTTGAAGTGAACCCTGGGGCAGAGCACCCGTTCCAACCGGTCATACAGCACAGGATACCTGTCAAAGTCCTCGCGGAAGTTCGGCCCTGGCTCCTTGGCATGAATCAGCCTCACCTCCACACCCCGCCTAATTAGCAAAGCAATCAGCGCCAGGAAGGGCTTCTTCTCCTTACCAACCTCCACATACAGGTCCTTAATGTCGGCCGTCCCAATCCACAACGAGCGCTTCACGGACTGCACCCGACCAAGCACCTCCCCATAATGGTTCGTGTTGGAAATATAGCTTATCATCAATCTAGTGATTAAATCTGGAATTAATAAAATCAATAATAGCCTTGATGTTCTGGTCCATTAGACTAAATGCTTCATACTCTTCATCTGGACAATCAAAGTAATATGCGTAACGCCCTCCAGTCCAGTGGTATCCTTCCATACTAAGTAATGGCATTAAAAATTGTTCTATACTTTCGTTATTATCAACTCTCATAAAAACCTCTATGGCCATTTGATTATTCTTGGAACCACCATTCCATAAAATATCTATCGCAATGTTATGGACATTACAATTAAAACACATGCAGGATTTTTCCCATTTATAGAATTCCGGTCTGCTCCAATTGTCAAAAATAAGAGATTCTTTTCGGCTTAGATAATACTTGTATGTGTGTATATTTGCATGAGCACTATTAGCATTTGTTTCGCTAATCAGATATATAGAACCCCACCACCATTGGATTCTTTTTTGGTGGCAAAATTTCAACAGTTCTGGTATGTGAACAAAATCGCTATATTCATCCCTAGCATTGTAGTTATTAATTAACTGTAATAACGATTCATCGTTATCATAAAGGTCAAAGAAGGTTTTTAGTTTTGGAATGTTTTCCTCGTCTAAAAATAATTTATGCCAATCTTCAGCATCATAAGCAAAGGAGGTATTTGTGTAGCCTTTGAATATTCTTGGATAGTCATGCAGCCCGAAAGCAAGTAATGCCCGACGAGTAACATCCATTTCGTCACGAGTCAACAGATTATCAGCAAAAAGAGTTTCAAACTTTTTCGCATAGGTCCTAAACACATTAAAGTTAAAACTACTTATGGTAGCGTCTTCAGAAAGAGACCATTCAATCAGGGGTTTAATATTCCCACGCCAAACCTTCATAGACTCATTTTCCGCAAATGCTAGTTCTATTTGATGCTGGATTTGGGGCTGATTCTCAAAAAACTTATAAATTTTTATCTTGATAAGTTCATGCTCGTCAAAAACGGTGCTGCTCAGAGTGGGATTTTCCAAAATAAAATCATAAAGGCTACTGGACGATTTGGAGAATGATTTTAAGAATACAAGTAATTCGCTATGCTTTATATTGTATTTACGCCTAGTTACTATATTAGTGAATACTCTCAACACTCTGCCAGTATCTTGTTCGATATGCCTAGGTTTCAAACCATTAGCAATCAATGCTTTCAATAGGAGTTGCGGTCGATAAGATTTATCCCCACTCAATAACTTGGGCCATTCGCTTTGTCCATAGTCAAGCATAGCATTCATATAACGATAAATCAAATGGAGACTTAGTACATCATTTCTCACAGGAACACCATCATTGCATTCTTTTTCTGTTTCCATTTCATAGACAACTCTAAGAAAAGTGTTCATAGCAATATCAACAGACGAAATGTCCTGATCACGTTTTTGAGAGTAAAAGATTTCCTCCCAATCGTCCCATAGTTTTCCATAATCGTGTTTGTCGTCTGAATGCTGTTTGTTATTTTGCCATTGGTCAAACAAATATGGCTTGAGTTGTTCTGCCTCCGTTAGTTTTTGTCCTCTACTGTTCATCGTAATATAGAGTTCCTCACCTTGTGAAGTCTCGTCCACATTAAAATACCAAAAGTAAACTTGCTGCAGTATTTTATCAAAAGTGATATAATGTAAATCTGATAGAATAGAGCATATACTATCAACAGCATTTATCATAGACATCACTGACATGTCATCATCATATTCAGACATGTACCATGTTTGGTTAGATATGTCTCTTCTGGTTATCATTTTTGATATGAACAGTCTCCGCAAAAACGTTTCTGTTTGTGGACGAACATTATACGAAAAGTGCATCGTAGGCTTGTCCACACCCAGTAGTGTGCAGAAATCAGAATACTTGTTACTATCTTGAACGCTAAGAACGTAAAGCAATAATACGATAGTCGTAAACCGTTGTTGTCCGTCAATAATGTAATTGTCAATATTCGAATTTTTATATGAATAAAGGAAACCAATATTATACTTACTATCGTCTTTCAGATTGTAATCCAATGTTTTCAGAAAAGGTATCATGACGTTGGCAATATTATCTTTCGCACCCCAAACATAATCACGTTGAATTTCGGGAACGAACAGCGTAAATTTGCCGATAAGTTGTTCTATACTATATTGCTCAATCATTGTTTCAAATTTAGAAAAGTTTCGATGTTATTAGCTATATTTATAGCATTTTCAGTGATATTCTGTTTAGTCCATCGCCAAGCCCTATCGTTGTCTTTAATTTTATGTTCAAAGACCATCATTGTGTAGGGTCTGATAAACCATTTGTTTTTCATAAATTCACTGAAAATACGTTGTATTTTCCTTTGAAAACTGTCGTTTCCATAACTCTTGTTGACATGTTCATCAAGAAGAGCCATATTCCCTATAGAGTGTTGTCCATACTTATTCATTTCTTTATTTAGTTTGTTGATTGTTGCATCATCCAAGTAGTCTTCTGGGTAGTTTTCAAGGATTTCAAGCAACGCATTTTTCAGAAGTATTTCAGTTGATGAATCCTGTTCTGTATATATGTTTCTTATATGCTGAATCCAATTTTCTTTATTTCTTTCTTCTTTGCCCTCTTCAGGGTTGGGAGCGCAAGAACGAATGTGCTCAAAATTCTCGTTGTATTTTGTAAAAAAAGATGCAGGCAATCGATTCTTCCCCGGCTTCATATCGCTAATGATTGCTGGCCTTTTATCAATTAGGCCATTCCACTGATCACGATATAAACCAGTACAGATTAGTACATCCATCAATACCAATGCGTTGGTTATACCATCTGGATCTTTACCATACCATTGTTGATATACATTCTTGATATTGTCTATAATATCTCTTTCGTTGTTTGTTAGCAGTTTCTGTATCCAAGATATGATATTGGCAAGGAATTCATCCTTTGTTTTCGCGTTATTCCATAGTTTCCAAATTGATTTGAAATTGACAGTAACTTTCTGTGGGGAGCTATCATCACTTTCTGTTTTCTCGTTTAAATCTATTGTACGTTCTTTGAATCTAAATATTAAAAAACCTATCCAGTGATATAAGATTGGGTCACTGAACCACTTTTGGAGAGTTTTGTGTAGTAGCATCAATGATTCATACAACTCCCAATGATCATCACCTATTTTACCATTGAAATTCCTACCATTCTCGAAAAACTCAATACCAAATTCTTCATTCTCTTCGCTATGAATAAGGAAATATAATTTATATAAAAGTCCAATAGGGTAACTATTGTGTTTGAAAATGGATGTTTTGAGTCTGTTGCCAGGAAGAAATTGTTGAAAAAAACTAATTTGTTCTTTTTGAGCCCACCACAGGTTCAATTCATCAAGTTCCATGGCTATTCTCATACGGAATTCCTTTACTTTGTCAGCAAGTTCACCATTATATTTTTCTGTAGCCGACCGTGTTATTAGAACAGCTCTGACTAAATCTGCACCATCCAAGTCGACTTTACCACCATTCAAACCTGCAAAGATTTCCTCTTCACTGACTGTTGTACTGGCTAATTCATTCACGATAAGCTTAAGGTTTTCTGTGATTGTACTTATCAGAAGTGAATTACCCTCGATCTTGAACCAATCCTTAATACCTTTGGCAACATCAAGTATATACCATTGGTCTTTCCTTTTTGCTGAATTTGGATCAATTTCCTTATCCCCCCACACTTTGCCTGTAAAAATCCACTTCTCCAAAAACGTGCCAGTATCCGTTCGAACATTATACCTCAGACATGAAGGCGAAGAGAAGAACGACAAAGACTGATCATCATTAAATTTACGGAGATATGATAAGAGAATATAAAGTGTTGTAAGACGTTGTTGTCCATCTACAACATTCCAACCTGTTCCATCTGACAAAGGGACAATAGTTATATTTTGAAGGCAGTAGAAGGATTGACTATTTGACTCATGGCTGGGTTCAAAATTCTTGAGGTCATAAAGAAGTTTAAAAACATCGTCTCTGTTCCATTTGTAACCTCTTTGGTATGATGGAATGGTGTATGTCTTCTTTTCTTTTATGGCTTCAGCGAAAACGCTACTCACACTTTTTATAAGGTCATTATTATCTGACATACTTGTGATTGGTTTAAGAGATTATTTTCAGTTATAATTCTTTGAAGCAATCATTAAGAAAACCGTTCCAACTTTGACTGTTTACAGGATAAAAGGAACGAGATCCTGGAGCTTCATCCATATCGTGGGTGATAACAGTAATTCGCTTCCCCTTTATACATTGATTAAGTAGCTCTAACCTATTAGCTGAAATTCTATCCCATCCCAAACGAGCCATCAGTTCACTCGTAATATAGTCATGAATGTCAGCTGTCAGATTTACACTTCTATCAACCTCGCATGCAAGACGTTTTACTCGATAAGTTAATGTCCAATAAGGATTTGCATTCTCAACATATGTTCCGTTTGAGCCGTGAATGCCTGGAGAGGCTTCATACTGGTGCTGCTGAGATTTGGGTATTCCAGTAATTCCATGCACCAAAGGCATTTCTTTCGATATAGACAGCAATATGGCTTCCGTTCTCCAAGAAGCGAACTTTTTTTTGAGGTGGCCATCTCGGTCATAGCATGACGAGTCTTGACACATTTTGATTAATGAACTTTTTTCTGCGACTAATTGTCTTATAGCTGAAATGACGGGTTCACTTATTGAATTGTCAAGATTTAACAGATAAGAACCATCACGATATCGGCCCAAGTTGAGTACACTTTGTGGAACATACTTTTTTATGGGCATTATTTGAATGCGACTTTTATTCCCATAGTTATCCTCAACGGACTGATAGAAACTTACCCTTGATACACATTTAGTATTAAGTTCTAACTCAACTATAAAATGTGCATCCAAAAAATAATCGATTGAAAATGTTCCATAGTCACGTGGAATCATTCTTACTGGCAAATCCTCCCTAAGTATAGTGTCAGAAATATTTTTGCGTTCAGGTTCAAGAATCGATCGTAATTCTAACAGATATTGTTCTTTGTTCATTGTAGTATAGTTTTTATTCTTTATTCTCTGCAAATATAGTGTAGAACTACCATATTCCCAAATAAAATCTGCTGAAAATCAGCAGGAAAAAATAGCGGACTTTTGGGTTGTTGAAAGCCTTAATAAATTTTTAAGTCCTCCATTATAGCAGTTCCCTTGCTATCCAGGCACAGGCTTCGGCATCAGCGAGGGCGTGATGGTGGTTCTCCATTAGGAAACCACAGGCAGCGGCCACGGTCTGGAGCTGATGGTTTTCCAAGTCGGGTTGCAAGCGGCGTGATGCTGCAAGCGTGTCGTGGAACTCGTACTCGGGATAATCCATTTGATAGGTGCGGAAGACGGCACGAAGGCAGCCCTCGTCAAATGGTCGGTTGTGGGCCACAAGTGGCAGCCCCTCGATCAAAGGCTCTATCTGGGCCCACACATCGGGGAACACCGGAGCATCGTCGGTGTCAGTACGACATAAACCATGCACCTGTGTACACCAGTAATTATAATAGTTGGGCTCGGGCTGGATGAGCGAGTAGAACTTATCCACTATCTCTCCGTCCCGAACGATGACCACACCAACCGAACATACCGAAGAACGATCATAGTTGGCGGTCTCAAAATCTATAGCTGCAAAATCTCTCATGGATTAATCTTTCTTATATCGGTTAAACATACGCTCGAGTTTCGCTGCTATTTCCTCACGAAGCCACTGCGGCTCGAGCACTTCAACATCTTCGCCTTGCCAGAACAATTCTTGAACAAAGTCAAAAGCCGGTCGAATGAATAAGGTGAAAATACTGTATTCATCATTACGCTCTACCTCCTTCTGTGACTCATGCAGCCTTAGCCCACGAATGTAGTTTGCCTGACCAGCTGTCACCTTTAGTCTAACAAGTTCCTTATCGTTTTCAGGATCACGAATCACACCGTAACATCCCTCGAAATACTCCTCGGCACTCCAGTCCTTAGGCATATTGAAGGTCTCATCTCTGACTTGCAAAGCTCTAATCCGTTCAAGGGAGTAAATTCTTGGACCACCTTTACTGAGCCACGGATAATGGTTGAGAGCAACCACGTACCATCGTTGCCTGAAAAGCCTCACACACAGCGGCTGCAGTTTCAGGTCAAATTCCTCATCCTTCCAAGGATTGTAATAGGTGATCTGTATTTCTCGGTTCTCCTTCATCGCATCGATAATGGTCTGCAGATAATCTTGTCCCGAGGGCACATACTCCAGCAAAATGCGGTCTCTGATGCTTTTGCGGTTCACTAGTGCATTACTAACAGTAAAGGTGTCATAGAGCCACGAACGGAGTCCTTTCTTGGCGAGATTCTCATCATCTTCGATGTAGTACTGATAGTCGCCACGGCCTTCATTCACAATGTCGAGCCCAAACAGGACAGCAATGGTATCAAGCCATCGTTTCAGCGTCCGTTTGGGAAGATCTTCACCTCTGCTGAAGTCAGTTTCACGTTTCCACCGCTCGTTGAGATCATTATACGATATATACTTGGCACGATAGATTGTGTCTATCAGCCAAACATACTTGCTCATCAAGTCGGGGCCTCTGTCTTTTTGTCCTTTCGCCATATAATCCGCGATTTAAAAGTTATCGCCACAAAGTTACAACAAACCTCGGCCATTTCACGACCGACCTTTGATTTTTTTCGTTTCTATCGTTAAAAAACTCGAGTTACTCAGGTTTCATGGCGTCTTGCCTTCTCAAATTTGCCCCAGAAAGTGAATATAATTCACTAAATCCATGTGCGCTTGTATCATTTTCCTCAAAAGTCAATTAATTTGATTGATTATTTGTTAACTTTGCATCGATAAACTGCAATTTATATGGAAGAGACAAGAGACTTGAATCGCCTTAAAGTGATTTTGGCTGAGAAAAAGAGAACCAACAAATGGCTGGCGGAGCAATTGGGTTGTGCCCCAACCACAGTGTCCAAATGGTGTACGAACTCATCACAACCGTCCTTGGAAATGATTGGGAGAATCGCTAATCTGCTTGATATTGATTATACCGAACTCATAAGGATTGAAAGGAAATCATGAAGAAGAATACGTTCACCATACATACAGAGCTGCTTGATGGTAAGCTCGAAGGAGCCAGGAACATTTATATGGGCGCAAATTCCACTTGTCACCTCTATGTCATTCCTCGTGAAGAGATAGCATTGGCAAATAATATCAGTGACATTTCAGGGCAACCTGCGTTCTACATTTTGGTTAGTTCGCCAGACACAAATGAATTGCAGGCCTATATCGGCCAGACAACAGACTTTGCCAACCGAAAGAATGACCATCTGCAGAAAAAGGATTTCTGGGACTTGGCCCTTGTATTCATCTCAGACAGTCATAAAATTTATGGTGACGATGTGAAATATCTAGAGTATCTTGGCATTGAGGCAGCACAAAATGCTGGGTCTTATGAGCTCTTGAATGGAGCAAATCCCAAGAAACCTAATATAGCACCCTATCGTGTCAATGATATGGAAGTATTCTTCCATGACATTCAACTTCTTTGTCGGTTCTTTGGCTGTAGGATCTTTGACACTCCACAACCAAAGCAGAATCCAAATCATTTGTTCTATGCGAAGGCAACAGACCGTCCAGCACAAGGAACTGGATACTATGATGAAGCTACAAAGCAATTTGTATTGCTGAAAGGGAGCGTTCTTGCATCAGATGTCGTAAATAGCTACAAGCCGATCAACAGTCGCAACAAATTCATTGAAGAACACTGCAAGAATGAACATGGTCAGATAACACTTCAACATGACATCCCATTTAATAGTCCTAGTGGGGCATCTGGATACGTATTGGGTCGCCCTAGCAACGGATGGGACGATTGGAAAGATGCCGAAGGTAAGAAACTCGGTGAAGTCGTACAGCGATAATTAGCGACCTGAATTGATAAATTATTATATGGGAAGTTTCAATGAAAATACGAGGGTACAAGTACCTGCTGCACTCCATTTGTGCAAGCTGGGGTACACCTATCTTGATAATATCAATGCCCTTGATACAAATACAAACATTCTTGTCGATGTTTTTTTGGAGTCAGTAAAGAGACTGAATCCTGGAATATCAAGCACAGAGGTTTCATTACTATTTTCCAAGATTGTCAGCATAGCAAACAATGATGACCTCGGAAGGGAATTCTATCAGCTGCTATCTGCAAACAGCGGTATCAAGCTCATTGATTTTGATTCTCTTGATGATCCTGAAAAGCCAGACAAAAACGTATGGCATGTCACGACAGAACTTCCATGTGAGAACAAAGAGACAGACGACAATTTCCGTCCTGACATCACTTGTTTTGTTAATGGTCTGCCTTTAGCTTTTATCGAGGTCAAGAAGCCGAACAACCATGAAGGAATCCTTGCAGAGCGAGAGCGCATCAATAAGCGCATGAGCAGGAGTTGCTTCCGGCGTTTCTTCAACCTCACACAGTTGATGATATTCTCCAACAACCAGGAATACGACAATGATAACCGAGTGCCTATACAGGGTGCGTTTTACTGCTGCACAGCAAAGGAAAAGGCTTTCTTCAATGTATTTCGAGAGGAGGACAAACACTTTGTAAGTAACTACCCATATATAGAGCTGCCTGAAGAAACAGAGAACATTGTACTGAAGCATCGCAATTGCGTTGTTATCAAGAATCTGGAGGAGTACCACACCAACAAGCGAGTTGATACCCCCACCAATCGAATCCTTACATCCATGTTATGCAAGGAGCGATTCCTCTATCTGCTCCGTTATGGTATCGCATACGTGGAGAAGAAGATCGATCTGGAAGATGGAACACAGGGAACCGAGTTGCAAAAGCATATCATGCGTTATCAGCAACTGTTCGCTTCACTGGCCATTCGCAAGACGCTTGACAAAGGAATAAAAAGTGGCATTATATGGCATACACAGGGAAGCGGAAAGACCGCCCTGGCATATTACTCCGTAAAATGCTTGACGGATTACTTTGCCAAGCATAACACTA
>Ga0310695_10011765_pt1 | contig 12430 bp, 7 predicted proteins | sample RumenRJG_04DNA_FD_203882 | JGI IMG/M metagenome (GOLD analysis project Ga0310695, IMG submission 203882) | Bovine rumen microbial communities from Lethbridge, Alberta, Canada - RJG_04 (v2) (version 2) | ecosystem: Host-associated > Mammals > Digestive system > Stomach > Rumen | place: Canada... | reverse complement strand
TTTTCTCCATAGCGTTAATGTTAGTTGATTTGGTGCAAAGTTACGATTAAGCAACTAAAAAGCAAAATGTTTTTGCTTATTACTAAAAGACTTATAGGCCATATAAGCCTTATGAGAAAGTAATATGAGTCATATTACCGACCAATATGGGCCATATTACAGGCCTGCCCCCGCCCCTCCCTTAGGAGGGGGAGAGCCGAAAGGCTCTCTCGTAAGGCTTATAAGTCCTATAAGACCCATAGGCCTTATTAGCCACCCTCGGTCCCCCCATGGGGGGACCGAGGGTGGCTCACGGTGGACCGAGGGTAGCTCGAAATCGGACGAAACTGTCAACAACAAAAAAAAGAAGGCACGGCTCTCAGCAACCATGCCCTCCTTCTCACAAAAAACTATTTACTATAACAAAACCCGACAAAGATGGTTATCGTTTCACTTCCGTTCTATCCTGATGGCAAATCCGCCGCTTGGTGCAAGATGGATATTCAGCTTGCTCGCCGCCGTAACGTCCTGCTGCAGGATTGTCATGGGATAGGGATTGGTGCGGTAGTCGGCTCCCTCACCGTCCTTGTATATCACTGCACGGTAGGTGGCACCCTCGTCGAGGAAGTCGAGCGCAATGCTCATGTCGCGTGCCTCGGCATCGGTGGCCCCGCCCACGAACCAGCTGCTGCTGTCGCGGTCCTTGCGTGCCACTACGAGACAGTGCCCTATCCTTGCATCCAGCACGCGGGTCTCCTCCCAGTTGGTGGGACACGACTCGATGAAGGTCAGCGCAGGCTGATGCTCGTAGTTCTCAATCATGTCGGCAGCCATCTGCCAGGGGGTGTAGAGCAGCACATAGAGCGACAGTTGCTTGGCCAGAGTGGTCTGCGGATGGGTTGCAGGCACGGCCTTGTTGGTGAAGTTGAATATTCCCGGAGTGAAATCCATCGGCCCTGCCAGGCCGCGCGTGAAGGGCAGAATGACCTCATGGTAGGGCGGATTGCCACCGTCGCGGCTCCATGCGTTGTATTCCTGTCCGCGCATATCCTCCGTTGCGACGAGGTTGGGATAGGTGCGGCGCAGCCCTGTGGGCATGGCCCCCTCGTGGTTGACAACCATCAGGTGATACTTTGCCGCCGTCTCCACCACCTTGCGATAGTGGCGGATGCCGTACTGCGAGTGTTGCGTCTCCTTTCCGTCGAGCATCATGTTCACGTAGCCGGTCTTTATGCTGTTGATGCCCAGCCTCTGATAGAGTGCGAAAGCCTCGTCGAGCTGCCGTTCGTAGTTGGTGGCCGAACCGCCGGTCTCGTTGTGGGCTATGAGCTTCACCCCCTTCGAAAGCGCATAACGCTGCAATCCCTCAAGGTCGTAGTCGGGATAGGCCTTCGAGAAGTTGAAGTGGTTGCCTATGCGCGTCCACTCGCCGTCCCAGCCCTCGTTCCAGCCTTCCACGAGCACGCCCTTGAAGCCATGCTGCGCAGCGAAGTCGATGTAGCGGCGCGTGTTCTCGGTGGTTGCGCCGTGCTTCGGCCCCTGCGCCCACGTGTAGTCTTCCATGTGCATACCCCACCAGATGCCCACATAGCGGCCCGTTTCGAGCCACGAGGTGTCGATGCGGCACGGTTCGTTGAGGTTCAGTATGAGCCTGGAGGTCAGCAGGTCGCCCGGTCGGCGTGCTACCGTCACGGTGCGCCACGGCGAAGAGAAGGGTGCCGAGGCGTAGACCTTCACCCCCGACTGCCACGGCGTGAGTGCCACGGCCAGCCGCGTGCCGCGCGGAGTGAGGTTTAGGCTGGCATAGTCGGTGAGATTGGCTTCGTGGATGGAAAGATAGAGGCTGTCGCCGGCCTCGAGTGTGGCAGGCGTAGAGATGGTGTCCTTGCGGCTGATGGGCTCGCAGGTGTAGAGTGCCTCGTAGTAGACGGTGCCGTTGGTCGGCTGCGACCATGTGGGAGCATCCCACGGCAGATTGAACTCGGTGAGCTCGTCCATTATCTGGAAATCCTTGAGGCCCTGCTGCCGGGGGAACTCGTAGCGGAAACCGATGCCGTCGTCGAACACGCGGAACACCACGTTGAGCCTGCGGCGACTGCCCGAACGCTCCTGAAGGCTCATGCGCAGCTCGTTGTAGTGGTTGCGCACCAGGCGTGCCTCGCCCCAGGGCTGCTCCCACGTCTCGTCCTTGCTGTCACGGGCAAAGGCGAGTACGCGGAAATTGCCGTTGAGCGGTCCGTCGGCGAGTTGGAAGCCCAGGTTGGACAGGTTGATTACAGGCTCGCCGCTGCGTTGCAGCTGATAGAAAGCCTGTCCGCCGCTGACACCTGCCGTGAGCACGAGCGAGCCGTCGGGCGAACTGACGCGCTCCTTGTCGCGTGCCACTGCCACGAGCGACACGAAAGCTATGAGCAATAAGATAGTCTTCTTCATGGGTGCGCCTTATTCTAATGACTTGATGATGGCCTCAGCCTTGTCGGGCTGCATGGCATTGAGATAGTTGTAGGCCTGCTTCACCTGAGTGTTCGACGGCTTGGCCTTGCGCAGCTTGTACCATCTGTAGATGAGTTCGAGGTGGCTCTTGTCGTAGCCTACACCCGTGAACTGCTGCAGTTTCTCAAGATACTGATAGCCGTATTCCTTAGTAGGCTCTATGTTTGTGCCCTCACCATAGTCGTTCCATGTCGATACTTGCAGCCATTGCAGCCCTGCTGTCTTGGCGGCATTGAGCTGCTTGACAAACAGTGCGCCGTCCTGACGGTCATAGGTGGTGTAGCCCTCGCCCTGTCCGTGCTCCTTGTAGACGTCCCAGAAGCCTGGCATGGCTCCACCTATATATATATCGAAGCTGCCGGCACCGCTGTATGTGGGGTTGGGATTGACCCACAGGAACTCTCCCTTGGCGTTCTTGTGCTGGCTGTCGTTGGCTTTCGACGTGAAGCCGTTGAGCACAACCAGCGTAGGAGTGGTGGAGATGGCTCCCAGAGCATAGCTCCATGCTTCGGGCGAGGTGAGGCTCTGCGGTCCGAACACCATCAGCAGCGGACTGCTGCCCACCTTGGCATAGCTGCTGCTGCCGAGATAGTTGTTCTGCAGATAGCGCATATCCTGCCGCGCCTGTCCTTCCTTGTCGTCGCAGCCGTCGAGAGTGGCATCCTCGTAGACGATGGCAAACTTCATAGCTGCCCTTTCGATGGCTTTCTTCATAGCCTTCGTGTTAGTGTCGTTCTGCGGATAGTCGTTCTTCTGCTGCGAACCATACCAGTCTATCATCACTCCGTCGGCACCGCTGTACTTCATCAGCAGGCACTGATAGTCGAGCACAGCCTCGTCGTCGGACGCGTAGGCACCGGTGAGAGGATGGTAGTGGGAGGCTATGTTGGCCTCGTCGGAAGCCAGTGCGGAGGTGCTCATAGTCCAATGGTTCCACACTCCCGACTTCTCCGGGGCCACGAACCAGGGCATATAGTGGATATACACCTTCATAGGATTGCTCTTCGAGGGTGTGGCAGGCACCACCACCTCGGTGTCGGTGCCTCCTCCACCCGAAGGCTTGCTGGCCGGAGCATCGTCGCTGTCGCTGCCACAGCCTGCCATCAGTGCAGACCCGGCCAACAAGCACAGGATTTTCTTTATCATAATCATCAGATATTATGTTTGAAGGAAAGTTGAGGGGGATGAGAGAAGACTAATATCCCGGGTTCTGAACCATGTTCGGGTTCTTAGCCAGCTCGTCCTGAGGTATGGGGAAGATGCCGGTGTGGTGGTCGGCAGGGTCGGCCTCCTTGTTCCACCACGGCTCGTAGAAGGTGCCGAAGCGGATGTTGGTGGTGCGGCGCAGCCCTTCGAAGACGAACTCATGCTTCCACTCCGTGTCGAGATCGGCCAGAGTGAGGTCGTTGAGGTCGGGCAAGCCGGCACGCTGGCGCACCTGGTTGATGTATGGCAGGGCTGTCTGGGCATATCCTAGGCGGTATTGGCACTCGGCCTGCATCATAAGTATCTCGGCATAGCGCATCAGCACCCAGTCGTTGTCGCGCTCCCAGCTGTCGGTGGGGTTCCACTCATACTTGTCGAGACGCACGCCCTCGTTCTGCTTGGCGTTGAGGAAGTCGCCAATCTCCTCGGTGTAATTCAGCGGCTCGCCGTTGTCCATCAGCACATCGCTGCCGTCCTTGGCACTTTTCTGCTGACCAATGAGCAGACAGTTGCGTCGCACGTCGGCCTCGTCGAACGAAGAGTAGAGCCCGGGCTGTCCGCAGATGCCGTTGCCGCACCACTGGTAGACTCCCTCGGGGTCGAAAGCCTGCTTCTGGTTGTAGTGATAGGTCATCGAAGCGAGGTAGTTGCCCACTGTTCCCTGCTTGTGGTCGTAGGGAATGGCGAAGATTATCTCCTTTGAGCTTTCGTTCTGCGTAGCGAAGCTGGCCTTGTAGTTTGCCGTGAGGCTGTAGCCCTTCACCTTGTCGCACGCATCGAGGCAGTCCTGCCAGCGCGGTGTGCCCGTATATACCTCTGCATTGAGGTAGAGACGTGCCAGAAGGGTGTAAGCCACGTTCTGGGTGAAGCGTCCGTACTGTACGCCCTCGGGCAGAAGGGGAATTATCTCGGTGAGTTCCTTCTCAACGAAGTTGAACACCTCGGTGCGCGAAGAGTTCTTGGGCAGCTCTTTGGCCGTGAAGTCGGTAGAGATGGGCACGTTGCCGAAGGCATCGAGCAGATTGTAATAGTAGTAGGCACGCAGTCCGCGAAGCTCTGCCTCGACCACGTTCTTGGCTTCGGCACTGAGCTCAGACTGCTCCACCTGATAGATGATGGCGTTGATTTTCGACACGCCTGTGAAGTTGTAGCGCCACACAGAGAGAACGCCCGTGTTCTGGGCTGTCCACGAGTGGAACTGAAGCTCCTGATAGCGGCCACCGTCGTACCAGTCGGTGCCGCGGGTGGGTATGCACGCCTCGTCGCTGGCACACTCGGATGTGAAGAACACGTATTCGCACGTCGGGTAGCAGTTCACGCTGTTTCCTTCGGGCGTGTCGGCGGCATAGCCACGCAGCGTGGAGTAGGCACCGCCTATTATTGTAAGCACTTCGGACTGGCTCTTGCCGTACTCGTCGGTCGTAACCTTGTCGTAAAGCTTCTCGTCAAGGTCTGTACACCCTGTCAGTGCAAACGCGGAAGCAAGCAGAGCCGAGCAAATATATATCTTTTTCATAACGCAATAGTACCTTATTATTATATTATGTATTATAAATTATCAGTTAATCAGAAGCCTACGTTGATGCCAATCGACAGAGTGCGGGGGCGCGGATAGGCATTGAACTTCTCTATTCCGGGGCTGTCGAGCACGTTGTCGGGTATCGACACCTCGGGATCGAGGCCCTTGTAGCCGGTCAGACAGAACAGGTTTTCGCCCGTCAGATAGAAGCGCAGGCGGCTCAGACCGAGCACTTCGGGCTTGGGCAGGCTGTAACCGATGGTCAGCGACTGCAGGCGGAAGAAGCTGCCGTTCTCGATGAAGTAGCTGCTGAAGGTGGGGTTGTCGGTTATTCCGCTCTTCATGAAGTCGTCGGGAACGTTCTGCGAGGGGAAGCGCGTGGGGTCGTACATTGCCATTCGGGTGGCATTGAGCACCTTCTGGCCAAACATTCCGTAGCCGGCAACGGCAAAGTCGAAGTCTTTGAACGTACCGTTGATTGACAGGCCGAGGTTATACTTTGGCTGTGCAGAGCCCAGATACTCGTTCACTACATCTCCGTTCTCGTCGGTTTTCAGTATATACTTGCCCTCTTCGCTGATGCCTTCGCACACGGGACCCCAGAAAGCACCTGCCGGATAGCCCTCCTTGATGACCTGTGCATACATGTTCGACATTCCTCGGAGGTCGTGGAGCGAACCAGCCTGCAGGCCAACAGCCTCGTACTGGTCGTTAGACAGCTTGGTAATCTCCTGCTTGTTGTACGAGAACGACAGGTTGGCATCGAGCGTGAAGGCTTGCGACTTCACGATGTTTGCACCGAGTGTCAGCTCGAAGCCGGTGTTCTTCAGGTCGCCGACGTTTGCCAGCATGGTGCCTACGATATACGGCGGCTGCGGAACGGGGTAGGTCCAGAGCAGGTCGCTGGTCTTCTTGTGATACACTTCGATGCTACCGTTGAGGCGGTTGAACAGTGCGAAGTCCAGACCGACGTTGAACTGAGCCGTCGATTCCCACTTCAGTTCGGGGTTGGGGTTCTGCGTCTGGGCATAGGAGTTCTTCCACTTGCCCGTCGAAGCATCGTAGTAGGCAGCTCCACCGGCCTCCATCACCGTCAGACTCTTGTATTCGCCGATGCCGCTCTGGTTTCCCGTGACACCGTAACCAATGCGAAGCTTCAGGTTGTTGAGCCAGCTCTCAGCGCCTTTCATAAACTCCTCGCTGCTGATACGCCATGCGGCAGATACCGAGGGGAACGTTCCCCACTTGTTGTTGGCACCGAAACGCGAGCTGCCGTCGCGTCGCAGAGTAGCTGTGATCATGTATTTGTCCATCAGATTGTAGTTGGCACGACCGAAGAACGAAATCAGGTTGCTCTTTCCCTTGTACGAATACACGTCGCCCTGGGTGAAGTCGGAGCCAGCTGCAAGGTTATTGTAGAGGAACTTGTCGGTATCGAAGCCGCTGCGCGTTGCTCCGAAGCCCTCGTAAGTATTGTCAAGATAGGAGTATCCGGCCATGAGGTTGAGCTTGTGGATGTCGGCAAAGCGTTTGTCGTAGGTCAGATAGGCTTCGAGCTGCTTGTTGGTGTAGTCCTCGTAGCTGCGCTGTCCCCATCCCTTGAGACTCTGGCCCTCCATGCGGGCATAGGTAGGCTTGTATATTCCGCCCTTCACCGAGTTCTGTTCATACGATGTGTTGACCGTAGCCCGCAGCCCGTCGATGATGTCGAGCTCTGCTTTGGCATAGCCCAGGAAGCGGTGGCGCTTGCGGTCCTCAGTGCGGTTTTCGTTTATTTCCACCGGATTCTCGGTGTTGGTGCCGCTCAGCTGTGCGAAGCTGCCGTCGGGATTGTACACCGGGAAGGTAGGATTGATGTTCGTTGCACGCTCAAAGATGCGGTTGTCCGTGGGGTGCCATGTGTCGAAGTTGGCGTTGATGCCCTCGTCCAGGTGCAGCCGTCCTTTCCATGCAGTCTGGTATGCGGTGACGCTACCCGCCAGACGGTTCATGCTGTTGTTCCTTATCACGCCCTGGTTGTTGCTGTATGTGAGCGAGGCACGGAAGCCGTGGCTCTTCTTGCTGCTGCTGAACATGATGTTGTGGCTGTGGCTGATGGCCGTTCGCTGCAATTCCTTCTGATAGTCAACGTTGCCGCCGAAGTCGATTGCCGAAGCAATGCCGCGCTCGCGGACGTAACCGCGCCACTGGTTGGCCGAAAGCATATCCACATTCTTGGCTACTCCGGCTATTGCCATGTAGCCATTGTATTGCAGCGAGTTCTGTTCCTGCTCACCGCCGTGGCGGTTTGTGGTAACGATGATTACGCCGTTGGCGCCCCGGCTACCGTAGATGGCAGCTGCCGAAGCATCCTTCAGCACGTCCATAGACACTATCTCGCTCGGCTGAACAGAGTTGATGTCAACTCCGGCAATGCCGTCGACCACTACCAGAGGGCCGTTGCTGGCCGAGAGTGAGGTGCCTCCGCGAAGTCGGATGCTTGCCCCAGCTTCGGGCGCACCGCTGCTCTGAACGATGGAAAGACCTGCCACCTTGCCCTGCAGCAGCTGTTCGGTGGATGTGATGACTCCCTGCTTCATGTCCTCGGCACTCACCGAGGCGATGGCACCAGTCAGGTCGGCCTTGCGCATGGCTCCGTAGCCAACGCCAACGACCGTTGCCTCCCTAAGCAGGGTGGCGTTTTCGCTCAGCACAACCTTCATTCCGCTGGCTGCCTTCAGCTGCTGCGAGTTGTAGCCGATGTACGACACCTCGAGCATGGCACCGCTGTTGCAGTCCAATGAGAAGTTTCCGTCGATGTCGGTCACGGTTCCGAGAGTTGTTCCTACAGCCTTGATAGTGGCACCTATCAGCGGCTCGTCATTGCTGTCGCACACCCGTCCCGTTGCCGTGAACCCTTGTGCCGACACATTCTGGCATACCATAGCCATCACGAAGGCGATGACCCATGCCGAAATCTTATTTAATGTGTTTCGTTTCATATTCTTTGTATTAACTGTTAACTGTTAACCTGTGTCTATTAACCTTTAACTATTAATTGTTTATTACTTAATCTTCTGTCAACAGCGGTATGGTTGTTTCCACAACTACTGCATCCTTTGAGTTCCTGATTACCAGATGCATCTCGGTTGCACTCATTCCGTCGAGCTCATCGGTAAGGTTGACGACGGCACTGCGGCGGTCGCGCACTCCCGGCATCACGCCCGTGAGGGTCTTGCTGCCTGCTGTGATGGTGTAGCTGAGCTCGCCTGCCGTGCTCTCATTGTACTGACGGGTGAGCGTGAGGATGTCTTTCTTGGTGATGCGGGTAGGGAACATCGAGAACGACGGGTCGGGATAGGGAGCCGCCGAGCCTGCTTTCTGCTTCTGGTCGCCACTGTTCACGCCCCACTGATTGTCACCGTTGCCGTCCTTTATGACCTTAACGATGAGATAGGTCATGTTCTCAAGATTGAACGATGCCTTGTAGTCGGGATCTGCCAATGCCGTCGGCACGGGATTGCCGTTGTCGTCGGGGTTGTAGGAATAGTACTCCGAAGGAATCCCAACGTTCCATGCCCAGAGGCCGTTGCTCAGTTTCTTGAACCCGGCTTTCTCCAGACAGGCGGGTCGCCACACGTCGAGAGTCTGCAGTATGGTCCAGTCGTTGAGTCCAGAGTGTACTCCGAAGGTCACGAAGTCGGCATCAGTGGCCACCTCTGCCCACGTGCGCTCACCGAATTTATATACGTCGGGGTTGACGAGAACGGTCAGAGGCTCGTCGAGAGTGAACGCTTCGGTGAAGCCGGGAGACTTCCGTCCCGAGAAGAACTTGATGGCAGCACCGCTCGACTTGAACTCCTGGAACTCCAGGCGGCTGTCGGGAGCGGCAAACTCGGTGCTCCAGAGGTCGTCCTTCTTGGTCTTCAGCTGCTGCCAGAAGCCGGGCCAGTCGGCACTCTCGAAGGCCGAGATGTCGCTGTGGAAGTACTCCGTGGGCACCATTGTCTTCTTATATATGTTGTTGCCGAGGTATTCCAGCTTGGCAAAATCCGACGAGTTGTCGCCGTTTCCGGCATCGGGCTCCGTGGGCTGCCATGCCCAGAGATAGAGGTCAACACCCTCGGGGAAGCCCACATCGGTGACATCGTAGTAGAAAGTGACCTCCTGGTCGCAGGAGAACACAGCCGGCACGGTCCACACCTTCGGCGTGCCCACCTTTGTTCCGGCGTAGGCGGCATTGGCAAACATCATCAACGCCACCACAGCCAGCATCAAAATACTCTTATTCTTGTTCATAACTGTTCCTCCTTGGTTTATTCTGCATTTTGCGTTAGTTGATAAGTGTAAGAAACGATGGGCTGTCCGTTAGACGTGCGGGTGAGTCGCAGGCCCAGCGTGCGCTCGTTACCGGGAACGGCTGTCACGCTGAGAGCCGTCGTCGTGCCGTCGGACTCCAGCAGCACCCGGCTTGCAGTGCCGTCGGACTTGGTGAAGTCGTAGTCCATACGCCATGTGCCGCTTGCAGGCAACAGCTTCGGAGCACTGCCCTCCACGCTGAATGTCGTGGGACGGTTGGCCTCGTCGGTGTTCAGGTTGATGACAAAGGTGTCAAAATTGAGCACGTTTGTCAGATTGGCAGTGCCTCCGGTTGTCTCGTCGGACTGCGTCATGGAGGTGAGATACCACTGTCCGCCAACCTTTTCGCCGAGGGTGATGGGTTCCACGAAAGAACCATCGTCCATCGGATTGCACGAGGTCAGCATCAGCGATGGCATCAGTACCACTGCTAAAGCTAAGGTCTTGAAGGTTTTCTTCATTGTTCGCATTTTTTAGTTATTATATTATTGATTGTCGGTTATTTCTCTCAGGAGAACTGGGGTGAGCGCGAAGCTGAACCGCTATATCAGTTATTATAATGTGTCAGGCAGGTATGTGGATGGTTTTTAGATGTTGCAAAGTTAGGATAACGAAGCGGGCAACCAATGAAAACAACCGTTTGTATAAGCAAAAATAGGGCTGTATAAAATTCAAGTCGCTGTCTATCAACGACTTGAATTTCAGCAAGCAACCCGTTTGTATAAGCGTAATATCAGCCTTTCAGTACCCTCTTGCGACTGAATGGCAGCCTTTTATATGGCCATTATCCTGCTTTCAAACTCATCGTTCTCCACTATCGACTTGTTCTTGATGCGTGTCTTGTATGTGTTGATGGTGTGAACAGAATAGTCGAGGAAAGCGGCGATACGCTCGCTGTCGGTTATGCCCAGCCGTATGAGTGCATAGATGCGCATCTCGTTGGTGAGAGCCTTCTCGTTGTCGGGCATCTTGCGGTCTTTCTCGTCGAAAAGCTGGTTGTAGCGGTCAACGTAGTTGGGGAAGAGTCGGAGGAAAGTGTCGTCGAAATCGGCAAACATACTCTTTCGCTCGGCTATCAGCTCCGACTCGTTGAGCGATGCACGCAGGTCTTCGTAGCGTTTTGTGGTTATCTTTCGGTCGATGGCCTTGTATAGTTTCTCCACCTTATTTATATATTCAGCGTTCTGGTAGAAAGTGCGCCCTATGTATTCGTCCTTGATGGCATTGGCTTCCGACAGGCTTCGGTTGGCCTGCTGCAGCTCACTGTTGCGTTGCTCGATGGTTGCCCGGGCCTGCCGCAGCTTGCGGTTCTGCTTCCTGATGATGTATGTACCCACAACCAGCACGGCAATGGAAAGTATTGCAATGGCAAAGGCGGCAGTGATGGCATTGCGCTCGCTCTTGAGTATGTTGTAACGGTCTTGCTCAATGATAGGCAGTATGCCTCCCACCTGTATCTTGCGCAGTCGTGCGCCGTAGGCATTGGCATCGTCGAGCGCAAGCCTCACGTAGCGCGTGGCCCGCTCCACGTCGCCCTCTTCGTAGAGCATTCCCCCCAACAGGCGCAGGGCGGTGTTCTCCTTGGTGGCAGTGACGTTGTCGTAGATGGCAGCTTGGGCAAGAAAGGCTTTGGCTTTTTCGCGTTCGTTCTGGCTGATGGCTATCCAGCCCAGGCATGAGGTGACGATGGCCTTGGTGTGGTCGTCGAGGTCGGCACGGCGGAGCAGCTTCCTGAAGGTGGCAAAGCTCTCGTCGAAGTTCTCTTCCTTCATCTGCTTCATGGCCACGGCATAGAGCCAGGGCGACGACTGGGGCTGCAGGCAGGCAAGGAGCGAGTCAGTGTAGCTGTGTCCGCAGCTGATGTAGTCGGCATGATAGGGTGCCGACTGGTTGAAGTCGGCCATGTCGTAGTAGAGTCGGCTTGCTATGGAATAGAATATCCTGCGGTAGTCGGTCGACACGTGCTCCAGATCGATGCTGTGGTGCATATCTACGGCCTCCTTGTAGAGCCCGGCAGAGATCAGACAGAATATCATTGCGCATTTAGACTCGACGATATAGTCGGCCTTCCCTATCTTTTCGGCCATGCGCATACTCTCGCTGGCATAGTAGTGGGCCGAATCGTATTTGAAGGACTTGTACTGGTCGTAGAGCGCAATGAAGTTGCTGTAGGCTGCCTGGCTGTCGGCAGCCTGCCGCGAAACGCTCTTCAGTTTCCCTATCTGTTGCTGCTTGCTTTTCTCAAAGGTCGATTTCCGGTTCAGACTCTGGTCGAGTTTATGGATTTCTTCACTGGCTTCCTGCGCCAGAGAGTGATTAAGTCCGCATAAAGTAGTCAGCGTAATAATGAGTAACAGTCTCTTCATCGGTTGTGTTGATGTTCAAAAAGTCTGTGTAAAGGTACTACTTTATTCCCAACCGACAAGTTTTCGTTATGCTTTTTTGCGTCGTTTTTATGACATAAACCTATTTATCATGTAGTAATATGGGCCATATTACTGACCAATATGGGCCATATTACTGACCAATATGGGCCATATTACCGACCAATATGAGTCATATTACCGACCAATATGGGTCATATTACTTTGGTGAAGCGTGTTGGCAGTGCTTAAAAATGGCGCGGTATGCAATAAAAGAGGGACTGCTTGCGTTTAAAGAAAAGTATATATACAAGCTTTTTAGTAAAAATGATAGACTACATCAAGGGTGAGCTTGCCGAGCTGCAGCCTGCGCTGTGCGTTGTGGAAGCATCGGGAGTGGGCTATGCCCTTAACATTTCGCTCAACACCTACGAGGCACTGCGCAGCCGTCAGCAAGGCGGCAGCGGTCCGGCTGTGGCAAAGCTGTTTGTGCATGAGGCCATAGTGACCGGCGGACGCGACGACAGCATCA
>Ga0310695_10011764_pt1 | contig 12431 bp, 13 predicted proteins | sample RumenRJG_04DNA_FD_203882 | JGI IMG/M metagenome (GOLD analysis project Ga0310695, IMG submission 203882) | Bovine rumen microbial communities from Lethbridge, Alberta, Canada - RJG_04 (v2) (version 2) | ecosystem: Host-associated > Mammals > Digestive system > Stomach > Rumen | place: Canada... | reverse complement strand
GAGGCATTCGCCGGGATTCTTCTTGTCGACCTTCGTGCGGGTGACGACATTCTGGAGCAGCTTCAGGTCGGCGCCGTTGAGCGGGCCGTTGATGGTCAGGTCGGCCACCTTGAACTTCTGGTCACCGAGCTGAGTTGCCAACTTGCCGACGGAATCGACTTTAATGTTCATTTTGCCTTGTCCCATGGCCAGCATCGGGAGCGCTGCCATCAGGAGAATCATGAGTCTCTTCATAACTGTTAGTTTTAAATGATTGTTGTTATTTTGCTTTATTGAGTGAACTTCTCTTGGAGCGGTGGTAGCTGCGGTAGTCGTCGAGCTCGATCTCCACGTCGGGCTCCTCAAGGGCGCCTTCGCGCGGCAGCTGCCATTTCATGTAGCGGATGTTCAGGCCCCGCGCGATCCACATGGATTCGTAGTAGGTCTGGATGGAGAGGATTTCCGTATTCAGGTCGGGATGCTGCTGGCCATAGAGATCCTCCGTCCTGAAGAGCACCGGCAGACGGTTCTTCTCGACCATATACGTGGTATAGGTAAAGAGGAAGTTGGAGTCGGTCTTCAGGTGGACGATGCCGCCGTTGACGAGGAACTTACGGTAGCGCTCCATGAAGTAGGTGGAGGTGAGGCGCTTGCGGGGATTCTTCATCTGTGGGTCGGAGAAGGTGAGCCAGATCTCCTGCACCTCGTCGGGGGCGAAGAAACGCTCGATGATCTCGATGTTCGTGCGCAGGAAAGCCACATTCTTCAGACCTTCGTTGAGGGCCTGGGTGGCACCTGTCCACATGCGGGCGCCCTTGATGTCGACGCCGATGAAGTTGACGTCGGGATAGAGCTTCGCCAGTTCCACGGTATACTCACCCTTGCCGCAGCCCAGTTCGAGCACGATGGGGTTCGAGTTGTGGAAATACTCCTCGTGCCAATGGCCCTGCATAGCGAAGGGAACGTGTTCCACCACCGAAAAGGGGTATTGGAACACGTTCTCGTAGGTCTCCATGTCGGCGAACTTCGCCAGTTTGCCTTTGCTCATAGACTATTCGATGACGACGGTAGTCCAGCCATGCTTGTCCTCGATCTCGCCGTACTGGATGCCGCGGAGGGTGTCGAAGAGCTTCTTAGACTGTGGACCGGGCTTGTCGCCGAATGAGTAGCGCTTGCCAGTGTCGAGGTCGTCGATGTATGAAATCGGGCTGATCACGGCGGCTGTTCCGCAGGCTCCAGCCTCCTCGAAGGTCTCGAGTTCCTCCTCAGGAATAGGACGACGCTCAACCTTCATGCCCAGATCCTCAGCCACCTGCATCAACGACTTGTTGGTGATTGAGGGCAGGATAGAGGTTGACTCCGGAGTGATGTAGGTGTTGTTCTTGATACCGAAGAAATTGGCAGCACCGCACTCGTCAATGTACTTCTTTTCCTTGGCGTCGAGGTAGAACTCGCAGGCATATCCTTTCTCGTGAGCCAGGTTGTTGGCGAAGAGAGAGGCAGCGTAGTTACCACCCACCTTGTATTTACCTGTTCCGAGGGGAGCCGAACGGTCGTACTCGCGAACGATGACGTAAGGATTGCTTGAGAAGCCACCCTTGAAGTACGGGCCAACGGGGGTGACAAAGATCAGGAAACAGTACTCCTTAGAGGGATGTACACCTACCTGAGCGCTAGTACCGATGAGCAGCGGACGGATATAAAGTGTGGCACCACTCTCGTAGGTGGGGATCCACTCCTGGTTCAGGCGTACCACCTTCTTCACCATCTCTGTGAAGAGTTCGGTAGATACTTCGGGCATCATGATGCCACGGCAGGTAGACTGCAGGCGCTTGGCATTCTCGTCGACACGGAAGATGCGCACCTTGCCGTCAGGACAACGATAGGCCTTCAGACCCTCGAATGCCTCCTGGCCATAGTGCAGACAGGTGGCTGCCATGTGCAGGTTCAGATACTCGTCGGAGCAAACTTCAATCTCGCCCCATTTGCCGTCGCGATAGTAGCAACGAACGTTGTAGTCGGTCTTCATGTAGCCAAATGAGAGGCTACCCCAATCTAAATTCTTCATATCAGTTCTGTTAAAGTTTCGATTCTGCTTGCAAAAGTACACATTATCTTGTAAATACGCAACAAAAAGCGTATAAAAGTGATGAAATGACGGTTTTTGTGACGAATGAATCAATCCTGAGCGAGGATTTTCTTGATTTCCTCGTCGGTCTTCGACAATTTGTCCTTGCAAAGCTTGATGAGTTCCTGTGCACGTTTCAACTGCTCGGACATTTGGTCGATGTCGAGTTCGTCGTTTTCCATCTTGCGGACGATGGACTGGAGTTCGGCGAGTGCTGCCTCGTATTTCAATTCTTTAGACATATTATTTATTTTTTAGACAGAAGAACATAAGAACATATTTATTTGACGACAGAGTGGATGGTACCGTTGGCGAGACGGGTTTCAATCTCGTTGCCGGGGGATAGGACAGAGGGGTCTTTCAGGGCCTTGCCGTTGTGGAGGGTGATGCTGTAGCCGCGACTGAGCAGAAGGGTGGGGTCGAGCGACTTGGCTTTCTCCTCAAGGAGTTCGAGACGATGGCGTTCGGAGAGCAGACGACGTTCCAGGAGGATCGGCAGGCGCTGGGTACAGACGTCGATCTTGGCCTCCTGACGGGTCCTCACGACGGAGAAGAGACGGGGGATGGCCTCGGAGAGGGCTGCGAGCTGGGCGTTGAGCGTAGCCAGCTTCTGTTGGGCATAGCGCGTCATCAGCGACTGCGAGTGTTCAATGATGTCGAGCACCTCCTTCAGGTGGGAGATCAGGAAGGCAGCGGCGGCCGTCGGGGTCTTCACACGGGTGTGGGACACCATGTCGAGGATGCTCTCGTCGCGCTCATGACCGATGCCGGTGATGATGGGCAGCGGGAAGTTCGCCACGTTCTCGGCTAAGGCCAGGGTGTCGAAGCCGCTCATGTCGCTCGTCGCGCCCCCGCCTCGGATGATCACCACGCAGTCGAATGGTTCGTCATAGATACGTTCCAACGCGGCGATGATGCTCTGTTCCACGCCCTCGCCCTGCATCGTGGCGGGGAAGAGACGGGTACGGAACTGGAAACCGTAGGGATTCTCGGAAAGTTGGTTGCAGAAGTCGCCGTAGCCTGCTGCCGTCTCGCTGGAGATGACGGCGATATGCTGGCAGAAAAGCGGGAGCTCCAGTTCTCGCTGGAGGTCGAAGACACCCTCTTCCTTTAGTTGGCGGATGATCTCCTGACGCTTGCGGGCCATGTCGCCAAGGGTGTAGGTGGGGTCGATGTCGGAGACGATCCATGAGAAACCGTATGCCTCGTGGAACTGGGGAGCGACCTTCAGCAGCACTTTCATCCCGGCATGCAGCCGTTCGCCGGTGGTCCGCTCGAAATAGGGACGGATGATCATCCACTTCGAGGCCCAGCACTTAGCCTGCGCCTTGGCGATGGGCGTGGCCGACTGTTCGTCTTTTTGGATGAGCTCCATGTAGCAATGGCCGCGTGACTCGTGGCATTCCGATAGCTCGGCCTCTACCCAATACTCATTGGGTAGCTCGCACTCGATGGTCTCGCGGACGAGACGGTTGAGCTCGTAGAGGGTCAGTCTTTCTTCTATTGGCATTTATTTGATTCGGCCGACCATGTAGGCGCGCCAGAAGTTCGGAACGCCGTAGCCGTAGATATTGTCGGGGTTCTGATAGCTGCTGCTCGTCTGTCGGATGAGTTCGATGATCTCCTGGGCCGTCTTGTCGGGTAGCGCCTGCCATAGACAGGCCACCAGACCGGCGACAATCGGTGTGGAGAACGAGGTGCCCATGTCTCTGACGATGGTGCCTCGACCGGAGATCAGGGCCGCCGGACTGCCGAGGGCCATCACGTCGGGTTTCACACGTCCGTCCTGTGTGGGGCCCACGCCGCTGAAAGGGGCGTTCTTCTTCTCCGTATTCAGGGCTCCGACGGTCAGAATGTCATTGGCATCGGCAGGGAAAGCTATCTTTTTCCAGGGACCCATGCCCGAGTTGCCTGCCGAGTTGACGAGCACGATGCCCTTTCGTGCCAGCATGGAGGCTGTATGGGAGATGAGCGCAGTCTGTCCGTCGAGGTCGCGTTGGTGGTAATAGGCCGAGTCGCCGTCGTAGTCGTTATAGCCAAGGCTGCTGCTGATGATGTCGGCTCCGATGGAATCGGCAAATTCTGCGGCAAAGGCCCAGTAGTCTTCCTCTACGGGTTGTTCCGTCTGCTGGTCTTCACAACGCAATAGCCAGTAGCGGGCTTCGGGCGCCGTACCGATCAGAACCTCGGGTTCGTTGACGGCCATCGCCGACAGGACCTTCGTGCCGTGGTCGGTCTCCTGGAAGAAGAAAGGACTGTTGGGATAGACGAAGTCTTTATGGCCGGCGATGTTCGCATGATGGAAGGCCGGGATGACGTCTGCATTCTGGAATCCGCCGTCAAGAACGGCGATGGTGATGCCTTTGCCCTTCATGCCGATGCGATGCAGCTGCTGGCCGCTCACCATCTCGATCTGTTCCTTGCCGTTGCCATAGGTGACACCCTTGATACTGTCCCAGGCATTGAATCGGTTGTGATAGTTCTGCTTCACCATCTTGGGAATAGAGTCGGGCGACTCCCAGACGGGTTCTGCCCTGGCGATGCAAGGCAGTACGGCGATGCTGCTGAAGACGGAGGTATCGTTGGAACGCACGAGGACGGTATTGTTCCAGCGGCTGGTACCGACGATGCACCATTCTGTCGAGCGTTTCTGACTTCGCCGTACCGTCTCGTCAGACACCTTCTCGATCTGTCGCAGGTACTTCGTGCTGACGGGCAGGTCGGTAGAGTCGATGGCGAGATGTTGTCGGCGTCGGCGCTCGATAGACTTGTGTGTCAGCCATCTGCCCGGATGCTCGATGGAGTAGGGCGAGCCTTGCTTGTCCTTCAAGGTATAGCGGTAGATGAAGAACTTGCCGCCTGGGTATTTCCGCTTCTCTGTGCCGGCCTGTGCCGGCAGGAAAAACACCAGCAGAAACAGGAGACACAAGAGCCGCCAAGGGTGGATTATTTCTCTTTTCTTCAGATTCATAATGCAAAGGTAGTCCAAAAAACTGAGACCACCAAATTTGTGCCTTTCTTTTTTGTTCGTCTCGGATTTTCTTCGTACCTTTGCATCGTCAAAATGAAACGCGTACGCATGGACAATAGGCAAGCTGCATTAGAACTGGGACAAAAGCCTGTAGGACAACTGCTTTGGCAGTATGCCCTGCCAGCGATTGTGGCGATGTCGGCGTCGAGCCTCTACAATATCATTGACCGCGCATTCATCGGTCAGGTGGTAGGTCCGGAGGCTATCGCGGGTCTTGGTATCACGTTTCCCTTCATGAACCTGAGTGCTGCTTTCGGCGCGGCGGTGGGCGTCGGATCTTCCACGTGTATCAGCGTGAAACTCGGGCAGAAAGACTATCTGACAGCCGAGCATCTGCTGGGTAATACGGTGACGCTGAACCTGATCATCGGTTTTCTCTTCATGGTGGTGAGCCTGGTGTTTCTGGATCCGATTCTGCTGTTCTTCGGCGCTTCGGACGTGACGTTGCCCTATGCTCGCGAGTTCATGACCGTGATCCTCTTGGGTAATATGGTGACGCACATGTACTTCGGTATGAATGCGGTACTTCGTGCGGCCGGCAAGCCCCGTCATGCGATGTATGCCACGCTCTTTACTGTAGGGATGAACATCCTGTTGGTCATCGCCTTTGTATGGTGGTTCCGCTGGGGTATCCGTGGTGCGGCCCTGGCCACCGTCACCTCGCAGTCGATGGCACTCTGCTGGCAGATGTGGATCTTCTCCGACAAGAAAGAACTGCTGCACCTGAAACGGGGTATCTACAAACTGAAATCGGATCTTGTGAGGAATATCATTAGTATTGGTATCTCGCCCTTCCTGATGAATGCGACGAGCTGCATCATCGTGATCTTCATGAACAACCAGTTCGTGAGATACGGTGGTGATATGGCGGTGGGCGCCTACTCGATTGCGAACTCGATGGTGATGGTGTTCTTCATGTTTGTGATAGGCATCACCCAAGGCATGCAGCCGATCGTCGGCTATAATTACGGAGCAGAGAAATTCGACCGAATGTTTCGCTGCTTGTGGCTGGCCATTGCCTGTGCAACGACTATCCTCCTGTTGGGTTGGGCGCTGTCGATGCTCTTCCCTCGGCAGATTGCCCGTATCTTCACGACCGATCCCACACTACTCGACCTGGCTGCCAAGGGCCTGAAGATTGACATGATGGTGTTCTTCGTGGTGGGCTCACAGGCGGTCATCACTAATTTCTTCCAATGTATCGGCAAGGTGAAGGTTTCCATCTTCCTCTCGTTGTCGAGACAGCTGATCCTGTTGCTCCCGATGGCCTATTGCTTCCCGATGCTATGGGGACTTGACGGCGTATGGTATGCCATGCCGGCCAGCGACTTCGGTTCGTTCGCCATGACGATACCCTTGCTGATGTGGTTTATGAGAAGGTTGAATAATAAATAATGAGTTATGGCAGACAAGAACATCATCATTAACGTAGGGCGTCAGCTCGGTTCGGGCGGTCATGACATCGGAAGGATGCTGGCTCTTGACTTTGGTGCCAAGTATTACGATCGTGAGTTGCTGGATCTTGCAGCTAAGGAAAGTGGATTCTCGAAGAAGTTCTTTGAACAGAACGACGAGAAGAAAGGCTTCTTCAAGGGTCTGTTCAATATGCAGGGCTCGCATTTCGGCGGCGGAATGTATAAGTCGAACATCTCACAGGAGAGTCTGTTCCAGTTTCAGAGTGATGCGATACGCAAGGCTGCCAAGGAGGGGTCGTGCGTGTTTGTGGGCCGTTGTGCCGACTATGTGCTGAGGGATTTCCCGAACGTGGTGAACATCTTCATTACCGCCTCGATGGACTATCGCGTGTCGCAGATTATGAATAAACAGCATCTGGACGAAGATGCCGCCAGGGCCTTTATCGAGAAACGGGAAAGTCAGCGGGCGGAGTATTACAATTACTATTCAGGCAAGAAATGGGGCTATGCCGCCAGCTATGATCTCTGTATCGACTCGTCGGTACTCGGTATCATGGAGACGGAGAAGATCATTGCCGAGTTTATCCGTAAACGGTTTAAGGGGTGATATGAAGCGAATAGGAATATTGAGTGACACGCATTCGTTCTGGGATGATAAGTACTTGCACTACTTCGAACCCTGCGACGAGATATGGCATGCCGGTGACATCGGGTCGACGGAAGTAGCCGACAGACTTGCTGCGTTCCGTCCGTTCCGTGCCGTCTGCGGCAACTGCGACGGGGGCGACCTGCGATTGATGTATCATGAGTTGAACCGTTTTAAGTGCGAGGATGTCGATGTACTCATCAAACATATCGGCGGTTATCCTGGAAACTACGATCCCAGCGTGAGATCGACACTCTTTGCCAATCCGCCACAACTGTTCGTCGCCGGACATTCGCATATCCTCAAGGTGAAATACGACAAGACTTTGGGGCTGTTGCATATCAATCCCGGAGCAGCAGGTATCCAGGGATGGCATAAGGATCGTACCCTCGTCCGTCTGACCATCGACGGGAAGGAATTCAAAGATCTGGAAGTGATTACATTGGGAGGAAATCAATAATGGAACAGATCTGGACGTTCATAAGGACCCTATGTAAAGGAAGCCTGCAAGGTTTCCAACAATACATAGACAACGATCTGGAGAACTATATCCCTCTGTTCGTTATTGCGGCTGTACTCCTATTATTCACGCTCATTAATAAGATTATAAGGAAATATAAAACAAGATAGAATATGAAAACAATCGTCATTACAGGTGGAGCAGGTTTTATTGGAAGTCACGTGGTGCGCCTGTTCGTGAACAAGTATCCCGAGTATCACATCATTAACCTCGACAAACTGACGTATGCCGGCAATCTGGCAAATCTGAAGGATATCGAGAACAAGCCCAATTACGAGTTTGTGAAGATGGACATCTGCGACTTCGATGCCTTCTACAAGCTGATGCAGGACAAGAAAGTGGATGGTATTATCCATCTGGCAGCAGAGAGTCATGTGGACCGTTCGATCAAGGATCCCTTTACGTTCGCCAAGACCAACGTGATGGGTACGTTGTCGCTGTTGCAGGCCGCAAAGCTCTATTGGGAGAGCCTGCCCGAGAAGTATGAGGGCAAGCGCTTCTATCATATCTCGACCGACGAGGTGTATGGCGCCTTGGAACTGACGCATCCCGAGGGTATCGAACCGCCGTTCACCACGACCGCCTCTTCGTCGGAGCATCATCTGGCCTATGGCGACAGGTTCTTCCTGGAGACCACGAAGTATAATCCTCACTCACCTTATTCAGCTGCAAAGGCTTCTTCAGACCACTTCGTACGTGCCTATCACGACACCTACGGGATGCCTGTGGTCGTGACGAACTGCTCGAACAACTATGGTCCCTACCAGTTCCCTGAGAAGCTGATACCTCTTTTTATTAATAATATCCGCAACAGGAAACCTCTGCCCGTCTATGGTAAGGGCGAGAACGTGCGTGACTGGCTCTATGTAGAGGATCATGCCCGTGCCATCGACCTGATCTTCCATGAGGGAAAGATTGCCGACACCTACAATATCGGCGGTTTCAACGAGTGGAAGAACATCGATATCATCAAGGTGGTGATCAAGACGGTGGACCGTCTGCTGGGCAGGAAGGAAGGCGAGGATATGGATCTTATCACTTTTGTTACCGACCGCGCCGGACACGACTTGCGCTATGCTATCGACTCCTCGAAACTCCAAAAAGAACTGGGCTGGGAGCCGAGCCTGCAGTTTGAGGAAGGTATCGAGAAGACCGTTCGTTGGTACTTGGATAATGAGGAATGGTTGAATAATGTCACGTCGGGTGACTATCAGAAGTATTACGACAACATGTATGCTAATAGATAAGACTTATGAAGAAGATTCTTTTATTAGGCTCAGGAGAACTGGGTAAAGAGTTCGTTATTGCCGCCATGCGTGCCGGCCAGTATGTAATCGCCTGTGACCGCTATGACAATGCGCCTGCCATGCAGGTGGCTGATGAGCGCGAGGTCTTTTCTATGCTCGATGGAGATGCTCTCGAGGCTGTTGTCAAGAAGCACCAGCCAGACATCATAGTACCAGAGATCGAGGCCATCCGTACGGAACGCCTTTTCAAGTTCGAGGAGCAGGGCATCCAGGTGGTTCCTTCAGCCCGTGCCGTGAACTTCACCATGAACCGTCGTGCCATCCGTGACCTGGCTGCCAAGGAGCTGGGCCTGCGCACGGCAAAGTATTTCTATGCCAAGACTTTTGAGGAGTTTAAAGCTGCTGCTGACCAGATTGGTTTCCCCTGTGTGGTGAAGCCCCTGATGTCATCGTCTGGACATGGTCAGAGCTATGTGCATAATGACGGAGAACTGGAGCAGGCTTTCCGTGAGGCAATGGAGGGCAGCCGTGGTGACGTGAAAGAGGTGATCATCGAGGAATTCATCGATTTCGATTCAGAGTTTACACTTCTGACTGTTACACAACAGCATGGCTGGCCTACGATATTCTGTCCGCCTATCGGTCATGTGCAGAAGGCCGGCGACTATCGTGAGTCGTGGCAGCCTTACAAGATTTCCGACGAGGCTCTGAAACAGGCCCAGATGATGGCCGACAAGGTGACGAAGGCCCTGACAGGTGCCGGTATCTGGGGTGTGGAGTTCTTCCTGACAAAACAAGGTGAGGTGATCTTCTCAGAACTCTCTCCGCGTCCGCATGATACAGGTATGGTGACACTTGGACATACCACGAATCTTAGTGAGTTTGAATTGCATTTCCGCGCCGTTATGGGACTACCCATTCCGGCTATCCATCTGGAGCATGCAGGTGCTAGTGCGGTCATTCTCTCGCCGACGGAGGCAAAGACGCCCGTGGATCGTTCGTTGTTGCCTTATAACTTCGATGATGCTCTGAAGGAAGACCGTACGCGTATCCGTATCTTCGGCAAACCCGAGGCTCACAAGGGTCGTCGTATGGGTGTTGTGCTCTGCTACGGAGAAATCGGCGACGATGTCAATGCACTTCGTGACAAGGCCAAGCGCCTCGCAAAGACGGTCCTGGGAACGGATCCATATACGAAATTCGAACATTAAGCATCAATGATAGCGACGCTACAATCACTACGCTTTGTTTTTGTGATGCTGATATTCCTGTCGCATTTTGCATACAAGGATATTCGGGCATTTGACGCAGGCGGTGATTGTGGCGTGGCTTTCTTTTTTATCCTGAGTGGCTTCGTGCTTTCTATAGGCTATGGTGAACAGATCAGGAAGGGAATATTTGATTATCGGCTGTTTCTGAAACGTCGTTTGCTGAAGTCCTATCCCCTTCACATATTCTGTCTATTGTTCTTCCTTATAGTCAGTCGTTCGACTATTGACGGAAAGGTGGCGCTCAATGCTTTGCTGCTGCAGAGCTGGGTGCCTGATGCAGAATACTATTTCTCATGCAACAGCGTTTCGTGGTTTCTGTCCAGTCTGCTGTTCTGTTACCTGCTGTTTCCATGGACCTATCGTTGGGTATCGTCGGTGATGACATTAGCCGTTTTGGTCGTTTGCCTGCTGGTATATGTGGTGACCCCTTATGAGCGGGTGAACGCTATCCTTTATGTTAATCCGCTGGTTCGCTTTGTGGACTTCTATTTAGGAATGGTGTTAGCACGTTATTTCTTGAGGTGGCATGGCTGTCGTGGTGCGGAATGGCTGTTGGTTGTCGGCTTGCTGATCGTGCTGGCGATTTATCCGATGATGGATGAGAAATGGAGGAATGCACCTCTTTATTGGCTGGTGCTGATACCTCTGATAGGTGTCTTTGCCCAACAGCGCGGTTGGCTGTCACGCGTCTTGCAGGCGAAACCGATGCTGTTCTTGGGTTCGTTAAGCCTACCGCTGTATCTGACGCATCAGATGCTGACGAATATTCTGACCAATCACTTGCCAGAGATGTCTGCTGTGTCGATGCTGGCTATTTGTGTGCTGGTGACATTGACTGTGAGTTGGATGATTCAGATAATATTTTCAAGACTCTTACGTTTATTGGATATATGAAACAAGAGAAAGCAAGGATTATTGACCTTCCAAAGATTGTAGACCCTCGCGGTAATCTGACGGTGGCGGAACAGATGAAGAATGTGCCTTTCGACATCGCCCGTGTCTATTGGACCTATGATGTCCCCTCGGGAGAACGTCGTGGCGGCCATGCCCACCGAACCTGCGAGGAAATTGTGATTGCTGTCAGCGGATCGTTTGATGTGGAGGTATATGACGGAAAAGAGCGTCAGACCTTCCATCTGAACCATCCCTATCAAGGATTATATATAGGTACGGGCGTGTGGCGGACGCTGGAGGATTTCTCCAGTGGTGCTGTCTGTCTGGTCTTGGCATCGGAGTTGTTCGATGAGGATGAGTACATTTATGATTATGAAGAATTCCTAAGGTCGACAAAGGATGTTTGATATCGTACGCTATACTTCAGACCACAAGGAGGAGTGGAACCGATTTGTCGCAGGTTCGAAGAACGGAACATTCCTCTTTGACCGCAACTACATGGATTATCATAGCGACCGGTTCGAAGACTTCTCGCTCTTGTTCTATTTGGAGGGACGTTTATATGGGCTCATGCCAGCCAACCGCAAGGGCGACATTTTTCAGTCGCACATGGGGTTGACATATGGAGGGCTTGTGATGGATGCCAAGACAACTGCGGCAGCAACCGTTACGCTCTTCTCCGAGTTGAACGACTATCTGCGCAGCCAAGGTTTCCGTCAGGTGCTCTACAAGTGCATCCCCTGGATTTATCATCAGATGGCTGCAGAGGAAGATCTCTATGCGATTGCGCGTACGAGTGAGGCGCGACTGCAAGAGCGGGATCTGGGCACGGCTATCATACAGCGGAACACCATCCGGTGGGAACGTGTGCGTCGTCGTGCCTTAAAACGAGCTGTTGAGGCCGGCCTGACGGTGGAGAAAAGCAATGACTTTGCAGGCTTCTGGCAGGTGCTGAACGACAACCTGAAACAGAAGTACGACTCCAAACCGGTGCATACGCTGGACGAGATGTCGTTGTTGGCATCTCGCTTCCCTGATAATATTGTTCTTTATCTGGCAAAACAGAACGACGAGATCCTGGCCGGGATGGTGCTCTATGTTTCCACTCAAGTGGTTCGTGCACAATATAGTTCTGCAACGCCGCTTGGAAAACAGTTGGGGGCGATTGATATTCTCTACGATCGCATCATCCATCACGACTATGCTGGCTATCCATACTTCGAGTTCGGAACCTCGGCTTTAGGACAGACAAACATCATCAATGAGTCGCTGATTTTCCAGAAAGAGGGCTTCGGTGGAC
>Ga0310695_10011762_pt1 | contig 12431 bp, 6 predicted proteins | sample RumenRJG_04DNA_FD_203882 | JGI IMG/M metagenome (GOLD analysis project Ga0310695, IMG submission 203882) | Bovine rumen microbial communities from Lethbridge, Alberta, Canada - RJG_04 (v2) (version 2) | ecosystem: Host-associated > Mammals > Digestive system > Stomach > Rumen | place: Canada... | reverse complement strand
CTGTGCCCGAGGCGCTCTTTTACGCGGGCGACGATGTGCCGGTCAAGATCATCGCGTCCAAAGTGCCGAAGGCGCTCGACGGACTGGACTGGGATTTTGCGACGGGCGATGCCGCCGCGCGGATGACGAAGACGGCGGAAGCCTGGACGACTCCTGAGGGAATACGCTACGGCTATGTCGTTGACAGCGAAGGACGCACACTCGCAGGAACGCCGCCCGCGCGTCGGCTTAATCTGCCGCACATCGCGCGCCTCCTCCAGACCGGAGAGAAACTCACATTTATCGCGAATGATACCGAGCATGAGGTCAAAGTCGATCTCGGCGGAGAGTCAGCTGTCGTTATCGATCCCTGGACGCGCCGTCCGGCTACAGAATCGTCCGTCGTCATCCCTCCCGGCGAAAGCCGCTTTGTGAAGGGCACGTCAGCAGTGGACCCCGTGCAGAAATGCGAACGTGATGGGATGTCGCACACCGTCCGTAACGATACGTGGTGGAACACGGTCGATGGTGCCGCGTGCGTACAAGCTCGACCGGGACGGGCGCTGGGTCGCCGCGAAGGCGCCCTACCATTTTGACAAGGCCGTGGCGGCGGTCGGGCCTGTCGACGAGTTCGTGAGGCGCTACCTCGCGGGCTGGTCGTATTTGAAGAAGCCGAGCTTCGTTCCGTCCGTGCGGGCGGTGGCGAAGAAGAGTCGGCCGCTCGTTTCCCGTCCGAGGATCTCGATGACGGGCGCATCCAGCTCGACCGCCGGGAAGATGGCGACGAGATCGCCGCCCGCCTCCGCTGTCGCGATCGGCTTTACGCCCGCGCCGAAGGCCACGAACGACTGCGGGCCGAGAATGAGAGAGTCGACATCGACGTCGCGCGTGGAGTCGAAGCCGCGTTCGGAGCGGATGCGCGCCTCCCATCCCCTGCGCGTTTTGCGGAACGTCTCGATGCGGCGGCCGGGGTTGACGGGAAGCGTGATATTCTTCGAGGAATGGATGTCGCTTCCCCGGTCGTCTTTCTTGGGACAGTCGATCACGGCGAAATTCGCCTGCACGACGCGTCCGTATTCATCCTGAAAAACGCGCATGCGTTCGAACTTGAACCAGTCGTTCGGCGCGATGCCGGGCGTGTACGCCTCGCCGGGCTGCGTGGTCCAGCTGAAGCCGTCGGGTGACGTGAGCTTCCAGGCGACGCGTCCGAGCCAGTCGTTCACGATCAGGTGATACTGCACTTCGTCGCGCCACAGCACGGGGTCTTCGAAGCGTCCGGCGACATCGGGATACACGCGCCCCTCCGACTTGCGCACAAACGGCTTGCGGCCGTCCTCGCTCAGCCAGATGCCGCCGCCGCGGCAGACGGCGAGGATGCTGCCGTCCGGCCGCGTGCAGAACGAGAAGTTGCTTTCGCCCTCGATCATCTTCCGGCCGTCCAGGTCGAGCGCCATCCGTTCACAGCTCCACGGGCCGTCGAGCGTCTGTGCGCGATAGAGGTGGGCGAGCCCCCGGGCGTCGATGCAGTAGACGGCCCACGAACCGTCCTTGCAGCGGAACAGCTCGGGGTTGTGTCCCTTGCCGAGCACCTCCACGACCTTGAAGTCGCCGTTCGGTCGGGTGGAGACGGCGTGGGCGATTTCGCTCTGCGGCCAGAACATGTGGCCTTTGGGTTCGGATTCCTTCCAGCGCGCCACAAAGAGGTGGTAGTCCCGTCCGACCTGCGTGATGTTTCCGCCCCAGTACGAGAATTCGCCGTCTTCGATGCCGTTGCGGACGTCGCGCGGCCTGACGTTGTCGCCGCCCCAGCATTTGTCGGTCCATCCGTTCCCGATGACCTCCGGCTTCTCGAACCGGTCCATGAAACGTCCGCCGAAGACAAGGTTTTCCCAGCCGGCCGGACGCGGCCGTTCTACGATTTGTGCGGAAGCCGCGCCGACCAGCGCCAGCGCGGTGAACAAAGATGCAGTTGTTTTCATTTTTTTCGTCATTCCCTTTGGCCGGGCGTGATCAGGCCGGAAGACCGTAGAACGCCGCCGCGTTGGTGGACATGATCTTTTCGCGCTCCGACGCCGACAGCGCGGCGGTGAACGATTTCACGATCGCCTTCCAGCCCGCATACGGCAGGTGCGCCGTGACGACGGGCCAGTCGCTGCCGAACATGAGGCGGTCCGCGCCGAACGCGTCGAGCGCCGTTTCAAGATAGGGACGCAGCGATTCCGCGTCGGTCTTTCCGACTTCCGTCACGAGCCCGGAAATTTTGCAGCGCACGTTCGCGCGGCGCGCGAGCTCCCGGACGAGCTTCGCCCATGACATGAATTCCTTCGGCTTGCCCAGATGGTCGAGCACGAGCCGCGCGTCGTCCGGCAGCGCGTCGACGAACATCAGGACGTTCGGCAGATGCCGCTCGAAGACGAGCACGTCGTAGGTCAGGCCGCGCGACAGCAGATGGCGGACGCCGCGGAGGAAGTCCGGACGCAGGATGAAGTCGTCGTCCGGCTCGTCCTGCACCACGTGGCGCAGACCGACGAGCGCGTTGCCCGCCGCGCGCGCCGCGCCCGGCGCGAGGAACGCATCGAGCGTCTGCGGGAAATCGGGCGCGGCGATCGGCAGCCAGCCGACCACGCCCCGGATGAAATCGTGCCGGGCCGCGAACGCGAGGAGCTGCCGCGTCTCCTCCACCGTCTGGCGCGCTTCGACGGCCACGCACGGATCCATCCCCGCGCAGTCGCCGGGCAGAAAGTCGCGGCGCAGGCAGTCGTCGGCGATCCAGCCGAATTCCGCGTCCGTGTAGCGCCAGAAGTGCCGATGTGCGTCTAGTGCCATTTCACGAGAATCCTGAAGACCTGAGCGGGCGCCTCCGCCCACTTTTCCATGGCGGCCGGTGCCTCGTCCGGCGTCACGACGCCGCTCACAAGCCGGTCGAGCGGCGCCCGGGCGGAGCGCAGATAGCGGATGACGGCCCGGAAATCGTCGGGCGTCGCGTTGCGGCTGCCGCGGATGTCGAGCTCCTTCTGGACGAAATACTTCGTCTGGAACGCGATCTCGCTCTTGGCGTAGCCGATGCACACGACACGGCCCGTGAAGCTCACGGCGTCGATGGCGCTGACGTACGTCGCCGGGGAGCCGACGGCCTCGATCACCACGTCCGCGCCCGCGCCGTCCGTGATCTCCCGGATGCGGTCGACGACGTTCTCGCGCGCCGAATCGATGCCGTACCGCGCGCCGAGGGCGGCGGCGAGCGCCAGCTTTTCCGGCGACAGATCGACCGCCACGACCGTCGCGCCGCGCCGCGCCGCGCGCACCACGGCGCCGAGGCCCACCATGCCGCAGCCGAAGACGAGCACGACGTCGTTGTCGGTGACCTGCGCGCGGGCGACGGCGTGAAAGCCGACGCTCATCGGCTCGATCAGCGCGGCGTCGTGCGGCGTGAGGCCGTCCACCGGGATCACCTTCTGCCACGGCAGGGCGATGTATTCGCGCATCGCGCCGTCCCGCTGCACGCCGAGCGTCTCGTTGTGCTGGCAGGCGTTCGCCCGGAGGTTGCGGCAGCTCGGGCAGGTGCCGCAGTTCGTGTAGGGATTGACCGTCACCGTCTGGCCGACCGCGAGCGTGGCGGGGCAGCCGTTGCCCAGCGCCTCGATCGTCGCGCCGATTTCATGGCCCGGGATCACGTTCGCCTTCGCCATCGTGTTGCGCCCGAGCCAGGTGTTCAGGTCGCTGCCGCAGAAGCCGACGTACTGCAGCTTCAGCAGGACTTCGCCGGTCCCGGCGACCGGTTTCGCCTCGTCGGTCACAACCATCTGGCGGACGCCGGAAATATGAATCGTCTTCATGCCTGTTTCGATCTCCTTTTTGACACCGGACAGTCTATCATGTCCGGCGGCGGCGGGAGAAGACACATTATTTTCAGCCGGCCGGAAAATTCTGCAACTTCCCGTCCGCGCGGTGTGACGCCCTCGGCCGCCTTGAAAACGGCGGTGAAGACGCGGGCGGAGGAAAAGCCGCTGCGCGTCGCGATGTCGCCGAGCGGCAGCGCCGTCGCTTTCTCTTGACGGCACGTGGCGGTTCAGCTTCCCGGGCGGCGAAGAGCGCGATATGCCTGTTCCGTCGTGCTGGGAGCTGCAGGGCGTCGGCACGCTGCGCTACGGCGAAGCCGACGCGCGCGTGACATACGACTGGACAATTTCCTGCACGAAAGAGAGGGGTCAGTTGCGCAGGCGCATCGCGTCGCCCGCGCGCAGCGTGTCGTTCGCGAAGTGGATGACTTGCGCGGCGGGCGTCTCGAGTCGGACGGTCAGCAGAACGGGCGCGCCGGGCGGTGCGCCTTTCGGCAGCCGGAGCGTGAACGCCTTGCGCTCGCCCGGACTCAACTTGCGCAGGTCGAGCGGAACGGGCCGCACCCGTCCGCCGATGGCGATTTCGCCGCGGCTCTTCATCAGCAGGTGGCCGAAGCCGGTGTTCTCCACCGTCACGTCCACGCTGTCGCCGCGGAACGCGATGTCGCGGATGACGAAGCGGTAGCCCATGTGCGCGCGCAGGAACGTCCGGAGGTCGGTCCCGTACCATTCGGACAGGTCGGGCATCCCCTCGAAGTCATAGTCGTGCGTCAGCGTCAGCCGTCCGATCCGCGCGGCGAGGTTGTGGTGCGGGGCGTTGATGTTCCGGAGGTAGCTCAGGTGCGTGCGGTAGAATTCCTGCACGATGTTGAACTTCTCGAGGTTGAAAAGCGGCACGGCCGCCGCCGCCTCTTCGCTGATGTGCGCGAGCTCGCCGCCGTACGGGACGTTGCGCCGCGCCTCCAGGTAGCGGACGCCCTGTTCGCGCACCATCCACATGTCGCCGCGCCGCCACGTTCCGTAGTCCGCGTCGGTGCCGAGGTAGCCGTCGTTGAACAGGCCGAGACGCCGTTGCGCGCCCTGCGCCTTGTAGTACGTGCCGTCCGCCACCTCGCGCATGAAGTCGTCCACGTTCTTGCCCGCATACTGGAGGATCCACATCGGATAGCGCACGAGAAGGGCGGTTGGCTGCGCGAGCGTCTCGAGCCAGGCGTCGCCGATGGCGCGGATGTGGTGCGTCTCGCGGTAGCCGTTGGAGTGCATCTCGCCCCACGGTCCCGTCATGCCGCATTCGACGGCGAGGACGACGTCCGGGAACGCGCCGAGGACGGGCCCGAGCTGGCGGATGTGCCCGATGATCGTCGCGAAGTCGGTCGGCTCCGCGCCGGTCTCGCTCCCGCTCGTGTAGCCGAAGCGGATGATCATCACGGCGCCGTTCGCGCGCGCGTTGACGAGCGTGTTCGAGACGGCGGCGAGCGCGTCGTCCGTCAGCGGCAGGTCCTTCCCGCCGATGCAGCCGCGCGGCGGCGGATTGCCCTTGTAGGCGTTGCCGCCGGAGAACGCGCCGATGTTCCAGAGCCACGAGCAGAAGCCCGCGGGGGAGCCGGCCGCGTTGCCGCTCGCCGTGAGCACGTGCCAGCCGCCGGGCGCCGCGCCGCGCGCGGGATTCGCCTCCAGGGCCGCGCAGCCGTCGCGAAAGCGCGGGTCGTCACCGGCGGCGACGGGCCTGACGGCCGCGGCGAAAAACGCGGCCGCGCAAACGACTCGTGCGAGCGGACTCATCGAATGATGACGGAGAATCCCGATAGGTACCGGACGGACAGATTGCCGTCGTGATTCCGCTCCGCCGTCCAGCTCGGCAGCATCGCCGGCAGCGGGGAACCGGCGCCGATGGTGCCGAGAACGAGCTTGTCGCCCGGGCCGAGCGGTTCGTCCATCGCCTCCAGGACGAGCCTGCCGCCGTTGTTGGCGTAGGTGTTGACGTTGAGCCCGTCGTGGCGGACGATCACGCCGCCCGTCTTCCAGACGCGGAGCTTCAGCGTGGTGCCGGCCGCCAGGTCGAGCGTGCCGAACGCGTTGGTGCACGCCGCCGTTGCGTCGACGAGGTTCGTCGTGGCGAAGCCGCCGGCCGTGACCGTGCCCGCCCAGTTCGCGCCGTCGGCGAAGTAGAGGGTCGTCGCGCCCTTCCCGGCCGCCGGCGGGACAACGCCCGCCGTGCCTGTCGCCGTGTTCTCGCCGCAGGTGACGATCACGCCGAACACATTCACGTTGTCGTTGGAAAGCGCGATCGACCCTCCGCCCGTGATCGGCATGTCCGCCAGCGCGACCACGCGGTCGTCACCATTGTTGAAATATCCATGGCCGTTTGCCTGGTTCCGCGTTGTGAATGTCAGCGCTGAATTTTCTGCAATATTGACAGACCGCAAGCCCTCAAAAGGTATATTTACGGACTTCTGCTCTCCGTTTTCGATAATATATGGTTCGAAAATGCGGTAGACGCCGTTTGAGACCGAAAACACACCATTGTTATTACCCGTCCAGCGATAATTCTCAAAAATGCCTCCGTCTTCAACTTCCACGACCTTGCGTCCGCCGACCGTTGGATTGGCAATAAGCCTTCTGTCGCCGTAATTACCGATAGCGTTCAGCCTAAATTCGCATCCGCTGCCGACATACAGGCCTGCATTGCCGGAAATCTCTGCGTAGCGATCCCACTGGGTGTGGTGCTCGTAGGTAATAAACGACGAGTTGTTTACAAGACGGAAATTCGCACCGCCGCAAATGTAAAGCTTGCCGCTTGTGCCCCATTTGGTATTGTTGAACACAACATTAAACGATATTGATTCGCTGTTGTACCTGCCTATGTGCAGTCCGACCATGCGCCCTGTCATATACTCATATCCGGAAGACTTTGGAAGCAGCGCATTGTTCAACTCCAGATCGGCTACTGGAATGACATACGAGCCATTCGCTGGGCAGCAGAATTCGATCGGATCAAGATCGTAATCTCCAGAGCCCTCCGTTATCGCGATTGCTCCGCCGTCGGCAACGAAGCCTATATATGTCGTTTCACCGTTGTCCGCATAGCCAAAGGTCACGCCTCCCGATGTCGTTGTCGCAATCGTGCCCGCAAGCGAGATATTCACGTTCGAGAACTTCATGCCGCCGGGGACGTTCAGCGTCGCGCCGGATTTGATGGTAAGCGTCGGGATGACAAGCTCGGGCGAGATTGCGACAGCGCCCGCCAGATCGGCGATGTTCGCAAGCGTGACAACCGCATTGTTTCCTATCGCAAGAGTCGCGTTCTTGTTGAGGATTATTCTCGGGAGCGTGAGATCCGACTCAATGCGCAGCGTCGCGCCGTTCTTCACCTCGATGGAGTTCCACGCCGGGAGATCTCCGCCGCTGTAGGTCGCAATCACACCGGAGCCGTCAATCGCAACGTCCGAACCGGCAGCCGGCACCGTTCCACCCCAGCCGGCCGCCGCCGTAATGTTGCCGGTAGCCGTAAAGGAACCCGCCGTCTCGGCCTCAACGGAAAGCGTTTCGCCGCTGATGACAAGATCAAATCCTGCCGGAACCGACGAGTCAAGGTCAGCCTTGGCCTTTGCGAGAATCGACTGATCTGTACTGTACAAAACTGCAGTTCCAGGAGTTGCGGGAATCGTGGCGGCAAAAGTGGCGCTTGCGATGGACGAATTGGCCGAATCGACACGGCCCCCCGTTGCCGTCAGTTCTATAACCGAGCCTGCTTCGAAAGTGACAGCCGCAAGATTGTAAGTCGAGGCGGAAAGTGCAAGCTTGCCTGCGGAAATAGTGGCGGTCGGAGCAGTCGCAGGGAGAATAATGGTGCCGTCTCCCGTTTTCGTTATGGATGAGCCGGAGGCGAACGACACGGGAGTCAAATCGACAGTTTTGCCGGACGTTACATTGAACGTAACGGAATTCTCAAGCGCCACAGACGTGACATTGAACGTCACATCGCCGGTAACGTTCACCGTGCCGCCGGAGAAGACAACTCTGAACGCGCTGGGGTTGCTGGCACTTGTGTCATCAATAGAAGCGCCAAGGTTTAATTCTCCTGCAATTTGATTCAATGTCAGTGTTGCACCAGAAGTTGTATCGTACTGGCCTAATATCATGCCATTCGGCATGTTTAAAATGCCGTTATTGTTGATTTCGTTGGCTTTAGATGATGTTGTTCTTATGGAAGTTGGTTGAAATGTTAATTCTCCGCCCGATGCAACAGTGTAAATGCTACGATAGAATCTTGCAGTTCCCAAGACACTCAGAGAACCGCCATTGTTGATGTTGACGTACATGGGAGAGTCGACATCGACACCCGGATAGAAAGTTGAACCGGAAGGGAATATGAGGTCGCCGCCCGTTTCAATATTCCAATTCCCAGAGTGAGTTCGCGTTTCACCTGTAATGGTTAAACGACCATTGGAAATGGTCCAATTACGATGCTCCCATGCGCCCGCATCCGAACCCCATCCGACAATTTTATAGTCGCCTTGGTTGAGATCAATATTGAAATCGCTCAACTTGTCGAGATTGTCTGATTCGCCTGGCGTGGCTGTCGCATCCGCGCCATCGACGCCCTCTGTCGACCAATTCTCGAGCGTTGTCCACAGCCCTTGTGTCGCGCCTGGCTTCCAGTAGTACGTGGCAGCGTTGACGGACAGGGCCGTACCCGCGATGACGAAGGCAGCGACAAGGTTGATTGCTGTTTTCATGTTTCCTCCATGTTTTTTTTGTTGCGGATGCAACTGGGTGGCAAGGTTGATTTGGGAGTTGAAGTTGATAATCCCGCTGTTATCTGACCGAATTATATCACATTGCCCAGCCGTGCGCAACATGAAATTGAAAATTATTGTTTTTTCGATTCGGAGGTGCGGCAATATGATAAAATATCGCGCATGAAGTCCGAACGTCTTTATTCGCTCGATCTCCTGCGCGGCCTGGACATGCTGCTCTTGGCCGTCATCGGCCCGCTCTTCGCGGCGATCAACGCCGCGACGCCCCTGCCCGCGTGCGTCATGGGGCAGTTCCGCCACAACTGGGGCGGCTTCACGCTGTGGGACCTCATCATGCCGCTGTTCATCTTCATGTGCGGCGCGGCCGTGCCGTTCGCGCTCGAGAAGCGCAAGAAGGACGGGCGCGCGGGGCTCGTCTACTGGCGGCACGTCCTCGCGCGCGTCGCCGTGCTGTGGGTGCTGGGGATGGTCGCGCAGGGGCGGCTCCTCTCCCTGGACCGGCTGCTCATCAACCCGTTCAACAACACGCTTCAGGCCATCGCCGCCGGCTATCTCGTCGCGGCGGCCGTCCTTGCCGTCCCGTCGCGCCGCGTCCGCCGCGCCGCACCGTTCGTCCTCGCGCTCGGCTATTCGGCGGTGCTCCACGCGTGTGGCGACTACACGATGGACGGTAACGCGGCGACGCGCTTCGAGCGCTGGATCCTGCCGCTGATCACGCCGGACGGGTCGCAGGCGTTGGCGCTCGCGGATCCCGGCTACTCGTGGTGGGCGACGATCCCGATGTTCGGCGCGATGACGCTGTGCGGGATGGCGGCGACGAATCTGCTCACGGACGCGTCCGTCGCGCCGCGGAAGCGCCTTGTCCGCCTCGCCGTCCTCGGCGCGGCGCTGCTCGCGTTCGGCTGGGCCGTTGCGCCGTGGATCCCGGCGATCAAGCACATCTACACGCTGTCCTTCACGGCGCAGGCGATGGGCTGGTGCGTCCTGCTGCTCGCCGCGCTCTCTCTCGTGGCGGACGTCTGGCGCCTGCGGAAGGGGACGGGTCTCATCCTGCTGTTCGGGCAGACGTCGCTCATGGCCTACATGTGCCATGCGTTCAAGGCCGTGTTCCGTGCGTTCGGGCAGCAGTTCGCGCCCGGTGCGGCGCATCTCTTCGGCGACTCCGCCGCGCCGCTCGCCGTGTGGCTCGCCGCGACGGTGCTGCTCGTGGCGTTCCTGTCGCTCTGGCGCAGCCGTCCGCGCCGGGCGTCGAAAAAGCGCGCGCCGTCAAGCGCCGCAGCAGATACCCAAACGGGTATGGCAGATGGCGCGGCGATTTGATAGACTGGTGGCGCAAAGGAGATGGCGGGATGAAGAAGACGGAGTTTGCGGCGGCGGCCGTGATGGCGGCGCGGGTCCTCGCCGGCGCGGCGGCGGCGCAGTCGCTGTCCCTTGACGGCACATGGCGGTTCAGCTTCCCGGGCGGCGAAGAGCGCGACATGCCGGTGCCGTCCAACTGGGAGCTGCAGGGCGTCGGCACGCTGCGCTACGGCGAAGCCGATGCGCCGGAGGCCGGACGCTACACGCGCACGTTTACGATTCCGTCCGACTGGCCGGCGGACGACCGCGTCATCCTGCGCTTCGACGGCGTGATGTTCGGCGCGCAGGTGACGGTGAACGGCCAGGACGCCGGATCGTTCCGCTCGTCGTTCAACCGCAACGAGCTCGACATCACCGCGCTTGTCCGGCGCGACGTGGCAAACGATCTCGTCGTCGAGACGCTGAAGAATCCGAAGGGCTGGGGCTTCGACTGCAACGACGACTGGGTTCTCCACGGCATCTTCCGCAGCGTGACGCTCATTTCGCGGCCGCGCCTCAATGTCGCCGATCTGTCGCTGGCCTGCACGGTCGACGCGGCGCGCGGTTCCGCGTCGGTTGCGATTTCCGCTGCGGCGTCGGACGGCGCGAGCGCCGTGCATCTGGAGCTGATCGACGCGGACGGCCGGACGGTCCTCGCCGGCGACGCGCCGCTCACGGGCACGGTGGCGAACGCGCACCTCTGGACGTGCGAGACGCCGAACCTCTACACGCTCGTCGCGGAAGTCGGCCGCGACCGCGTCGAAAAGCGCGTGGGCCTGCGCGAGATCACGCGCGACGGCGCGGTGCTGAAGCTGAACGGACACCCGATCAAGCTGCACGGCGTCAACCACCACGACCTCTGTCCGTGCCACGGCCGCGCCATTCCCGTCGACGAGCTGCGGCGCGACGCGCAGATGATCAAGGACGGCAACTTCAACTGCGTGCGCCTCGCGCACTATCCGCCGAACGAGGCGTTCCTTGACCTGTGCGACGAACTGGGGCTTTACGCAATCGACGAAGTGCCGTTCGGCATGGGCACGAAGAATCTGCGCAACGCGGACTATCTCGAAGTTCTGGAAGAGCGCGCGCGGCTCACGGTGGCGCGCGACAAGCTGCATCCGTCCGTCATCGCCTGGACGGTCGGGAACGAAAATCCGCTCACCGACATCTGCGTCACATGCGGCGAACTTGTCGCGTCGCTCGACCCGACGCGCCCGACGTGCTATCCGCAGTATGCGAGCGTCTACGAAAAGATGCTGGCCGACGGCGCGCCGCCGAGTGCGATGCTCTATGACTTCCACTATGTCAACGCGGCGAAGATTCGCGCGCTCGCGCCGCGCCTCGATCGTCCGCTCTTTGCGGGCGAGTTCGCGCACGCGCTCGGGCTCGACTTCGGCTCTCTCGCCGAGACGTGGGAGGAGATGTGGAAGCGGCCCGAATGCGCGGGCGGCTGCATCTGGATGTTCCAGGACCAGGGGATCGCGCGTCTGGCATCGGCGGTGAAGGAGATGGACCGCAAATGGCTCGCGTGGAAAGATGAAAAGACCGTCTGGGACACGCACGGCATCGACGGCTGCGACGGCATCGTGTATGCCGACCGCACGCCGCAGGTCGACTACTGGCAGGCGCGCGCCGTCTTCGCTCCGGTCAAGATCGCGTTCGACGGGAAGCAAACGCTGACGATTGAAAACCGCTATGATTTCACGGACCTTTCGGAGCTGAAAATAACCTGGCAGATAACTGGGGGAAGCGGCGTCTCGCCGCTTTGTTCAAAGTATCTGGATTCCTCTGTCTCGAAGCGGCGGGACGCCGCTTCCCCCAGTCAATGTGCGCAGGATAGATGCGACTTTTCGGATGGTCATGAGATTGCGAAGGGAGTGATTTTCTGTTCGGTGCCGCCGCATTCCAGCGCCTCCTTCACGGTTGGTCTTCCGGCGATTACGGAAGATGTTGCGGCGCTTTACGTCTTTGTCGAAGAGAAGAGCGGGAATCGGATTGTCTGTGCCGAAGCTTGGCCGCTCAAGATTGACGTGAAGACCACGCCTAACGGCACGCTGCCGCCGCTCGTTTTCAAGCCGCGTTGGGACCGGCGTGAAATGATGTCGAAGTCCGCGGCGCATCTGCCGAAGAAAAACAAAGCGCGGTACTCGGTCCTTAACAAGCCTGCGGGTTTCGCGGCGGACGTCAAGGAAGAGCCGCGTGCCGACGGCTCGCTTCATGTCGCATACGCCGTTTCCGCGACGCAGGAATGGCACACGGTCGAGGCGGGGCTTTCGTTTACGCTGCCGGAAGCGTTCACGATTGTTCGCTGGGTGGGGCAGGGGCCGTTCGAGTCGTACACTATAAACAACGCGCAATGCATGTTCGGCTGGTGGGAGCGCGAAAAGAACGATCTCTATTTCCCCGGCAACCGCCGCGATGTGCGCGGACTTCTTGCGGTACGGGTGGACGGCACGGGCGTGGCGCTGATTCCCGACGGCGGCACGGGCGATGTGACGTTCGAGAATGTGGGCGG
>Ga0310695_10011760_pt1 | contig 12431 bp, 8 predicted proteins | sample RumenRJG_04DNA_FD_203882 | JGI IMG/M metagenome (GOLD analysis project Ga0310695, IMG submission 203882) | Bovine rumen microbial communities from Lethbridge, Alberta, Canada - RJG_04 (v2) (version 2) | ecosystem: Host-associated > Mammals > Digestive system > Stomach > Rumen | place: Canada... | reverse complement strand
TTCTGCAAGAAATCCGGGTCGAGTTCCTGCACCTTTTGCCACATTTTCACTGCTTCCTGTTCGTCACCTTTCATCAGCAGGATTTCGCCTTTGGAGTCATAGAAGTTGGCCTCCTCGGGCATGATGGCGATGGCCCGGTCGATGGTCTCGAGGGCTTTTTCGTATTTCTTTGCTCTCGCATAGGCATAGGCGGCAGCGTTATATCCGGATACGAGTCTTATTTCGGAGATTTCTCCCGACTCTTGGCAACGCAGCAATAGGTCGACAGATTCATCAGGCTTGTTGAGGTCGGCATCTCTTAAGGCTTGATAATACGTCAGATTGAGAAGTCTGATTTTGTATGTGTTGCTTTGGGGATATGCCTCGTGCAATCGTTCATAACAGTCAGTCGCAAAGGAGAGCCACCTGTCGTATTCCTCCATTTTTGACAGGTATCTAAGGGTTAGGGTTTCAAAATAGGATATTTGTGCTATTATGGCAAAATCTTCCCGTTCAACCTCTTTGTTCGGATGGGTATCAATATACAGTCTGTAATTGTCGTATGCCTGTTTCAGGAGCGAGTCTGCTTTTTCATTTTCATCCTTGAAGTAATACAGAATGCCTAAAATCTGTTGGTTGTAAGAAATATCTGCCTTGTATTTGTTTTTGTCAAAAGATACAATGTCTTCGAAGGATTCGTTGGTGTTCGTTCTGTTATTTTCAGCAAGAGTATATAGGTTGATGGCTTGTATATAGCACTCTTCCGCTCTCAAGGTATCTTCTATGTGATATAAATACAGTTCACCTAAGTCGCTTTGCAACTTTGCCATGTCAGCATACTGGCCAAACTCATTCTTTTGTTCTTGCCTCAGTTTCTTGAGACACTCCAATGCTGCTTGGTAACTTTGCTCAGCCCTATTGTATTGTTCCGTTTCTACATAAATATCTCCAAGATCTCTTTGGGCCTCAGCAATTTCTTTTTCATGAATGGCGTAATGGCGCAACAGCAATTGGGTATAGTTCTCTTGCAATAGTTGCATAAAAGTATTTGTATCTATGTTTTGAAATCGCTCATGCAAATCCGAATATGTAGAAACGAGTATTTTAAACTTAAAGGTTGACATCGCTAAAGTCAACACTGTAAAATTTAATTCCTCTTGATTATTCTTGGCCCACGAATCAAGGAGGTTGAATGCGGTGGTAGTGCTTTCTACCATTTTTGTTGAGTCGCCCATTGCCAGATGGCAAAGAGCCATGTCCAGATGGAGATTTGCAGTATGGAGGTCGCTATCTTTGTAAAGTCCCTTTCTCATGGCGTCTTGGTAATATTGGAGAGCCTTCTCCGGATTTCCTTTAGAAAGATATGAATTGGCCATTTCGTACAACGTTTTTGCACTGGAATCTTCATCGAGAGGAGTGCCCTCAAATTTTGCTTCGATTTCGTTGTACTCTTTTATGCATGCCTCAGCCTTTTGGTCCTCATCATTTTCCAAATAAAGATTTGAAAGACTTAACCAATTCAATCGAGAGTTAATCCCTGGCTTCCCGTCTTTTTGTAATGCCGTTTGACAAGCCTCCTTGTAATACTTTTCGGCCTTGGCAAACAATTCTCCTGTTTTGAAATCGTGCCACAACTTTACAAAATAATTCTCATGTTCATTTTGCCTACTTTCCAGCGCTTCAAGTCTTTCGGGGTCTTTTTCTGCAATGTATTTGAAACTTCTCCATAAACTGCTGTAAAAATCTCCTAGTTCTCTTTGTCTGATTTCGAGTCCTTCAAGGTTTTCGGGGGCGTATTTGGCAAGGAGAGCAAAGTCATTCAGTGCCTCTATTAGGAAGTGTTCGGCTTTCTCATAATTCTGATTTTCTTGGAAAAAACTTGCCATTCTTGATTTGATGGAAGCCATATCAGGTAAATGAGCCATGCTGTCACACCGAACCAACAGGGCATAGTTGTCGAGTGCCGACAGATAGAACTCCTCGGCTTGCTCTTGTCGGGAAGTCCATTGTGAATAAAGTTGTCCCAGCAAGTTTTGTGTGGAAGCAACTTCCTTGAGGCATTTCATTCCATCCTGTTCAGTCTGTTGCTTCCAAATTGCGAGGGCTTCAAGATACATCGACTCTGCCCCGGAATAGTCCAGTTCGTATGCCTTGCATTTTCCAATCCGTATTCTTGTATTGGCAACGTAAGCCGAATAGCGTTCAGGCATGGAATCACATAGAATCAGGTAGTTGGATAGTGCGGAAGCGAAATATTCGCCGGCCTTTTTCTCACCTCCAATTTGATGGTCTGCCAACATCTCTCCTACCCGGAATTGCAAGTCTGCGAATTGGGGTCTGTTGGTTTCGGGGTCTTCGTCGAACAACTTGGAAAAGTCGTTCATGGCCGACAGGAGAACATTCGTGGCTTCCTCGTATTTGTCGGCCAAGACCATGGTCGATACTTGTCTGTAGATGGATTCGTACAAAGCATCAATATTCGCTCTCTTTTGGCTGCGGAGTTCTTCTGTTGTCTTTATTACCCTGCTCAGTTCCAGATAGTCGCTGGTTTCGCTTGTCAGTTTTTTGCCCAGTTCCAGTGAGTCGTAAACCAGAACGGCCTCTTGGATTTTCCCTTCCTGCACCATGTCGAGGATGCGCTGTTCTTCGGCAGACACCTCACTGAGGTCGATGCGGGCGAACTGGTCGATGTAGTTGTCGAGATTTTTCAGTTGCTCCCTGTATTTCTCATCAAGTTCATCGTATTTCTTGTTGAACTCCTCCTCTCTTAGTTCCCCATCCTTCTTCAACTGCTCCAATTCACGCACTTTCTCCTCATATTTTGCCTGATAAGTATCCTTGGAGGTCTGGGTGAGTTTACCTACTAGTTGCGCAAATTCATCGCTCTTTACCAGCACCAGGGTGAAGGTGACATTGCCGCGTGAGATGTTCCATTGTTCCACCGACGACTTGTTGAAGATTTCAAAACCCGGTTTCATGGCACTGACGTTGAGAACTTGGTCACCTGGTTTCAGTGTATTGAAGATGAGGGCAAACCGTCCATCGGCAGCCGACGTGGCGGTTTGTGCACCATCGACGTGCACCCTGACGCCGCTCAATGGTGTCTTTGCCTTTTTCCCATTATACTGCTTCACCACACACGGCTGCGTGGCCTGTGCCATAGCGGCGAGGGCGATGATGAGAATTGCAAAAAAAAGGATGGTTCGTTTCATGGTGGATAAGGTGTTGAGGTCCCCGCCCCTCGGGGCGGGGGAAATCTTTAACTCCTCTTTTTCTTCAGAAAATGCTTCCCTACAAAGTAGGCGATGGCGAGGACGACTAAGAGGATGATGGCCCACTTGATGTAGTCGCCATATTCCAGGATTTTGTCGTTGAGTTGGTCTTCGGGCACGAAGGAGTGGAGCCACCAGCCTAGGGCGGCGAGGATGGTGTGCCATGCACCTGCACCGATGGTGGTGTAGAACAGGAACTTCCAATATGGCATCTTTGACAGTCCGGCAGGTATGGAGATGAGATGGCGGATGCCGGGGATGAGGCGCCCGGTGAGTGTTGCCACCACACCGTGGTCGTAGAAATATTTCTCGCTCTTCTCCACCTTCTCCTGGTTGAGCAGGCAGAGGTGTCCCCAGCGGCTGTTGGCAAACTTGTAGATGATGGGTCTGCCGAGGAAATAGCCCGCCACGTAGTTGATGGATGCCCCTACGTCGGCCCCTATGGTGGCGAAGAGCACTACGAGCACCACGTTGAGGTTGCCCGATGCCGCATGGTAGGCGGCAGGCGACACGACCAGTTCGGAAGGTACGGGTACGACGGTGCTCTCAAGGAGCATGAGGAAGAAGATAGTGGTGTAGTTGAGGTTTCCCAGGAGTGTGGTGATCCAGTTCATGATGATGTCAGGAATGTTGTGTGGCGTAATGGTAATAATCCTCTGGCGGCATGTCGTTGGGGAAGAGGGCGCCGAGCACCGCCTTTGCCTCATGAGGGTCGCGCTCCACGGCGGTCTTCAGGTAGCGCAGGTATTCGTCGTTTTTCCCCAGGTCGTAGGCGCAGATGGCGAGGTAGGCATAGCCGTAGGGCAGTTGGTGGTCGTTCTTCTCCATCATCTCGCAGAGGAGGTCGTAGGCCATGTTGATGAAGTTGTTGTCGTAGAGCGACATGGCGATGCGCATCATCACGCTGTTCGCTCCTCCCGACCTTTTCATCGCTTTGCTGAAACATTGTGTCGCCTCGTCGGTGCGTCCTGCTGAGAGGAGGATATGGCCACGCACCACGAGCATTTCGTTGTGGTCGCATGGCAGGTCGAGGGTCTTGTCGATATAGGCGAGCGCCTCGTCGGGGTGGCCCCCCTTGCTGAGGGCGAGGGCGAGATATTGGTAGATTTCGGTGAGGTAGGGCGAATGCTTCGGTGCCATTTTCTCTGCCATGAGCAAGTGGAAACTGGCCTCGGGCAGTCGGTCGAGGTTGAGCAGGCATTCTCCTTGGTAGAGAGCGCCTATCTCTTTCATCGGGCACACCTCGGAGTAGCGTTCATAGTAGTGCAGGGCTTCCTCGAAGTTGCTCATCTGCAAGAGGATGTAGGCTTTGTTGAGCAGTGCCTCATCGTCGTTGGGGTTGATGGCGATGGCATACTCGCTGCTTGTCATCGAGTCGTTGTGGCGTTGCTGCGCCAGTTGCACGGTGGCGAGCAGGTCCCAGTAGATGGCAGAGTAGGGCGACTCGTCGATGAGGGTGTTGAGAATCTCCTCACTCTTCTCATACTGTCCCCGCATGTAGTGGATGCGGGCCTGCAACTCACGGTAGTCGGGGTGTGTGGTCTCCTCCGACCTCAGCAGCCATTTCTCTGCCAGGTCGGTCTGCTCGTAGTCGGCGAATAGCGTGGCGGCATCGAGCACGAAGTCGGCACGGTCGCTGTCGGACACCTGGTCGTAGCAGTCGTCGAGGTAGAGGTCGGCGGCGTCGGTGTCGTTTTCCACAATCATGATTTCGGCTTTCAGGTAGAAGTAGTCGAGGTCGCTCTTGTCTTCTATCTGCTCCACGAGGTCGAGGGCCTTCTCGGCATCGTTGTCTTGCAGCAGTGCCACCCTTGCCTTGAAGAGCAGAGGCGCGGTGGCGTTGGCATAGAGGGAGAGGGCATATTCGGCAGCCGCCAGACCCTTGGCGGTGTCGCCCTGGGCCTGGTAGTATTCAGCGATAGAGGTCAGTTCTTCGGAGTCGAGGATAATGTCCTCGCCCTCTTCGAGCGCGTCCTCATATCGTTGCAGAATGTCTTTGAATTCGTTGCTGTCGAAATAGCCGTCTTGCATGGTGCCTTATTTGTTCATCTTTGCCCACGTGTCTTTCAGTTCCACGGTCTTGTTGAACACCGGGTGTTCCGGGGTGCTGTCGGTGTCGGCCATGAAGTAGCCGATGCGCTGGAACTGCAGGTAGTCGCCAGGACGCATCGTGGCGGCATACTCCTCTACGTAGCAGTTGTCGAGCACGGTGAGGGAGTCGGGGTTGAGGAGTTCGCGGAAGTCGATGTCGCTGGCACCGGGGTTCTCCACACGGAACAGGCGGTCGTAGATTCGCACCTCAGCCTTGCGGCAATGGTCGGCCGATACCCAGTGGAGCGTGCCTTTCACCTTGCGGTTGGCACCTTCCATGCCGCTCTTGCTCTGCGGGTCGTATTCGGCGTAGATTTCCTCGATGTTGCCGTCGGCGTCTTTCTTGCATCCGGTGCACATCACGATGTAGGCGTTTTTCAGGCGCACCTCCTTGCCGGGAGTCATGCGGAAGAATTTCTTCGGCGCGTCTTCCATGAAGTCTTCGCGCTCTATCCACAGGTTCTTTGAGAATGTGATGGTATGGGTGCCGTCGGCCTCATTCTCGGGGTTGTTGATGGCGACGAGTTCCTCGGTCTGTCCCTCGGGGTAGTTGGTGATGACCAGTTTCACGGGGTTCACCACGGCACTCACGCGGGTAGCACGGGCGTTGAGGTCCTCGCGTACGGCAGCCTCGAGGAGGGCGACATCGTTGAGGGCATCAAACTTCGTGTAGCCGATGGAGTCGATGAACTTGCGTATGCTCTCGGGGGAGTAGCCACGGCGGCGCATACCGCAGACGGTGGGCATACGTGGGTCGTCCCATCCGATGACGTATTTCTCGTTGACCAGCGCGAGGAGTTTGCGTTTGCTCATCACGGTATAGGTAAGGTTGAGCCTGTTGAACTCAATCTGCCGTGGGCGGTAGTCGGTGGTGTTGCCCTCTGCCTGGTTCTTCTCCACGAGGTAGTCGATGAACTTGTCGTAGAGCGGACGATGGGGCACAAACTCCAGGGTGCAGATGGAGTGGGTCACTCCCTCGAAGTAGTCGCTCTGTCCGTGGGCGAAGTCATACATCGGGTAGGCGTGCCATTTCGTGCCGGTGCGGTGATGTGGGGTGTGGATGATGCGGTAGATGATGGGGTCGCGGAAGTGCATGTTGGGGTTGGCCATGTCGAGTTTGGCGCGGAGCACCATCGACCCCTCTTCAGCCTCTGCGGTGTTCATCTTGTGGAAGAGGGCGAGGCTCTCCTCGATGGGACGGTCGCGGTAGGGCGATGCCGTTCCCGGCTCGGTGGGTGTGCCTTTCTGCTTGGCTATCTCTTCTGAGGTCTGCTCGTCGATATAGGCGAGTCCTTTGTTGATGAGCCAGATGGCGAAGTCCCACAGTTGCTCGAAGTAGTCGGAGGCGTAGTAGACGTTTCCCCAGTGGAACCCGAGCCATTTGATGTCGTTGAGGATGTTTTCCACATACTCGTTGTTCTCCTTGCTGGGGTTGGTGTCGTCGAAGCGCAGGTTGCACACGCCGTTGTAGTTTTCTGCCACGCCGAAGTCCATGCAAATGGCTTTGGCGTGTCCGATATGGAGGTAGCCGTTGGGTTCGGGTGGGAAACGGGTCTGTATTCTTCCGCCGTTCTTTCCCTCGGCGAGGTCTTTCTCTACCATTTGTTCTACGAAACTCAGACTGCGTTTCTCGCTATTCGTGTTCTCTGCTGTTGTTGCCATAATATCGTTGTTTTGTTAAAATGCTATTGTAATAAGGTGCAAAGATACGATTAAGCGAGCGGAAAGCAAAACAAAAATTGATATTTTTGTTTTCTTTCTCGAGAGTGAGTATCTTCGGCGAAGCCAAAGATAGTGAAAGCCGAGAGGAACACAAAATAAATCCCCAATTTATTTTTGTTGCCGAGGCGCATCCTATCTTCGCCGCGAAGCGGCAAAGTACGATTAAGCGAGCGAAAAGCAAAACAAAACATGATATTTTTGTTTTCTTTCTCGAGTAACGAATTGAGCAACATTTAAAGTGAAGTCCTAAATAACAATTTTGCCAAGCCTCTGGCTTGGGGGTTCCAACCACTCTTCTTCTTTGAGGTCCAAGCCTTCGGCTTGGATGTTCCAACAACCCCAACCCCTTCTTCATAAGAAGGGGCTTCAACCCCAACCCAAGGCCCTTCCCCTCTCCAGGGGAAGGGATGCAACCGCTCGCATCCGCTCGCTCGGTCACTAAGGTATCCGCGACCCATCAAAGAGCCGCGGGGAGATTTCTTACGCAACAGAGTTGCGATTGCTTGTGTTCGCTCCGCTCACTTAAAGATGCGGTCACAGGGAGATTTCTTACGCAACATAGTTGCGATTGTTTGTGCGGGCTTCGCCCGCGGTCACTCCACCAACTTTGTTATATGATAGTATGAGTACCTTCTACCGAAGGTCAGATACTCTGTCTTCCATGTAACGATGTTTGAGGTTTCCCATGTTGCGATTGTTTGTGTTCGTTCAAGTATTGCTGTTATTCGGTCATTTTTCAATCTGCAGAAAGGGAAAGTGTACATTTTCTTTCATAAAAATTCAATTTTTTTAAAAGAATGTACACTTTTTGTTAAAAATATGTTGTAGAGCATAAAAAAATATTTGTTTCAATTAAGAAAATCCATTATTTTTGCCACTGTTATCCTGAATACAATCTTTTTACCTTAAAAAAGCTAATACCTATTGAGATTGAAGCGCCGCCTCTGTGAAGAGGGGGCGCTTCGTTTGGTGGTATGGGATGTAATATTATGAATATTCTTTCCAGTTGGCTATTCTTTGCTTTACTTATTCTTGGCTGCGGAAACGACTTCTTGTATTTTTTCTATAGTCGTCCTTTGAAATTTAGCGTTTTTCTCCTCGCCATTTTTAGGATAAAAAATAGTTAGCAAATTGCCACTGATTCTGAATCTAAAGGTTTCCGTGTATGAAGATTCAGGATCCTCATGAATATCAAAGTTTGTTGACCATGTTATGTAGTCCCCATTGACAGACCATTTGCCATTTTCTGAAAGTTCTGTATATGTATGGTTGCGTTGATGATTGGTGATGACATCCAATTCCACGAATGTGCCGTTTTCTTTAAACCAAAAATAGCAAACGCAGTCAGTGGTTGTCGAAGGAACGTTTTCTTCTTCATAAAATGGAAGTGTCTCGCTAACCCATGCGCCTACGATGGACGCTTTACCCGTATCGTCATTGTCATCGTCGTGGCATGAAACGAGTATACAGCCTGAAAGGACAATCAAGAAAAAGAAAAGTCTTTTGAATAGGTAATTCATATGAATGGCGTTAAGTGGTGTGTAATCATTTCTTTATCCCTCGGGCGTTGAGTGCCTGGTGGTAGCGGTTGGCGTTGGCCTGGTGCTCTGCCGACGTGCGGGCAAAGTTGTGCGTGCCGCTGAAGTCTTCCTTGGCGCACATATAGATGTAGTCGTGGTGCTCGTAGTTGAGCACGGCATCCAGGTCTTCTGCCATGGGGATGCGGATGGGGCCTGGGGGCAGACCTTCGTATTTATAGGTGTTGTACGGACTGTCGGTGGTAAGCATGCGGTTGAGAATGCGGCGGATGCTGAAGTCCTGCAAGGCGAACTTCACCGTGGGGTCCGACTGCAGCAACATGCCTTTCTTCAGACGGTTGTAATAGAGTCCGGCCACGGTGGGTTTCTCGGCAGTGGCACGGGTCTCCTCTGTCACGATACTTGCCAGGGTGCTCACCTCGGTCTGTGTCAGTCCCATCGCCTTTGCCTTCGCCTGGCGGTCGCTGTTCCAGAATTTGTCGTATTCTTTCTTCATGCGGTCGAGGAACTCATCCACCGATACCGTCCAGTACATGTTGTAGGAGTCGGGGATAAACATGCTCGCGATGGTTTGGCGGTTGAATCCATATCGCTGGCATACGAGTGAGTCGGTGAGTGCGTTGAGGAGTTCGGTGCTGTCGAGTTCCAACTTGTTCGACACAGCCACTGCCAGTTTGTCGAGGGTGCGTGCCGAGGGGATGGGCACGTTGAGTGGGGTCTGTTCGCCCCGTTTGAGCATGCTGAAGAGGTTTCGTGTGCTGATGTCGGTGCCTATCTCATACCGTCCTCGGATGATGTTGTCGCCATAGCCGCGCCATGAGGCCAGTGTCTGTAAGGCTTTCATGGCATGTGGTTTTCCCCATGCCGAGAGTTTGGTGTATACGGAGTCGATGTTGTCGTCGCGGTCCACGTAGAGATATTTCTTCTCTCCTTCTTTCGAGAAGGGGGTGAGCATGAAGTAGTAGTACGTGCCGAAGGCGGCGATGGCCAGGATGGCGATGATGATAAGGATGGCTTTTTTCATTGTCTATGGTTTTCGGTGCTGCAAAAGTAGATAAAAAAAAGGATAACTATCTCTGTCTTGTAAAGAATTTAAGTTTTCTTTAGAGGAGATGATGCATGATGAGCGAAAAAACTTGGTTTTTTGCCCAATTCGTTATTTGGAAAAAGCATGGAAAAAATAAGTTTTTCATCATTTTTCTCTCGCTTGTCCCATAAAATAAGACAACTTTGAATTACTTTTGCAGAAAGTTACACAAATTACAGGAGAATCATGTTGACGGAGAAAACCATGGAACGTTTGCGGATACTCGCAGAGTCGGCGAAGTACGACGTGTCGTGCTCGTCGAGTGGTACTGTGCGCAGCGGCCGCAAGGGCATGGTGGGCAATACTGTGGGCGGCGTAGGTATCTGCCATTCGTTTGCCGATGACGGACGCTGCATCTCACTCCTGAAAGTGATGCTTACGAACTATTGTATATACGACTGCGCCTACTGCATCAACCGTCGCTCTAACGACATACGTCGGGCCACACTCTCGGTGTCGGAACTCGAGGAAATCACGATGGAGTTCTACCGCCGCAACTATATCGAGGGCCTGTTTCTGTCGAGTGGTGTGGTGCGCACCCCCGACTACACGATGGAGCGGTTGGTGGCTATAGTCCGCGATCTTCGCACGGTTCACCGTTTCAACGGTTATATCCACCTGAAGAGCATCCCCGGTGCGTCTCAGGAACTGCTTGCCGAGGCAGGACGCTGGGCCGACCGTATGAGCGTGAACATCGAGATTCCCCGTGAGGAGTCACTCAAACTGCTTGCACCGGAGAAAGACCACCAGAGTGTTTTCCAACCCATGCGAATCATCCGGCAGGGCATCCTGGAGAACAAGGAGGAGCGTCGAAAGTTCCGCCATGCCCCCCGCTTTGTACCCGCCGGACAGTCGACGCAGATGATTGTGGGTGCCACCAGTGAGACCGACCGCGACATTCTCCAGATGTCGTCGTCGCTCTATGGTCAGGCACAGATGCGGCGTGTCTATTATTCAGGGTATGTCAGCGTAAACACCTACGACCCTCGCCTGCCCATCCTGAAACAGCCGCCGCTCGTCCGCGAGAACCGTCTGTATCAGGCCGACTGGCTGCTGCGGTTCTATCATTTCACTGTTGACGAGATTGTGGACGACCACCATGCTCACCTCGACCTGGAGATAGACCCCAAACTGGCCTGGGCGCTACGCCATCCCGAATACTTTCCCGTAGACATCAACAAAGCCGACTATGAACAGTTGCTGCGTGTGCCTGGTCTCGGTACTAAGTCGGCATGGCTCATCGTGAACGCACGCCGGTCAGGACGGCTCACTTCCTACCACCTGAAGAAGATGGGCGTGGTGATGAAGAAAGCCAAGTATTTCATCACCTGTGGCGAACTGACTTCAGTCTACTCGCAGCCCATCGTGGGCATCAACGAACTGCATCCCGAACGCCTGCGCCCCATGCTCGTGTCGAAGGCGCAGCGGAAAAGGGCGGCTGAAGAAATGCAACTGAAACTGGATTTTGGGGAATGACAGTATATGTTTTCGACGGGACGATGGATGGCCTGCTTTCGGCTGTTTTTGACGCCTTCCTTTTGAAAGAAGAGCCGGAGCGATTGCTCACGGGCGGTGATGTGCTGCCCCTGTTCTGCGAACGAATCTACAAGGTGACCACCGACGCAGAAAAGGCACGCCGTGTGTGGACCGGGCTGGAGAAACAGTTGCCGCGGGAGGCTCTGCGGGTGATTTCCACCAGTCAGTTGTCGGAACTGCAAGAACTGTGGCAGCCGCTCTTTATGCTTGTGTGCAAGGTGTTCCGTCAGGGGAAGGAGGTAGTGCGTAATTTCGCCGACCCTGACGTGCTGACCGTGACACAGATAGCCCGCCGTGTGGCGCACGAAGCGCATCGCATGATGCAGTTTGTGCGGTTCCAGAAGGCAAAAGACGGTACTTACCTCGCTGTCATCTCACCCGACCATAATGTGCTGCCTCTTATCGTTGACCATTTCCATGACCGTTTCAACGACCAACCCTGGCTCATCTATGATGCCCGGCGTCATTATGGCTATCACTACGACGGTGAGTCGCCGCCCATCCACATCACCTTTGAAAATGAAACGTCGGTTCCTTTCTCCCTTGCTGACGGGAAACTCTCCGACGATATCCTCAGCAGCGACGACCATCTGCTGCAAGACCTTTGGCGTACTTACTTCAAGGCTATCTGCATCCGTGAACGTCTGAACCCCCGCAAGCAACTCAACGACATGCCCCGCCGCTATTGGAAGTATTTGACGGAGAAACAGTAGTTTTTTTTCAGGCCGGGCGTCATTTAGCCTGGATGTTCAGCATTCTCAGCACCCACGGTGCGATTGCTGTTTGGCGGATGGTATCTTGGTGACTGGGAGCGATGCCGCAACCGTAGGCGATGAGCGTGGTGGCATCCTGACCGCTGATGAATCCATGTGTGCCGCCCGTGCGCTGTTTCACCACCTCACCCGTGCGGTCGTTGGTCACCGCTACACCCACTACCGGTTCCAGTGCCAGCACGGCGGCGGGGTCGGCACCCTTTGCCGTGAGTTCCTCCTTCTCCACCACACGGAAGAGGCGGCGCTCTGCCTCGGGCAATTCTTCAAGCAAACGGCGTATGCGCCGCAGCGTGCGCTTGTCGTTGGCCTTGCGCAGATAGAGGAAACTCGTGTTGCCCCCACCATAGAAACATGCTTTCCACTCACCGCCGGGCCGCTCGCTGAGCAGTCGGGCACGGGTGAGCCATACGTTAGGACTCAGCGTCAGGCTGTA
>Ga0310695_10011759_pt1 | contig 12433 bp, 7 predicted proteins | sample RumenRJG_04DNA_FD_203882 | JGI IMG/M metagenome (GOLD analysis project Ga0310695, IMG submission 203882) | Bovine rumen microbial communities from Lethbridge, Alberta, Canada - RJG_04 (v2) (version 2) | ecosystem: Host-associated > Mammals > Digestive system > Stomach > Rumen | place: Canada... | reverse complement strand
AGTCTCCTTTTGCCCGGTGAAGGCAGATGCGGTTCGGAGGGAGAGATCCCCTGCGGATTGTTAGTTCATTATACCACATCCCTGTCCTTGTTGCAACCCCGTCCCCTTGAAAACAGAAAAAAGCGCCCTTCCCTCTTCACAACCTTTTACAGGTCACGACGGGGGAAGGGCCTATCTACATGTCTCCATCAGGATGGAAGATTGTTGTTGACTTAGTTCCGAAAAGCCGACTGCTGTCCGAAGAGCCCCCTAAACCGGGGCGTTTTTTGCGAGATTATCTTGACAAACCGTCTTTGCGTCATTATAATGAGTATAAGGGTAATTGTTTTTTCCATTCGCAAAATTCGATCGGAGGTTCCTTATGAAACTCAATCGCATTCTCGCGCTTCTTCTGCTTCTCGCTCTCGCGGCGGGGCTCATGACAACCGCACAGGCGGCGGAAAAGAGGACGGTGGGCTATATCGAACGGGCCTGGGACGACCAAGGCGTGACGGAAACCCCTAAAACGGCGAACTGCACCGTCGTGGACAGCGGCACGACCGATTGGGGAACCGGCTGGTACGCCGTGACCGGCAACGTCACCGTTTCCGATCGCATTACGGTCACCGGCGACGTGCACCTCATCCTCTGCGACGACTGTACGCTGACAGCCGAAAAGGGCATCACCGTCGCCGAGGGCAATTCCATGACGATCTACGGCCAGAAAGGCGGCACCGGCGTTCTGGTGGCCACAGGCGACGAGAACTGCGCCGGCATCGGCGGGGTCGACGGCGGCTACACTGCGACCGCGGACGGCGTAAATGGCACCGTCGTCCACAGGAACTCGAACGAGGAGTGGCTGCAGATCGAGGATGCTGGGGACCAGCCCTACCACATTGTCCGCCGCCAGAAGGACGGCGACTCCTGGAAGTTCGTGAGTGGCGGGCTGTACGAGGAAGAAACATTGAATGTCAGGACGATCGAGAGAGGACAGACTGATGATGAAGCCAAGGAGGCTGTGCAGGCGAAACTGACGAATGAAGTGAAGAATCAGATCCTGAGCGCAGTGATGGTTAATGCATCACCGGGACAGGCTGACTCGCTGATGAGCCAGGTCTTCTCCAACACAGTGACGGCAGATCATCAGGTCAAGTACAATATCTCACGCAGAGAATACGGGACAGGAGAAAGTAAAGAGTACACTTATACTGTTCGCATTGATATCGACTCCACGGTCGTTGACAGCTTTACTTCAGCCAGGACCACGCTCGCGCAGGCATACAGCAATTATGTAATCAGTATTGAGAACGACAATTCGCTTCCCAATATAGAGGAGAAGGCAATTGTTGCCGATGTGACCGTTGACGGCAGGGAAAGGACACTGTGGCTGCAGCAGGAAGGCAATGCCTGGACCGCGAAACTGAAGAAAGAACGTGGCCAGGGTTTTGAGACTGTCACGCTGGATGGCATTTCAGATGGGACAAACGGTGGTTTCTACACCCCGAATAAGGGCAGCCTTTACGAGAACTGGTTCGTCTATCTTCCCGTTTCTCAAGTTGGAGACAGCGGCACCGTAACAGCGCTGAAACAGGTCGGTACCGGGCAGACCGTAAAGAACGGCGAGCTGAACGGCGGCTACTTCGAAGACGCCGCCAACAACACCTGGCGCTTCGTCCGGACCGCTGATCAGGACGGCTCGTGCGGAACCATCACGATATACGGCGGCAGCGTGACAGCCATCGGCGGTACATGCGGCGCAGGTATTGGCGGCGGGAGAGGCGGCGACAGTGGGACGGTCACGATCTACGGCGGCACGGTGAAGGCCACCGGCGGCAAATACGGCGCGGGCATCGGCGGCGGAGATTACGGCGACGGCGGAGACGTCACGATCTGGGGCGGCACGGTGGCGGCCAAGGGCAGCGATAACGGTGAGGACATCGGCTGCGGGCGCGGCGGCGCAGAGTCCGGAAGTCTGAGCCACAAGCACAGCTTTACCTATACCCTCTCCGATGACGAGAAGACGGTCATCGCCTACTGCGGCGTGGACTATTGCCCTCTGGAAGACAACGAAGCGACGGTCAGCATCGCCAAACCGGAGCACGAGACCTACGGCGACGGCAAGGACTGCAGCGCGATCATCACGGGCGACACGGACGTGCTCGGCGATCCAGCGGTCAGCTACTATACCGTGAACCACGTGGCCCTGACCGCGCCCGAAAACGCGGGGAAATACCTTGCGGAGTTCACGCTGGGCGGGCCGACCGCTCATGTGGAATATACGATCACGCCCGCAAAGGCAAAAGTCACGGCGGATGCCAACTCCAAGGTCTACGGCGAAACCGAGCCCGAGTTCACGGTCAAGGTCACCGGCCTTGTCGGGACCGACACACTGAACTTTGAACTCTCCCGCGCGGAAGGCGAGGTTGTCGGGGAGTATGAAATCATCGTGACCCCCGGCGACAACCCGAACTACGACGTCACGGCTGAGAACGGCACGTTCACGATCACGCCCGCAAAGGCAAAAATCACGGCGGAGAACAAGAGGAAGGTCTACGGCGGCACCGATCCCGCACTCACGGCGAAGGTCGAGGGCACGGTCGGAGAAGACGAATTGGCCTATACACTCTCCCGCGCGGAGGGCGAGAACGCCGGGGAATACGCGATCACCGTGACCCCCGGCGACAACCCGAACTACGAGGTTTCGGCGACGAACGGCAAGCTCGAGATCACGAAGAAAACCGCGACGGTCAAAGCGGATGACAAGAGCAAGACCTACGGCGAAACCGATCCCGAGCTCACAGCGACAGTCACGGGTATGGTCAGAGAAGACAAGCTGGACTACACCCTGAGCCGCGAAAACAGCGATAACGTCGGAAAATACAAAATCATCGTCACCCCCGGCAATAACCCGAACTACGAAGTCACGGCGACGGACGGCACGTTCACGGTCAAAGAGGCTGACAAGAACGCTCTGACCAAAGCCATCGAAAAGGCGGAAGAATTCCTCGATGAGATGGGGAAGGACTATCCCGATATCGCGGATAAGCTGAAAGAAGCCGTCGACAAGGCGAAGGAGACCGCCGAAAACAAGAATGTCCTGCCGGAGGAGATCGAAAAAGCCGTCGAAGATCTTGACGAAGCCCGCGAACTGGCCGAAGACAAAAAGGACAAAAAGGATTTCGCGGATCATGTCGAAAACCGGAAGAAGGACGCCGACAGACTCCTCGGACCGAACGATTCGAGGATCTCGAGGGATCTGATCGCGGACGCGAAGGACGATCTCGACGCGCTGGAATACGACGAGGAGAAATCCCTCGAAGAAAACAAGGCCGCCGCGGACGCCGTGATCGAACAGCTCATCGAGGACCTCTCCGATCAGCGGAAGGAGGAAGCCGCCGAGGAAACCGAACGCATCAGCCGCCAGTTCGAATCCATCCGCATGGCCGAGACGCTGAAGAAGCGGATGGAGGAGGAGCGGAAGAAGAACGAGCCCGAATCTGAGCCCGAACCCGAACCCGAAGTCCCCGCACTGCCCTTCGACGACGTGGATCCCCTGATGGAGGAGGTCGTCCGGTACGTCTGGGAGCGCGGCATCATGAACGGCGTCTCCCCGGCGAAGTTCGATCCCTTCGGCAAACTCAACCGCGCGATGATCGTGACGATCCTGCACCGGATGGAGGGAGAACCCGCTACTCCTTACACTGGCGCCTTCTCTGACCTCCCTGCAGGAGAATGGTATACGCAAGGAGTGGAGTGGGCAGCCAAAAACGGCATCGTACTCGGTTTCGGCAACGGAACCTATGGACCCGAAAAGCCTGTGACGAGAGAGCAATTGGCGGCAATCCTTTACAGGTATGCGCAGTTCAAGGACTATCCGGTCACCACCACGCTTACCAGCTTCAGCTCTGCAGTGGTCTCTCCGTGGGCCACGGAGTACGTGGCTTGGGCCATAGAGAACCATATCCTCCTGCCGGACGAATCGGATGGATCCGCTCGTGGAACCTCGCCAGCCGTCCGCTGGGAAGTCGCTGCTGCAGTGAAGGCATTCCTCGAAAAGTACAAAATCAGTTGAGAACAAATCAATGGGAACGAAGAGCCGCTCATACGTTGTGTGTGGGCGGTTTTTCCCACCTTAACAGTACCCGTCCCCTCATGGAACAAAAAAACGTGCCAAGATGAAGGGTCCATGGCTGAGGAGGAGCAGATTTCACACACCGAGGGTCAAAAGAAGAATTCTGTTCAGCTCCCAACTCCCCAAACCCCAACAAAGAAAACACTCTCCCCACCCCTCTCGTCCAAACAATCACATTATATATTATCTCACAGCACCCGCCAAAAATGTAATAGTTTCAAAGTATTCAAACATCAATAAAGAGAAGGGATTTCGAGCAATCAGCCATAAACTGGGTGCATACTCTGACATTATTACACAATTACATTATTAATAATGTGAAAGTGTATGCACCCGTCTTTTCCCCGCCCTATTTCGTTACAACCCTCATGCTCAATACATTCAAAATCGGGTGCATTCCAGAATGGAAAAACCCACAAAATCTTATATATCAAGCCATCTGGAGTGGGGCTGGGCAATAATCTCATTGTATCAATTTATGTGTACTGATTTCGGTCAGTTTGCAAAAATTGATACAATCACACTTTGCATACAGTTTGAAACTTTTTTACCAGAAATTGGCAGGAACCATATGCAAAATGTGAAGGTGTGACGAAAAGGTGCACCCGTTTTGAAACTTTATCTGCCAGTAATTGGTAAAAAGGCCGGCGGTTGATGGGCTGGTTTTCCTCGGTTGGATTGTTCATGGGCTTTCTCCGTGTTGGGGGGTCCGGCATTCCTGCTTTCCCTCCCCCCTTTCTCCCTAAATCTGAACACAGCCGGCTCCAGAGACCTCAGTTTCCCGTTGATCCTGATGCCGTCACCCACCTTCGAAAACGGAACGGGTTTCCAGCTTCCGTCGGAATCGAGCTTCAGAATATCATTCACCTTTTGCCACGCGTCCGGTACGCGGAGCGTGATGCCGTCCCGGGAATCCTCGCTAAGGTTGATAAGCGTCGTCATCCCGAGAAAAACGGCGTCCGGTTGAAGAGGTAGATTCAGGATCATCCAGATCTTCGGCTCGCCCTGAACCATCGGGAAATCCGCACCCATCCAGACGAGCAGAGACTGAAACAGCTTCTGCCGCCGGTAGTTCCAGAGGGTCTGAGAACCGTTGCCTCTGACCGTCGTTCCGTACACGATGACCTGGCCACCCAGTTCGTTTTGGAACCGCGTCATGGAGACGCCGAGGCAGTTCCCCAGGAAATCGTAAGTCTTTGTGACCGCTTCACAGTTCGGATCGGTGATCGTAAGCGCACACAGCGTACCATTTCCTCGTCTTGCGGCGTAACAGTTCGCGCCTGGCATTTCGCGGCCGATGCTGTCCGGTGCGAATCCGTCACAGATCCGTTCCGTGATTCCAAGGTCGTACCGCAGGTTCCCCTCGATGATCCTCCCGCCGATGGATACGCCGAGATACCTCCCATACCCGCGTTCGGTCAGGATCTTCGCCGCCTCTGCGTCAAGAAACAGCCCCAAGGCAAGCTGTTCCATGACTTTTTCATCCGGTATGGTCCGAGCCCGCTGCGCATCCCAGAACGCAATCCGCGCCTGCTTTGTTGTATAAGGGATGCCGAACCGGGCGAGCGTCGGGATCCAATCGGACGGGCTTCCGCCGTCTTTCTCGGGATCCGCCGGGAGACTGACGCCCGCGACCTGGCATCGGCGGGCTTTCTCGCTGATCACGGCAAACCGGGCGCGTTCCTCGCGGAGCATGGCCGGGTATGCGTTCTCTTCGTTCGTGTCGTCTTGGAACTGCTGCGTCTGGAAAACAGAGCCCTCATAGCGTAGGCCGAGCACATCGCCGTCGCGGTGCAGCCCCGGTTGCCTCTACTGTTGACGAAACGGGAATAGTTGTTCTGGTTGTACCAGAATTCAGAACGGAAGTTGGAAACCACGCGATACTGAGTGCCGTTGTAGTTGTAATTGGTTCCGCCGCCGTTGTTGCCTCCCTTGACGTCAACGGAGAACTCGCCGTTGTATTCCGTCCCGGACGTCGTGGTGATCACAAGCCGGAAGGTGTAGGTCCCCGCGCCCGAAGAGAAGGTGTAAGGAACCGTGTACCACCTGTAATAACCGTTCGCGCGGTACGAGTGAGTGGTGGAGAAGGAAGCCTGGTTCGGCGTTTTCACATACAGGGAAAAGGTCTTGAGGTAGAAATCCGTAGTCGCAGCAAGGTTGATGTTGGCGGTTTCTCCCGCGGAGTAATCGCCAGAAGCGGGGGGAAGGGGACCATTGGTGAGGTTGCAGGTCGCGGGGCTTTTGCTGATGTTGCACTGCATCGAGGAGTAAGCGGCACCAGCGGAAACGGGAAGAAGGCTGCAGATGCTGATGATGGCAAGAACGAGCAAGATCGTTCTCTTGATGAAAGAAGTATTCATCAGTTAATTCCTTTCTCTTTTTCGAGATGGTAGTGTTGTTGTTTGAACTGTGCTTTGAAAACGTGGAATGTTCTGTGAGAAGTTTTACGGCGGGCGGATCACTTTTTTCATGTCTCCTCCTGAAACTGAAGTCCGGCTGATGTGTCACGAACTTGTCTTTCGATTTATATATCGGCATCAACTCATGGAGAATTAAGCGTTTCTGGGAAAATTTTTGAATGTGCTTTGAAAACGTGTAATGACCTGTCGATATTAAGTTCGGCGGGCGGACCATATTTTTCTAGTCTCCCCCTGAAACAAAAATCCGGCTGATGTGTCACGAACTTGTCTTTTCAATTTATATATCGGTATCTGCTCTCGAAGAATTAAGCGTTTCGGAAAAAAATATGTTTTGGACCTAACTTTGCTGGGGCTTTTGAAAAGCCGAATCGCAAAGCGAAAAGATAATCCCACGACTTCTGTGAACGCGAAAACGCCTCCGAGCCATCAAGGTTCAGGGGCGTTCGTATTTCTATGGAATCCATGGTTCGCTTTGGAATCAGTCTTCAGCTGTCCGCCAGATACTCTCTTGCCAGCGTGAGGAACACGCTGGAGGTCCATGTATAAGCAGGATCGCGCAGGGGAGCACCCGTCACGGCGTTGAAATTCTCGGCAAAGCCCGACATTGCGCAGGTATCGCAGAACCGGCGGGCCATCTCCTTTGCAAGGTCAACTTCTCCTCCCCGACGAAGCCCGTCCACGATCAGCATGGTCGGCGGAGCCCAGATCGGTCCCAGCCAGTAGCCGTCCGGCTTGTAATATGGGCTCTTTACGCTCTCCGTCGCAAGGCCGTGAGGCGTGAGGAAACGATTTTCTTCCCTCAGTCCGGCAACAAGCCTGTCGAAGATCTCCTTCGGAAGACGGTCCCCGAGTACCAGAGGCAGGAAAGGCAGAAGGCTGTCCGCGTCCTCGATCTCCCTGTGCGTCCCGTTTTCGGGGACACGGAAGCGTTCGCCGTCCCATGAATGGGCAAGAAAGGCGGAAAGCAAATCGTCAGAACGGTTTCTCCAGCCTTCGGATTCCGCCGTCAGGCAGAGTCCATCTGCTTCGGCTGCAAGTTCGTCCATGCAGATGACGAGGTACGCAGAGAGATCCGGCGCTTCGACCGCCCGTCCCCATCCGATGGCCGAGCAGTTGTCCCAGCCGGAATCGTTACCGTGGAGATACTGGCAGATGCCGTCCCCGTCCCAATCCATAGTCCGGAGCCATCCTTCGACCAGCCGCGCGAGCATCCGATACGCTTCTCCGAGCCGTTCTCCGGTTAGAACACCCGCCTCCCGGAGACGCCGGAGCGCCCACCCGTGGATCGGAGGCTTGGTGTAGCTGTACGTGATTGCGTGTTCGCTCACGGTGTCGGGCAGAAGCCCGCTCTCCCCCTGATGGAGGAACGGGCAGACGAGGTTCGCCCACGCCGCGTCGGGATCGTAGTGCGCAAGTTCGACCGCATTGAACGCGCAGTCCCACGCCCACACAGAGTTCATCCAGTTCTTGCTCATGAGCATCACGCGCTCCCGGTAATTCCCGCCAGGTCCGACTGCGGACGACCAGTTCACGTATGCCGCGAGCTCCGCCGCTTTCCGGTATTGTTCCAGGATCCCCCGGACGACCGTGTCGAAGTAATCGCGGAAGGACGCCGCGTTCCGCTCGACCGAAGCGTCGAAATCGCTGAGATCACTATCTTCCGGTTCGACCGCTCCCCGATGTTCCGAAATCCGCGCCTCCCACGAATCTCCGGAAAACCGGATCGTGATCCCGCTCTCGCTCCGGACGCATTCGATCTGTCCCGACGCCTCGGTGAAGAGGTATTTACAGTCGAGAGCCCGCGCCGAGCCATACCAGCTCCGGCCGGAAACCCGCAGCACTTCCGAAAAGCGATCCGACGCACAGGTTAGCATCAAGCCGAGGCCCCGTCCCGTGATCCGAACCGCGCCGCCGTCGTCGAAGGTGAAGCGGACGATTCCCTCTGCTTGATCGGAAACGAGGGTAAGCTCCCCCGGAATAACATAAGCATCGCAGGAAATCCTCGCCCCCGCCGCGTCGAGCAGATTCAGATACCCGATCACTCCTACGGAATTCCGGTCGTGGAAGCCCCGGCGATCCCGATTTTTTCCATACCCTTGCTCTTTAGAAATGCGATAGCCTTTCCGAACCGTTCCAAGGGGTAATTGTGATGCCCGTAATACTTCTTGTCCGCGGACATGCACAGTGCGTGACAGCTGTTCGCAATCAGCCAGCCCGCGCCGCACCGCGCCATGCGATCCGTCGACGAGTCGCCGAGCATCAGAATAATGGCTTTTTTACTGTCTTTCGGACCGCCGTAATACGCGCCGACGAATCCGTCATTCTCCAAGGTGAAGACCTGTTTTGCCATGGTGAGTTTTCCTGTTCCTCCCTGCATTCAATCGGAAATGCTCCGGATTCCCTGCCGCACTTCGCCGCTTCAGGTGTCGGAAAATACAGCCGGAAGGCTATCCGCATCGATCTCGCGGTGATCACTTCCCGAGGATCGCAGCTGCTTTAATTATACAGGATTCCCCTCTCCCTGTCAACGGAAAAAAACCGACGAGAGAGCTCTTGGTGTCCCCATCGCCGGTTTTATGGACCTATATGTCGGGCGTACTCTGCCCACGGTTCTGTTGATTCATTCCGTTCACCCAAATGAACCGCCGTCATCTTGCTGGAGTTATTTCATTCAAAGTATTCTGTCAGGGCAAAACAGTGATACCGGTTGTCAAACTGAGCGCTCACAGCTTTACAGTAGTCTTTGTTAATCTGGTATGCATAACTGGATATGGGCTGAGAACATGCGTACAGGAATACTTCATCGTCCGGGATGCCATATGCATCGAGGATTTCCTTCATATCCGCAACGCTAACGCTGTGAAGTCCAAGTTCCCAAATCTCCTCCTGCGTCTTGTTTCTGTTCGTCCCCGGAAGAACGCCGCAGCTGTAACTGCCCTCCGCCATACTCCAAACATACACCTCAAGCCCTTTGAACGTGCTGAGGTCGAAATACTGAGGAAACTGTTCCCGCAGCCCGGATTGATCTTTCACATCCGTATAGAAACTGTAGCAAGCTGTACCATTGAATTCCTCAAAACTGTTCCACTTAGCGATAACCTCGTAGATATAACTTCCGCCTTTCAACTCAATCGTAAATCCTCTGCTGTAACTGCCGTCAAGCGTTTCCGTTTCAAATACTTCTACAGGAATATCTTCGCTCTCGGCGTCAAATTGTCCCCAACATTCTTCACTCCAACAGCGAACCGAAACCTCATCGGGGGCAGTGGTCCAAAGCAGTGTTGCTCTTGAAGAAACAAGGTTCTCAAAGTACGGCATATATTTTTTTGCTGTTAATGGGTGCATGCTGTCCGCATTTATGCCCATCTCCGTACCGTCTTCATTCTGATACGTCCAGGAGTATGTCCCTTTCAGTGCTTCTACGTTTTTATTTTCACCGCATATCACAGTCAGTGCAGGAGGCTCTTTCAAAACAATCGTTCCCTGAGAAATACCCATGTTATCAGTGGTTATATACCCCTTTGCACCGGAAATGGTAACGGTTTTCGTTTCATCATCGTAGCCGACATAGAAATCCAGCGCTTTACCGAGATCCCGGAGCTTGAAATAGTTTGCTCCATCAATCTTGTAGACCGTCAGATCTGTGGTATTGCCGTTGATGCTGATGGTGTTATTGGATACGATTGCGCTGCAGCTTGCCGCGGCAGTGCCGGACAGCTCGCCGCCAATCGCCGCGTAAGGCTTGCCGGAGATGATCGAAACAGCTTTTGCGTTTTCGTCGTAATTCACCGCAAATTGCTTTTCACTTCCGTTGAGAAGCATGGCAACATCTCGGAGCTTGAAATAGTTGGCCCCTTCAATCTTGTAAACAGCGGGGTGAACCAAATGCGCATCTGGTGCGTCGGTGCTGTTGCTTACGACGATTGCGTTATTGGTCGCATTTGCAGAATAGGTTCCTTCCGATTTCGCGGCTGCCGCCGTCGAAGAGAGGAGCGTGACGCACAATGCCAGCGTCAGCAAAGATGAATACAGTTTTTTCATGGTATATGGATTTCCCTCCGATCATTCATGAATATCCGCCAGCGCTCCGATGAAGAACGGCAGATTTGTTTCGCAGTCGATCAGCATATAGACAAACGGTCGATCGAGGATCACCCGTTTCGGCTCGACATATTCCATCGCGCATTCATCCACCATCTCCACCGCTGTCGCCGCGCCTGCTTTCGTCCCCTGCTCGCTGACCGAAATATAGGTTTTATGCAGAACACGGCTGATGAAGATATTGCCGGCTGTTGAAGTACCGAGTCCCGTGAAATCCGCAGTTCTCCCATCAAAAGCGGCTGGCATTCCCATCGCTTTCAGGACATCGGACAGCTCGGTATCGTAGCTTGTTTCAAACTTCGGCAGGGCTGTTTCCACCGCCGTTTTTCTCGCCGAATCCAAAATGCGGACAAGCCTGTCCCCATCAAGAGAGGCAGCGTAATCGGAAACGGTCGTACCCTCCTTCGGAAGAAGAGCGGCAAAGGCAACCTTCCCGCCCTTGTAGTACTTGATGAATCCTGCGGCATCGCCGTCTTCCAGATATACATCCTCCTGGGAGCGCATGAAATCGACGGCTTTCTTCGTCCCGTCCTCCAGCGTGAAATCGCCGGGAGAAATCTGATACTCCTGATACGGTACCGCCCATTCCCCGTCAAATGCCAGAGCGTTGATGAGGTACATAACCGCTTCGTCCGGGATTTCATCTAAGATCGCCGGGATCATGCCGTCGGTGTTGTCCTTTACCCAGTCGTTGATATCCTTCAATGTCGAATCGTTGAAGGGAGCACGGTAAACGCCCGCCCCATAATAGTCGGCATTTGTCTGGAGAAAGTCGCGGTTGACCGTAAACCGTTCGTCGTCCGTGAACCAGATCGAATTTGCCAGATGGAAACGGAGTCCCGCCTCCTCCTTGTTCAGCCGGTTCATCATCGTCCCGAATAGCGCGTTGAGCTCATCGGCGGAAAGCCCGAGGACGGACTCCATTTCCCTGAGCGTGTCCCCCTTTGCTCCGTTCGCGGTCATGGCAAGCGCGCACATCACGGAAATCGGGGAAACAAGGGCGTTCTCCCCCTCTGTCAGACTGTTTCGGAATAGCCGGAGAGCAAAATCAGCTCCTTTTTCGGCAGACGAACGGAGTTCGGCGGCATCCGCACCCCCGACAGCCTGTGCGGAAGGTGTGATCCCTTCCATCAGGTCGGACAGGTCGGAGGAAGAAGGATCTACACAACCGAAAAGGCTGAAACCTATCGCCCCCAGAAGGATAAAAGCTGTCAGCTTGGACAGTTTCATCATGATCACCTCGCGTTCTGAATGATTCTGCTCATTAGACGCCGGAGGTGGGAGAAAAGTTCCCGGACTTCCCGCTAACTATAGAAAAAGGAGACAAAGCGAAACTGCTTAGTCTCTTTCGTATACGCATTTATATCTCTGTATCAACCAAAATACCTGATATACCGCACTTATCTTTTTACAATCTTCAACCGATCTAACAACCTTAATCTATCGGTAACAGCCTTTTCTTCACTCCCTCTGTACGGCTCCAGAATCTCTGACGCTCTATCCACGTCGCACCGTTCCAGTAAAGACAGCGCATACATGGAAGCAACCAGTTCGCCCTTGTCCTTCAGGGAAGTATAAGATTGATAGGCTTCCTCGTATTTTTCCATCTTGTCCAGCGCATATGCTATGGATCCGTTCCAGATATCCCGGTTGTCCGAACTCCATACAAACAGGGAAAGCATGTCCTGGCAATACGGAACCATAGCCTCATAGTCTTCCGCTTCATCCATGTATCTTGACATTTCTTTCTGGAGAAGGAAGAAGTCATTGTGGATGTCATTCTTGATCCTGTTCTGCGGGT
>Ga0310695_10011757_pt1 | contig 12434 bp, 14 predicted proteins | sample RumenRJG_04DNA_FD_203882 | JGI IMG/M metagenome (GOLD analysis project Ga0310695, IMG submission 203882) | Bovine rumen microbial communities from Lethbridge, Alberta, Canada - RJG_04 (v2) (version 2) | ecosystem: Host-associated > Mammals > Digestive system > Stomach > Rumen | place: Canada... | reverse complement strand
GAAGAGGATGAAGAAATCAAGGATATGCCTGTATGGAAGGCAATCCTATTCTTAGTTTTAGGTGCACTTGGAATTGCCTTAGGCGGAGAGCTTGTTGTTGTAGGATCTAAAAACCTAGCTGTAATGGGTGCAACTGCAATTGGTATTGAATCCGATTTGGCTGAAAAGATTGTAGGACTTACGATTGTAGCGGTAGGTACATCACTACCTGAGCTTGTAACCTCCGTAATTGCAGCGAAAAAAGGCCAGGTGGATATGGCACTTGGTAATGTAATTGGCTCAAACCTATTTAATATTTTATTTGTATTAGGCATTTCAGCAACCATTAATCCAATCGTTGCAGATAGTACGATTATCTTTGATTTAGTATTTATGATGGTAACAACCTTATTACTATTCGGCCTATCCTTTATAGGTAAGCTAAAGAAGTGGATGGGATTCTTATTCTTAGGATTATATATAGCCTATTTAGTTTATTTAGTTTTAAGAGTTGTTTTAGCATCAAAGGGTATTTGGTTACCTTAAGGACAAAAAGGGATTTTTCCCTTTTTTCTTTCACTAAATAGAATTATTTATGATAGAATGATAATGTAAAACGGAGATGATTATATGGCACAAAAAAGAAAAACAAAAAAGGCAATTAAAGAAGCAAAGAAGCTTGCTAAAAAAAGCCCTAAATTATTTATAACCTTAGTTGTATTATTAGCTATTGCAGCGATTATATTTATTGTACTTTGGAGAGTAGGAATTATATCATTAGGAGATAAAAAGACGGATAAACCAGTTGAAACAACTACAAATCCAGTAGAAACTACAACTACAACTATTACTCCATCAACTACAGAAGTTATCGAAGAAAAAAGCTATAGCTTTGATAGCAATTTAAAATATTATAAGGTTGAATATGATTCTATAAATGATGAATTCCTTGTAAAGGAAGAAGCCGTCTTAGAAAAAGATTCCTTATATATTATTGCAAAGGATGTATCCGGTGTGGTATCCTTATATATCTTAGAGGATAATAATACAAAGGAAGTATCCACTAGCGTTTTACCAGCTAAGGTAGAAAAGGAATATGTTTGGATTTTTAAGGAAACTAAGGATTCAAAGAATGAATTTGTAAAATATGTAGGTGGAATTGTTGAAGATGTTTGTTATGATGAATTCCAAATTCATTTCATGATGCTTGGAAATGATGCTGCAGGAGATTGTACCTATATTAAGGCTGGAGATACAGATATTTTAATTGATGCTGGCTCAACGGTTGGATCCTATACTACAACAAGTGCTTATATTAATCAATATTGTCAGGATAAGAAGCTAGAATATGTCGTTGCAACACATGGTGATGCAGATCATATTTCTGCATTCCCTAAATTCTTCCAAAATTATGAGGTTGATACGGTTATTGATTTTACATGCGAAACCTATGAAAAGTTCCAAGAATTTAAGGAATCTAAAAAGACAACTAGGGATTATTTTGCAGGCACAACCAAAACAACAGCTACCTATGGTAATTACCTAAATGCTAGAGATACCTATGCGAAAAAGCATTATACGGCAGGAGATTGTTATTTGAATTTAAATGGTGCGAAAAGAACATATCAGCTATCGGAACATGTAACTATGGATATCTTATATAATTATTATTACTATGATAATGATAATAATGGTAAGGCTGATTCTACAGACGAAAACAATTTCTCTGTATTAACTTTATTTACTTATAACAATAATGGCTCATATCATAGATTCTTCTTAGGCGGAGATTTAGAGCTTGAAGGAGAAGAAAAATTTGCTGAATATTATGATGGCTCAACAAATGAAAAAACAATGTATTCTGTTGATTTATATAAGGCAGGACACCATGGCTCTAAAACATCATCGAATGATTGCTTATTAGATATATTACAGCCAAAGCTTTGTGTTGCCTGCTGCTGCTCGGGTACAGATGAATATACTGCAAATACAAATAATCAATTCCCAACGCAGGATTTTATTAATCGTATTGCAAAATGGACGGATAGAGTCTATGCACCAACGGTATGTGATTTTGAAATTGCCGTTGCAAATCAAGCTAAAGACAAAAATGGCAATTTAAAATATGATAAAAATGGTAACCCAGAATCGGATAAGACCGGTGCTAAGGTTGGAGAAGAATATATGCATTCTGTAGGCTTTAGAGCTATGAATGGTAATATTATTGTTTCATCGAATGGTATAAATATTGGCCTTTGGGCTTCAAATAATTTAATCAAGCTTAAGGATACTGAATGGTTCAATCAAACCATTACATTAAATGGCGAAGAGAGAAAGATGAGGGCCTGGCCAACGAAGTAAAAGGAGGAAATATGGAACATATTTTACAAAAAATTAAAGAATTTAATAAAATTATTATTCATGGTCATTCAAGACCAGATGGAGATTGTATTGGCTCTCAATATGGTCTATATCATCTAATTAAGGCATCATTTCCAAATAAAGAGGTTTATGTTACTGGTGAGGTATCCAAGTATGTATCCTTTATTGGAGAACCTACATTACTTGATGATGCATTATTTAATGATGCATTATCTATTTGTGTAGATTGTAGTGTATTAGATCGATTATCTGATGGTCGTATTACAAAATCAAAATATGTAATTAAAATTGATCATCATCCAAATGTAGATCCATATGGAGATTATATGTATGTAGATACAACCGCTCCAGCATGTGCTCAAATTATTACAGAATTCTATTTGAAATTTAAGGATGAATTAGTTTTAAATAAGGAAGCAGCTACTGCATTATATACAGGTATATTAACGGATACGGGTAGATTTAAATTTGATTCTGTAAATGCAAGAACCTTTAATGCTGCCGCATGCTTAGTGGATCATGGAGTTGATTTAGCCTATATCGACAATAAGCTATCTGTAGAAACACTAGATACTCTAAAGCTTAAGGGTTGGGTATTAACAAACTTTAAGATGAGCGAGCATGGCTTTGCCTATATTGTATTAAAAAGAGAAACGATAGAGCAATTTAACGTTTCTGATGAGGATGCATCCAATCAGGTATCTACAATATCTACAATAGAAGGATGTCCAGTTTGGGCATTATTCATTGAGTATCCAGGTGAAATTAGAATCAGATTAAGGTCTAGAGGCCCTGTGATTAATGGTTTAGCCTCAGAATATGAAGGTGGAGGACACCCTAAGGCTGCAGGAGCTAAGCTTCCATCTTGGGATTCATTAGATTCATTTGTAAAAAAAGCGGATGCTTTAACATATGAATATAAAAAGTCTCTTGAAAACTAGATAAAAATTTAGTAGAATAATAAGGGTCTTACAAAAAGACCCCAAAATAGGACTATAGCCAAGCGGTAAGGCAAGGGACTTTGACTCCCTCATGCGCTGGTTCGAATCCAGCTAGTCCTGCCATCAAAGAATAATAGAGACCTAGCAATAGGTCTTTTTTCTCAGACTGAAGATTTGAAAATACTAACAAAAGGGAGTATTTATATGATAAAAGTAGTATGTTATGGAGATTCAAATACTTATGGATATAAGCCATATCATGAAAGATATGATAAGGCTTATCCTGAAATATTAGGATCTATCTTAGGAAATAATTATAAGGTATATAATGAAGGATTAAATGGAAGAACATCTATTTATAATGATCCCAATCCAGAAAGAATTGGTATCCATAATGTAGAGGAAGTATTAAAGAAATATAAGCATATAGATTATTTAATATTTATGCTAGGAACTAATGATTTAAAGGTGGGTAATGCTACTAATGTTGATGAAATCTATAATGGATTAGATAAGATATTAACTAAGATAAATAATCTAGGTATAATTGATCATTATATATTTATTTCTCCAATTAAGGTTGGAGAAGACTTAGATAAGAATGCTAATAAGCTATCACTTCATTTTTATGAAGTATATGAAAGATTAGCAAAGAAATATAAACCGGATTATCTATTCGATGCTCAAGCATTAATTACACCTTCATTTGATCATTGCCATTTTAAAGAAGAAGATCATTATGTATTAGCAAAAGCTTTAGCAAGCTTTTTTGAAACAAAAGATTGTAAGATTTGAAGCAGGATATAAAGTCCTGTTTTTCTTTGTATTGCCACGATTTAATATGTACATTATAATGTACATATAGGTGATAATTATGCAAAACACGAATATTACAACTGCAAGAGTTGAATTATTTAAATTAGCATCTTCATGTATAAAATATAATAATGTCATTAATATTAATACTAAAGAAGGTAATGTTATTATGCTAAGCGAGGAAGATTATAATTCCTTAATTGAATCATTATATTTAGCTGGTATTCCAGGTATGTATGAAAGTATTATTGAAGGAGTAAATACACCTGTCGAAGAGTGTGTGAAAGTAGAATGGAAATAGTATTTACTAGGCAAGCAGCAGAGGATTTCTAAAAGGTTAAATCAAATCCAATACTATTAAAAGAGGTATAAAAAATGATAAATCAAAAAGAAAAAGTCAAATTAATGTTTGATTACTTGCAAGGTCCTATTTGGATTAGTGATATTGAAACAGGTGAACCATTAACTGGAATAGACATCATCGATGATGATAAAGTTCTTCCTGATCTAAATTTAAGTTGTTCTAAATTGTATTCTGAGTGCTACGAGTTTGATATCAACAATCAACCATGTATATTTAATGAAGTAACTGCTAAAAAGAATAAAAAAGAGATTCTTGAATTACTTTCAAAGATTAAAGATAGGCTTGATGAAATAAACGATGGCACGTTTTATGTTGAAGATTTAGCCACAAAAGAGATTGAAAAATTCTAAATAATGAAGGTTGTTTAGGTATAACTAGATTGTAAAAAAATAATAAAACCATCTGAAAATTTGAAAACTGAATATTGAGGTCTATTAGAAATATTTTGAACACAAAGATAATTAAAAGCTCACTGCATAATTATGTAGTGGGCTTTTAATTACTATATTATACATTTTCTTTCTTTAACTAATCTAAAGAATGTACCTCTTGATACATGTTGTGTCGCAAGACAAGAGCCATTAGCATAAATATTACACAAAAAGTAGTGGAATATTAGACCTAGCAATAGGTTTTTTTTTTGGATTAAGCAAATAAAAATATTTTTAAGAATAATATTGAAAATAATTTTTAATTCAGTTTAAATCAATAATATAAAGGTGGTTTATATGAACGCATTAAAGAATTATTCAAGTAAAAATGATGTTAATATCTGTCAAATAGTAGCTTATAAAGACAATATACTTTGTTTAGAGGAGTATCATAATAATTTTACTAAAGAAGATACTTTAAACGTAATGAGTGTTACAAAGCCAATTGCTTCACTACTTATAGGTATTGCTATCGATAAGGGATTTATAAAAAGTGTTGATGATTATGTCATGGATTATTTTAAAGATTACACTCCAAAAAGAGGAGAAAAAAAGATTTATGATATTCAAATTAAGCATTTATTAACAATGACTGCCCCATCTAAAGGAAAAAGTGAACCTTGGAAGAGGATTTGCACATCTAAGGATTGGACATATACAACTTTAGATATTTTAGGTGGGAGAAATGGAGTAATTGGAGAATTTAAATATCGAACATTAATTGTTCAAATATTATTTGGAATAATTAAAAATAGTGCAAAAATGAATGTATTAGATTTCGCTAATGAATATTTATTTACACCATTGGGTATAGAAAAAAGGACAAGTGCAAATTGTTTTAACGCTAAAGAACAACTGGAATATACAATGAGTAAAAAGAACCACGGGAAAGTATGGTTTTTAGATCCTACAGATATGCCTACAGCAGGTTGGGGTTTATCATTATCTGCATATGAGATGGCTCAAATTGGATTAATGGTATTAAATAAGGGTATTTATAATAATAAAAGAATAGTAAGTGAGAATTGGATAGACCTGGTGGGTAAATCATACATTTCATTAGATTATAAATTTGGTGATCAAGATTATGGATATATGTGGTGGTTACCACATAGAACATCTAATGTTATAGCCGCGATTGGTGATGGTGGAAATGTCATCTATGTTAATTATGATAAAAATATCGTAGTTGCTGTAACGGGATATTTTAAACCCATGATATTCGATAGAATTAAATACATAGAAGAAAATATAGTTAAAGCAATAGAATAATAAGAATAAAAAAAGAAAAACACGGATGTGATAAAATGGTATGGGAAATCACTAATTATTAATGAAGATATTGGCGAGATTATATCTAGCATCGTATAATAAAAATATTAAAGATATAGAAAAGATAGGTGATTTTAATGATTAATATTTTAAAAGAAAGATTTAATAATAATATGAAACGTCATTTAAATATTATTTGGGATGATGTTGAAAAGAAAATTGAATCTAATGCAGAAGTATTAAATATAATACAAAAAATGGAAGATACAGGTGGAGAACCTGATGTTATTGGTTTAACAGAAGATGGTAGAATTATTATTTGTGATTGCTCAAAAGAAACACCTATTAAAAGAAGAAGCTTATGTTATGATGAAAAAGCTTTAAAATCTAGGACAAAAAATCCACCTCTTGGTGATGCAATTAGTTTAGCTAAGGAAATAGGTATTAATATTTTAAATGAAGAATTATATTTTAGATTACAAAGTCTAGATGAATTTGATCTAAAAACTTCAAGTTGGATAGAAACACCTAGTTATATAAGAGAAAAAGGTGGTGCGTTATTTTGCGAAAAAAGATATGGTAAAATATTTGTTTTTCATAATAGTGCTGATTCTTATTATTCTGTAAGAGGATTTAGAGGATATATATTGGTTTAAAAGTATAATGATTTAAATTACTTTTGTTGAGAAACAAAGCTTAGTAATAAAGTGACAAAAGTAGCAAAAGTGATAGAAAGGCCTAATAATGGGTCTTTTTCTTTACTATTGATAATAGGGTATATATCCCCTATAATAAAGATAGAAAGGAGATGTGGGATAGTGAAGTTTATAAGAAACTTCCGCCACTACAGTAATTATGATTGAAACTATTGAATTAGTTTTAAAAGAAAATACTTTATTTGATTTATTTTTTAATGATGGTTCTGTCAAAAGATATGATATCTTAACTTTAGCCAAAAAGTTTCCTCAATTGAATGCTTTAAAAGATAGAAAACTATTTTTAAAGGGACATTTAATAGGTGGCGGAGTCATATGGAACGATGAATTGGATATCGGAGAAGAAACTGTCTATGAAGATGGTATAGATGTGACAAATGAATATGATGATACTGATATTTATAATATCATTATAGGATACCAAATAAAGCAAAAAAGATTAGAACAATTTATGTCACAAGAAGAATTGGCAATGAAAGCAGGAATAGATCAATCAGATTTGTCAAAAATTGAAAGAGGATGCATGAATCCTTCAGTAAGAATGCTAAAAAAAATAGCAAAAGGCTTAGGTTTAAAACTTAAGCTTTCCTTTGAATAGTTTTTGAGAAAAATGAAAATAGAAGATTACGATAATGTATATTCACTATGGATGACTTCTATATTTATCTTTTAATATTCGGTATTGGTGCTATAATAGAAATATATTTGGAGATAAGATTATTATGGAAAAGAAAGCTTTAACAAAGGAAAAAATACATAGAAATATAGCATTAACCACCGCAGTAATTGTAATTATTGAAGCTATTTTAATTACATTAATTATAGTTCGAGGTACATATTATTTATTATGGGCTCCTTTTGTTTTTATTATCGTTTATGGCTTTGCCTTATTTATGGATTTAGGCAAACTTAAGGATTTAAAGGAAGAAGAGCTTAATAAAGAAAATGAGGAACAGAAGGTGGAATCTATTTCAGCTTCTAGCGAGGATATAGAAGAATAAAAATTTCGGCTAAAATGAATTAGCCGAATTTTTATTTATTTGAACCAAAATATAAAAAGGTTAGTATGTAGTATTTTAAATGTATTACAATCATAAAATCTATTTCATTGAGACAAAAAATATGTAATATATTCCTTGACAGAGTTTTTTTAAAGTAATATAATGGAGAACGAGAGAAAAATAACAACAATATTGAATCTTTTGCACAAATTTTATATACAAAATTTGTTTGAAGAGTTATATGTTTTATGTTTTGGGAGAGAAAGTATGAGAGAATCAAAATTTAATTTTTTATTTGACCATAAAGGGGATAACTACGTCTATAATTCGTTTACAGGATGTTTTGCAAAAGTAGATAATGAGTTTATAACATTACTAGAAAATGTAAGAAATAATAATCAATTTTATAGTGAAAGTGATACATTTAATAAAATGAAACTTTCAGGAGTAATAATAGATAACGATAGAGATGAATATGCTGAATATAGGGATTTGTTTGAAAAAACATCTTTGGATCCTATGAGTTGCACATTCACAATAGCGTTATCTTTTTCTTGTAATTTTAAGTGTCCATATTGTTATGAAGAAAAAGATCATTATGTGATGTCCGATTCTCATATAGAAAAATTAATAAATTTTATGGAAAAATCACTTGTTGGAAAAAAACATGTGAATATTGTTTGGTATGGAGGAGAACCGCTAATTTTTAAAGAAAAGGTATTCGCTATAGCTAAACACATGATTCAACATTGTGAAGATAATGGAATAAAGTATTCATCATCTATGGTAACAAACGGATTTTACATAACAAAAGATATAGTTGAAGAGATGAAAAATAATAGAATAAGTCATATTCAAATAACTTTAGATGGTAATCGTGAAAAACATAATCAAAAGAGATTTCAACCTAATGGAGACGGAAGTTATGACCGTATATTAAATGCTATTAAATTAGTTGACAATGCTGGAATTAACCTTAGTGTAAGGGTTAATGTTGATAAAAATAACACAGAAGGACTAAATGAACTTTTTGATGATTTGAAGGATTTAAATTTAAATAATACACATATATATTTTGGATTACTTGCAGCTTCGACTGATGCTTGCGCTTCCATTCGAGGCACTTGTTTGACAAATGAAGAATTCTCAATGTATCAATTGAAATGGAATAAAGTATTGTATGAAAAAGGTTTGTTCAAGTCTATGCTATCTAGATATCCAAAAAGAAGAAATTTATCATGTGCTGCCTTAAAGGTTAATTCTTTTGTTGTTGACTCTAGAGGAAATTTTTACAAATGTTGGGATGACATCGGCAATGTCAAAAAAAGTGTAGGAAATTTAGACAATATAGAATCTCTTCCGTTTAAAAAAGGAGAGGTTGCGGATAGTTATTTGAACTGGAGTCCATTTGTTTACGAGGAATGTCAAACTTGTAAAATTCTACCGATATGTTCTGGTTTTTGTGCCTATTATGCAATGAAGAGGAATAAACCACAGTGTGTCAATTGGAAGTATACATTAATTGATTATTTAAAAGGATATTTGGATTTAGAAAAAAGCAAATAACGTTAAATAATAAGCTTATTTTAATGATTATATTCATATATGAGTGATTCTATACATTAATAGTTTTTTGAAAAAACTATTAGTTGGTTAGAAATTTGAAAAAAGGAGGGAGAGAAAATGGAATTTTTTGTTATAAATGAGGCGATTGAGGAATCAATGGCATGTGTAGCTAATGTTGGAATTCCTGTTTTAGTATGTGCGGCAGATTATGGCGTTACACTTTGTAGTCCACACGCTTGTGCGGCAAACGCTGGTGTTGTGGATGTATGTGCTGGAAAAGCTTGTGCAGCAGATGCATAGTCATCCGTTTGAATAAAACAAGATTAAGGAGGGAGAAAGTGTGGAGTTTTTTGTGCTAAACGAAAACATCGAAAATGCAGAGGGCTGTCTAGCTAATAATAATTGTGCTGGATTTGCTTGTGCAGGTAATGGAGATCCTTGTGCAGCAAACCTTTGTAACATTGATGCTATGTTGTAATTATGGATTATATCAGGCTTTTGCCTGATATAATTTTTAATGGAGGGGTTATGAGAATTATTGAAGCAAATGTAAATGACTGTGAGGACTATACTAAGATATATATGGAGTATTGTCAAACACAGATATCATATATGAAAAATGGATGTGATCCAAAAGAGGTTTTTAAAGGCTTTGATTTTATGGCAAGAAATCGAGTATATATTACATCGGAACAGACACTTGTTTTGTTGATCAAAGAAGATGATAAGATTATGGGTTTTCTTGAATGTCAAATTACACCTAAAAATTTCTTTTTCGAAGAAGACCATATTTATGTTTCAAATTTGTATTTTAAAGAAGAGATTAGAGGGTTTGAGAATTCTTTTAAATTAGCAAAAGAATTAATACAAATTATAGAAAAATGGGCCAAAAAGAATGCCATTAATTATTTATGTTCTGATGTATTGGATGGAAACGATATTTCTTTTAACCTTAATAAATTGTTTGGTTTTAAGCCGTATAAGGTAAGGTGTGTGAAGAAAATATGAGACAAGGTTTTATAAAAAAAATAATAATGGATAATAAAATTCTTTGTATTTTCGGTTTTCTTTTTTCTATCTTTCTTAGTATTTTTATTGCATTTATGCCTGTTGCTTCAAAATATCTCATTGATGATGTTTTATCAGCAGATAATACACAACAAATATACTTCGGAATATTAATTTTTTTTATTGTTTGTTTACTACAACCTTTCTTTTTCTTTATAAAGGAAAAGGTATTTATTTTTTTGTGTGAAAAAATTGCTTATAGCCTTAGGATAAAGGCGTTTCAAAAATTTGAAAAGCTACCTTTGGCTTATTTTGAATCAAATAGTTTTGGAGAACTTAGTGTAAAAATATTAAACGATACTAAAGAAATCAGTCAGTACATATACGTTTTCTTTAGTTCCTTTGTGACAAGTCTTATATTATTGTGTGCTTTGTTTGTAACAATGTTTATTGTTTCATGGAAAATTTCCCTAATCATTACTTTAATACTTTTGCTGTATTCAGTATATGTATGGAATACATCGAAAAAAATGGAAGGATATTCTAAAAAAAGCCTTGAATTATCCGGAAAAATGCAAGATACCATAAAAAAATCATTTGACAATGCCGTTTTAACTAAAGTGTTTTCTGCGGAACAGTATAATTTGCAAAAGTATGTAGCCTTTTCAAAAGAAGCTATGAATATTCAACTATCTGTAAAAGGGACCACCACAAGTTTAAATTCAATAACAATGACAATAACATCAATTGCTCTTTGTGTAGTTTATGGTGTAGGTGCAATATTTGTTTTAGATGGACAAATGACTCTAGGTGGTTTGATTGCAATGGGGTTGTTTTATCAGGCTCTAATATCTCCACTTTCAAGTTTAATCGGTAGTAATTTGAGTTATAACAAAATAAAACCATCTCTAAAAAGAATCGAGGATTTTTTCTCCGAGGAAGAAGAACTAGGAAAGAATAGTATAGATAACGAGAAGCCATCAATTGTTTTTTCTAATGTTAGTTTTAAATATCCTAAGGATGATAATTATGCGATAGCTAACTTGAATTTTAGTATTCAAAAAAATGGATGTTATGTTGTAAGTGGAAATTCTGGCAAAGGAAAAAGTACTATAGCTAAACTTATATTAGGGTTATATAAAGTTGATATAGGGGATATAAAACTCTTCGGTGAAAACATATTAAACATCGATAAAAGTAATTTAAGAAGTAAAATTAGTTATGTTTCGCAAGATGTTGAATTAATTAATGACACTATTGTAAACAATATGAGAATTGCAAATCCAAACGCAAAAGTAGAAGATATAAAAAATCTTTGCAAATATTTAGGATTGGATGAAAAAATTATGTCTATGAAAGATGATTATTATAGCCTAATAAATGAAAAAATAAATCTTTCAGGAGGAGAAAAAAGGAGACTATCTATAGTTCGTGGGTTATTAAAAAAAGCGGCTATTTATATTTTTGATGAAGCAGAAACTTATATTGAAGAAACGTTTGTTAATAAACTTGTTTCACTATATAAACAACTTGGAGAGGAGGCAATAGTTATTATCATTACGCACAATTCTTCTATTATTTGTGAATTTGATAATATTATTGAAATATAATAATGAGAAAGCTAGGTTATCTTATTAAAACAAATATAAAAAGATTTTTAAAGAGATATATCTTAATTCTTTTTGTGTTGGCATTTTCTAGTGCCACAATTATTGTGTCTTTTGATTTTAAAAACGTATCAAAAGAAGCAGTATATTCTATGTTAGATGAGCAAACATTAGGAATACATCTTTCAGTTAGAAATAAAGATAGGACAAAAGGAAGTTTTTATTACCAGGATGCCGTAGAGGCCATTAATAATAGAGATGATATTGCATATAATGTTAAAGTGTATTCAGCTAATGTTTTATATTCAAGTAAAAATTTATCGTTAGTCGGTATTTCCAAAAAGGATTACA
>Ga0310695_10011755_pt1 | contig 12434 bp, 11 predicted proteins | sample RumenRJG_04DNA_FD_203882 | JGI IMG/M metagenome (GOLD analysis project Ga0310695, IMG submission 203882) | Bovine rumen microbial communities from Lethbridge, Alberta, Canada - RJG_04 (v2) (version 2) | ecosystem: Host-associated > Mammals > Digestive system > Stomach > Rumen | place: Canada... | reverse complement strand
AGATGAAAGCCTTCAGGTCATGCCTGAAGGGAATAAGGGATATACCCTTCTTTTTCTATAGATGTGTTACTGTCTTTGGTTAGGCAGCGGCATCTGCCCGCCACGGACAATCCCCCTTGGGCCCAAATTCAACAGAAAAGTCATTTCTCAACAGAAAGTCTGCATAAGGTTCACTTAACGAAAGTAAATTATTCTTCGTTTCGCTGCAGACAGACTTAAACTCTGCAAGAAGCCAGTGCTTATCAATTTTGAGAGCAATGTAATATTTGTATATCCATACTAAATATACGACATTATTGCTGGCATATTTCTCTAGTAAATAGTCCTTGGCTTTTTGGGGGTTAGTTTCAACAAGATATGGAATATAGTCATCAGGCGAGACCTCAATCCCCATGTTGACTCCCATCTCCATCCATTTCCCATAATCTATCTTAGAATAAGTCTGTGGCTTCTTATAATAATCTATCAACCACTCAACAGATGGTTGATATTTGTTCTCTCCAGCCTCTTCAATCAACTTCAAGGCTGTACCACTATCACTTGACAAAAGGCGAATACCATATTCATGCTTCATAGAAAGAGAACCACTCTCCGCTCCGATTTTGAGGTATTTTACAATTTCTTCTTCTTTGCCATTCTTCCGTAGGGCTTCTATCATAAGTTCAAGAGCCTCCATAATTGGCACCTTCGATCCTTCTTCTAGATAACCTTGTATGGTTTCCCATGAAATTCCATCAGGAATATATTCTTTCTTTAGGTAAAGACGTGCCATAGAGATTGCATCTTCTATGTGACCTCCCAACTGAAAGGCTTTTAGATAATAACCCCATGCTTTAGAGTAGTCTGGTTTGCTTTCTCTTATCCAATGTCCCTCCTCTTGCAGCCCTTCCTCATAGAACCATCCCAATGTAGAAATTGACAACACATTGCCAACCTTTTCACCTTTTAATGCTTCAATAATTGCATCCTCCTGTCTATCTTTCTCCCAATATTGTTTCGCGATATAGGCATGGGCATCTTTATTGCCATTTTTCAGGGCTTCCAAATAACAGCTCAGGGCTTCGTCTTTATAATCACCAGAGAAACGGTTGTAATTGTACAAATTGCCCAGATTTATCCATGCTTCATACATATGAAGTTCAATAGATTTTTTAAACAGTTCAACAGCCTTCATCCAGTTTTCCTTTATGTATGCTTTTTCCTCATAGATAGAACCTAATACATACCAAGATCTGGCATCGTCATGTTTTTGACCTTCATTCAAAACTTCTATGGCCTTCTCTTTATCGACTTTTTCCCTAGAGTGACCGCTAAGATACACTTCTGCAAGATAGCTGCATGATTCCCATATGCCCATTTTTAGAGCATTCTTGAACCTGTTTGTCGCTATCTTCAGATTTGGCGCAGTGCCAATACCTTTGGCATATGCAATTCCTTCGCACAAGATAGCATAACCATTCTTTTGATCTTGACGTGCAGCCTTTAAGTACATCCATGCCTCAGAATATGTCTCTTTACTGCCTTGCAATTTATAAAAGAAGGCCAAATTGGCAAAAGATTTTCCTTCTTCCGTCTGCCTCTTTAGGAAATCCCATGTTTCATTCTTCCATTCTATATTTCCATAGTTCTTGAATAAAATCTGATTGAAGATTTTAACTGTTTCATTGTTGCCACTTTCATAGGAAACCTGAAGTGAATACATCGCGTCTTGGAGCTCTCCACTTTCCAAGAAAGCAAGAGCATCCTCATAATCCAGATCTATCCGCCCTGATTCGTCATCACTTAGCTGGTCATTGGACAGACTATTTGCAGTCGAACTATTTGACAATGAGTCATTTGAAACATTCAAGTAATCAACAATCGAGCAGTATTCTGTAAAGGGGAAAGATTGACGATTTCTTATGGCAATAGGAATATCCTTTAGATTTACGCTATCAGTAAAGATGGTCATGATATTGCCTTTCTTCCTGCCACTTCTAATCTCCTCGACAAATGTATGCCATTCTTCATAAACATATGACGATGTCTCTTCCTTTAAATAATCTGCATTTGAGGACACTATGACAAGATGAGTAGAGGAGTCCAAGGCTTCATCAATAATTTTCCCGTAATCAGCATTTCCTCGTTTTCTCAATTCTTCATCCGCCATAAAGACATTAAGATTGAGTCCACGATAATTGATTAAGAATTCGTAGACTTGTCTTCCTATATTATAATCCTCACTCTTACAAGATATAAAAACGTCGTATTTCATATTTGGTAATTTCTTATTTCCGTTATATTACTGTCAATTATAAGCTCAATTAAACTTCAAAATTCACAAACGTAACACTAAAGCAACAAAATATTAATTATTATACACATTTATTACACTATTTTTTTAAATTTTCAAGAACAGACAATTGCTCCTTGGCAAAGTCATTACCTTGTTTAGCAGCCTTCCTATACCACATTATTGCTTCTTTTACATCTTTATTGATTCCACTTCCTGTTTGATAAAGCGATGCCAAAAAAACTTGTGCACTTACATCACCTTGGCTAGCAGCTCTATGAAACCAGCTGAAACTTTCTTTTAGGTCTTTTGGAACACCTCTCCCGTGATGATAACAAAGTCCAACTGCAGCTTGGGCTTCTTTGTTACCTTGTATTGCCGCCTTTTGGAACCATTTTAATGCTTCATGATAATCTATTTCTACACCTATTCCATAGTAATAAAGCGTTCCCAATTTATATTGAGCAATATCAAACCCTAAATCCGATGCTTTTGATAAATACCATAGGGCCTTTTTATTATCTCTCTGTACAGCTTTTCCGTTGTTGTAGAACATTCCTATAAGATATAAACATACTACATCATCTTTGTCTGCAGCTTTTTGAGCCCAATACAGAGTTTTAGAATAATCATTAATCTCAAAATAATGTAATGCCAATTCACGCTGTGCCAAAAAGAAATCTAAATTAGCGGATTGAATCAGAAGATCTAATGCACTAGATAATTTTCCTCCACTTAACAAAGCTTTACCTCGAGTGTATAAATCGTACTTAATATCTATACTGTCACCTACCCACAACTTTAAATCTCTCATTAAGTTTTCATTCTGTTCTTTGTTACTCCAATAAATAATATTCGTCAAACCATACATAAACAGGAACTCGTCTGCTAAAGCACAATTATCGATATTAACAATTACTACCTTTCTTTGTTTAGAATAAGCATAATTAAGCTCTCTCATTGCAAATTCGGAAATTTGGGATTCATTAGAGAGCATAAAAAGAAATACTTTACACCTATTGATCCCATTTACGATGTCTTGCGTAAAACGAAGAGCCCCACTTTCAATATTCTTTAAATCCATCCAACAACAATCTTTTCCTACAGTGGTCTCGATTATTGATCGAATTTTATAGACTTCTTGAAAATTTTTGCGACTATAACTGATAAAAACATCCGTATTCATTATGATACAATTTTTTGTTCAACAATATAGAATTATCAACGACGACGAAATCATACTACTTAAATTCACAGTCCCAATGTTCAGCTCTGGAATGGCGCCAAAACCTGTCATAGGCTTAGTACAATCCAGCACATAAATGTAATTATGTTCATGCTGAGCAAGCACAGATATAGGCATTATCAGAGACAGAAAGAGCATTAGCGCTTTTAGTCGTTTCATATCGAATTCTATTATTTAAGCAGTAATATAAGTCCTAGTGACTTTTGGGTTACAACTGCAAAGATAAGCATTTTTAATGAATCCTACTTTTTTTTTTAGTTTTTTCAACCGATTTCGTGAAAAAATTTTGGTTGAATCAGAAATTATATCTACATTTGCCGCCAGAAAATACATAATTCTATCACAAAACGAATAAATTGAAGCAAAAATGAAGAGAATGACAATGGTTGCTTGCTCGCGTTCTTTGAGACTGCGTCTCGAGGCGTGAATTGCACGTCTTTGAGGCTACGCCTCGAAGATCTTGGCGCTCGGAAAAGCTGAAAGCTAGCTTTCGCTGTTCTCTCGCTTATGCGATCTTTGACATTTTGCTACAATTTTGTTTGGTTATGTGATAGATTAATCAGAGATTAACACTCTATAGTATTAAGGCAAGTGCACTAGCGCTAGCCTATAAACTCTTGCGCCCCATACCTTAGGGGCTTACACCTTAGTTACCATTTATATTTTTAGAACAATTATTATTGTTATGAATTGTAATTTGAATAGACTTATCAACGATTTCAGGAACCAGACTTATCTTACTATCTGGAAGCACATGAACGCTATGGCGGTGAACTATGCCGTCTACTCTAATAGGATAAAGGGCTTTGCCCCGTACTTATACAACTGCGACATTTATATTTATGCCGACTCAAGAAACATGGTGGTGGTATGCGTAGACTGCAGCAATCACAAACAAAAGCAGTGTTACAACGAGACGCAGAACATCGACATGATGATATACGAACCAGGCTGCGAACCTCGCGAAAGCACTGTGTGGAAGCTGAAGCAGACGATGGAAATCATGAAGAGTCGACTGCACAAATCTCAAGCCAGCCTGAGGGTTTACGGCATTCTGCTTACAGAGGATGCCATCAACAATGCTTATGAGCTGGAGGATGATTGGGAAAAGAACAGCATCAAGGTGATAAGCAACTGCAGCCATCTGAAACTGCGCAGAGCTGGCGTGAACACTGATGATGATCTTGCCGGAAAGGTGTACTTCGATATTGTGACTGACGAGAGTATTGATGCCAAGCCAGAACCAAAGGACGAGACAGAGGATGAGGAGTTCAACGAGTTTGAACAGATGCTCTACGACTTTGTGAACGACAAGCTAGAGGATAATGATGGTGTGTTTGGACTGATGGCCAGAGACTGTGCAGCCGAGGATACTGAGGAATCTCCAGCTGAAGAGCCTGAACCTCAGGAGCCAGAGGTGCCTGAGACTCCAACGACCAAGAACGAGACAATAGACCAGAATCTTGGTCTGAGCGTTGACATAGAGATTCTTGACCCTATCGAGAACCCTCGCGAGGAACTCGACAAGATGATAGGTTGCGACGACATCAAACGCCGTATGGATGAGCTTGTGGCTCTTACCACATACAACAAGACCATGCAAGAGCTGTTCCCCAACAGCAAGCAGCATGAGGTATCGCTGCATAGCGTGTTCTTAGGTCGTCCTGGTACAGGCAAAACCACCGTCTGCAAGATATTCGGTTCGCTGCTTCATCAGGCTGGCGCACTATCCAAGGGGCATGTGGTGCTATGCGACCGCGGGACGTTTATCGGAACCCTCTGGGGCGATGAAGAGCGCTCTGTACGTCAGGTTCTGGAAAAGGCCAAAGGCGGTGTGCTGATGATCGACGAGGCATATCTGCTGAACGGCAAGAACGAAAACGACCCGGGAAAGCTGGTGCTGCAACTGCTGATGAACATTCTGGCCGACGAAAGTCAGCGCGACATAGCTGTGGTGCTGTGTGGATACAAGGACCAGATGGAGAAGTTGCTTGAGATGAATCCTGGACTGCAGTCACGATTCCCAAATAAGTTCGAGTTTGTGGACTTTAGTGTGGATGAGCTTCTTGAGATTACTCAGACCCGAATCAGAGACTTTGAGTATAGTTTTACCGATCAGGCTTGGGAGAAATATCGCGGTATGCTGAATCAAGCATATCAGGTTCGTGACCCTCAGACATGGGGAAATGCACGATTCGTTGCTAACCAACTTGACCGCATTTATATTCAGCACGCCACACGATGTGTTAAGCAGAAGCCAGAGGACAAGCAAAGCTGGCGCATGATCACACCCGACGACATCGTGCCTATCGACATTCCGCGTCAGAGAACAAAAATCGGTTTTTAAGTCTATTAAAAAAGGCCTGTCATTGCGGCAGGCCTTTTTTTGTCCATCCCCCTGCTTTTATGCAATTATCCTTGCAATTTATTTGTCTATTCCAATAAATAACAAATCCAAAAGGCACTCGCACCGCTGATTTTATCTTTGAACGTAAAGGCGTGTATAAGATGTACGACTTGAAGACCATTACAGGTATGGGGCGCTACCGCCATGACGATGGATAAACCACTGGCGGAGGTATAAAGGCATCTTCAGGTAAATACAATAATTGCTTATTTTTAGTAATACTTTAGAATTATGCTGCAAGTATACTAAAAATCAGCGAGATAACAAAAGAAACTTTTGAATATTTTAATTATACGTAGAATACGAACTTCGTGCCTTTTGGGCCGATTCCATCGTAGTCGGCTGAGATTGGGAAGTGACAACTCAGGGTGTCTATTTGGTCATCATCAAGGGTGATTGTTAGTTCTAATTCGATAGCCATCCTGTGCTTGTTGTAGCTCAGGTCCCAGATGCACTCTCCTACTACGGCGTTTACCACCGTTCGGATTTCATCCTGTGTGCGCCAGATGGTATCGAAGTCGGTCATCGTTCTTTAGTGAGTCTGTAAACTGCCAGTGTGGGCAGGATGACCAATAGCAATAGCGCGGTCTCTACTAATGCGTAGGAACCGAAAGAGTCGACCAAGGTCTGGAACTTCAGTATTCCGTCTACCAGAATGACTAAAAGGGCAAACCAGCAGATGCCGAATATGGCTGCATACTTGAGTTTTCGTTTTTTTAGTTTCATGTATACCATATTCCTATAGTCTTGACATGAATTTCTCTCGATCCACAACTGTCGTACAACCGTCCGGCAGTTCATTCTTAACGGCAAGCATGGCCACATTCTCCATCAGTGCCATCATCATAGGAGTGGCAAGAACAGGCATGTCACCAGAACCGACTGCAATAGTGGTCACGGCATCCATAACCGTCAATTCGCTCGTATATTTCAGTCCTATTTCTATCATTTCTTACTAAACAATTATAAATTTCGATGCAAAGATAACAATAATCCGCTAAATATCACTATATTTGCGACAAAAAGGGTGACTTTATATGATAATCAATGCATTGATGATGAATCCGGCTGACAACGTTGTAACAACAGTCACCGAGATTAATAAGGGAGAGGATGTCTGCTACATGAATGGCACTAAGTGTGTCACTCTGAAGGCCGAGGAGAATATTCCGTACTGTCATAAGGTGGCGCTAACGGATTTGTCCCAAGGCAGCGAAGTGATTAAATACGGTGAAAGTCTGGGGCGTATGGTTATGCCTGTTGCCAAGGGATGCTGGGTGAACGGCCAGAACCTGAAAAGTGAACAACGCGACTACGATAGTGAGTTGGCTGGCGATGACTGGCATATGTGCGCAGAGCAGTCGGAGGGCAATCCCCAGCAGGAACCTTTCAAGTTCTGGGGCTATCGCCGTCCTGAGGGCCGTCCTGGTATTCGTAACCACATTTTGATTCTGCCCACATGTGTCTGTGGCAGCGAGACCTGCCGTATTGTAGCCAGTCAGATACGCAGTGCCGTAAACATCGTTTTTAATACAGGTTGTTCCGATGTACAGGCGAATACCGACATGAGCCAGAAGATTCTGACGGGCTTTGCCTGCCATCCAAACGTATATGGTGTGGTGATTATCGGATTGGGCTGTGAGACGGTTCCCCATCATCAACTGAAGGAAAAGATCGGACATTTGACAAAGAAGCCCGTTGTTTCTTTCGGCATCCAGGAAGAAGGCGGTACGCTGAAGACCATCGAGAAGGCCACTAGAGCTGCACGGGAGATGGCTCAGGCGGCAGCCATGCAACAGAAAGAGCTCTTCGACGCCTCAGAACTCTATATCGGCATTGAGTGCGGTGGTTCGGATGCCACTTCTGGCATTGCCAGCAATCCTTCAGTTGGCGAGATGAGCGATCTGCTGGTGGATATGGGTGCAACGACGGTGATGAGCGAGTCGATAGAATGGATTGGCGGAGAGCATATATTAGCCAAACGAGCTGCCACTCCTGCGATTCACAACCAGATTATCGAGGTATGCCGTGAATACGAGGCTCATCTGACAGCCGCAGGTCAGGACTGTCGTGCAGGTCAGCCTACCCCAGGCAACAAAGCCGGAGGACTGTCAACACTCGAAGAGAAGAGCCTTGGCTGTATCCGTAAAGGAGGTACACGCCCCATCCGTGAAGTCCTTCAGCAAGCCGTTCGACCATCTGAGAGAGGAGCAGTAGTGATGGATACCGCAGGTTTCGACATCGCCTCAGTCACATCGATGGTGGCTTCTGGCTGTCAGGCCATTGTCTTCACAACGGGCAGAGGAACCCCCACAGGCAATGCTATCGCCCCAGTACTGAAGGTAACTGCCAACGAACGTACTTTCCACTTGATGGAGGACAATATGGATGTTGACCTCAGTGCCGTGCTTCGAGGTGAGAAGACCATCCATCAGATGGGCAGCGAACTTGTTGATATCGTATCTGAAGTAGCGAACGGCCGCATGACGAAGGCCGAGGCATTCGGATTCTCCGACATTGCAGTCGATCACGTATGCAGATTTGTTTAGAAATTATGAAACAAATCGTCTTATCATTCATATTCTACGTCGATAAAGCCAATGGCACAACGAGAATGGTAGAGAAAGTTCCGAGCCTTAATATTGAAGAGGATGCCGGAACCATTGAATTGTTTGATTATTTAGAAAAGAAATGAAGAAGATTATATACTATTCTTCTACCAACATTCCATTTGAAAATGTGAAAATTGGTGTCTCGGCTACGGTGCGCTCACTTCTCCTACATTTGATTAACGCTTGGAAGTGTTCTCCCTCACTTGGCCTCCACTCACCTTGCCAAATTCCATCTCCCACATTAGTTGCTAAGCCATAATAAGAAGGATAGTCATAGCCATCCCGCTTACAACAAATAATAACTTGCAGATTAGCGGGAACATCCCATTTCTCCACGCCGTGAGTTTTGACACGTAATACCTTTCTTTCCTCGTATCCCATTGATATGGTTGTCGGTTCTATAAACTCAATGCTTACACCCTTGGTTGTGAAAGACCCGGTTTGCTTAGACAAGATCCTTTCATTACCCTGATGATATATCATCGTATAGTAATAGGTTAAATCCGGTTCTAAACAAGTAATCAGCCAACCGCAAGAATCTTTAGGCAAGTAAGCGGAATAATATTCCACCCAACATGTATCGAGATTTTCATTGCGTCCATAGCGTAATTCTATCGTTCCCTTATCATAGACGGGGATATAAGCCGATGTACTCTTTACTCTTTCCGCTGATGGAAGATTCTCCACAAACTTCGGCAGAGGGTCATCCTTGTCCCCGCATGATAAGAATGTCAGGCTGCTGATAGTCATTATAGAAAGAATGACTTCTCTTAGATATTTGTTCATAATATACGTTCTCCTAATGCCTCGTTATTGATTACTAAGTGCAAAATTACGGATTTATTTTCAATTATGGTTCGATTTATGCAAAAAAAGTGCAAAAAGAGTAACGTATCTACAACAAATCATTGAGTCTGCCTTATTTCGTTTATTTGTCGAAAAAATCAGCCTGTTTGCTGAATATTTTTCTCCGGGTGGATTAGAATATGTACTTTTGCATCGGATTTAAACAAATAAATAAGATGCAAAAGAAAAAATTAATGGCTATATGTATGCTCCTGATGTCAGGCTGTGTGATGGCTCAGGAGCCAATGCATAAAAGTAAACCTGTAACCTACGAACAGGTAACAAAGATGATGGTGAAAGATCTGAAGCTTGACGAGAAGCAGCAGAAGAAGGTGACCAAACTCAACAAGAAGTACAAGACGCTTATTGAAGGCGAGCAACGCGAGGCACCAGGTAACAATCGTTTCAAGATGGGCGAACGTCCCGCTGGTGTACCTCCCAGTGGTGGTATGCCCGGAGGCCAAGGTGGCTTTGGCGGAGGTATGCCTGGTGGCGGCTTCGGTGGCGGTATGCCCGGTGGAGGTATGGGCAGAGGGCCTATGGGTGGCGGAATGCCTGGAGGTCCATCTTCAGAGAACAGTTACGACTATGACAAGAAACAGAAGAAATACGACAAGGCCCTCGGCAAGATTCTCAATGAGAAGCAGATGGAGGGTTATCAGGAGATAAAGCCCCAGTTTGCCTCACAGCGCAGAGTTCGCGATTTTCTGTTTGGTATGCCTCAAGAATTCAACAGCAATGGAAAAGATAAGTGAACTGATTATGTCGAAATTGGCCGTAATAGTACAATGCGCCATATACCTACTGGTAATTGTCATGCTGATCTTCTCGTTCATTAGCATCCTAATGACAACAGACAACACCCACCATTCTTAACATAGAGGAAACCGTAACTTATCTGTAAATGATATCGTTATAAACAGAAAATGCAGATAGGCTGTGAAGCTTGTCTGCATTTTCCATCATAGACTTTCATGTTGAGGGAGCCATGCTTTACTTTAGAGCTAAAAAAGGAATCCCATATCACTAAGAGATTCCCTTGGGCCTCCTAAGAGGTATATATTCTAACTCAACTAACAATTTCTTATCTGCGACCAGAGAAGTGACCTGATGCGCCGCGGCTATTATGGGTAACCATCGCCATGTGACGCTCTTTTGGACTGTGCTTTCTGTCGTGATGAACAGCAGGCTTGTGATGCTTTCCACCCTTGTATGTTATGTATACCTTTGGATGTGCATTGAAGAAATGGCCTCTGTTGTAGTGAGAGTAAACGGCGAAAGTAAATCCACCATGCTTCCATGCTACGGGGCGATAGAAGTGAGAAAGTGTGATGTACTTGTCGTACTGCCATGCATTGAGAACATAGCGGAGGTCAGCGTTACGGCGATCCCACCAGATTCCGAATACATCGGCGTGGCCGTTGAGATTCATAAGATAATCGAGATTTATCTCATATCTTCCTAAACTGAGCAACTTGTTAAGGCGGAGTAATTAAGAAAAAATGTTACTTTAGTCATCGATGATACATTTGCCAGTCATTTCCTCGGGTTGTTGTAGACCCATGATGTGGAGGACTGATGGAGCCACGTCGGCTAAGACGCCGTTTTGCACCTTCGCGTTCTTGTTAGATGTTACATAAATGAAAGGAACTGGATTGACGGAGTGTGTCGTGTTGGGCGTGCCGTCGTCATTGAGGGCATGATCTGCGTTGCCGTGATCGGCGGTGATGATAGTTTCGTAGCCCATCTTCGTGGCAGTTCCCACCACTTCGTTCAAGCACTTGTCAATTGTCTTCACTGAAGTTTCGATGGCGGTATAAACACCTGTATGACCCACCATGTCGCTGTTGGCAAAGTTCACCACTATCCAGTCGTACTTGCAAGTCTTGAGCGCCTCTACCAGTTTGTCCTTCACTTCGAGTGCCGACATTTCGGGCATCAAATCGTATGTAGCTACCTGGGGTGAATTCACCAAGATTCGATCCTCGCCCTCAAACGGCTCTTCACGCCCGCCATTGATGAAGGAGGTAACGTGAGCATATTTCTCAGTCTCGGCAATGTGCAGCTGCTTCAAGCCCTTGCTGGAGATATATTCGCCGAGAGTGTTCTGCAGGTTCTCCTTAGGAAAAAGGATGTGTACACCAGTAAAAGTATCGTCATAGGGCGTCATGCAGTAGTATTGCAGATTGGGAATGATCTGCATGCCCTGCTCCGTCAAATTCTCCTGTGTGAGCACGATAGTCAGCTCCTTGGCACGGTCGCTGCGGAAGTTGAAGAAGATGACAACGTCGCCTTCCTTGATGCAGCCGTCGACGTTGCTGTTGACAAGCGGCTCCATAAACTCATCGGTATTCTTATGCTCCTCCGTACGGGAGTCGTAGCACGACTGTACGCCCTCCACCATATCGGCCACCTGACGACCTTTACCATGTACAAGCAGATCGTAAGCCAGTTTTATGCGATCCCAGTGCTTGTCGCGATCCATTGCGTAGTATCGGCCAATGATAGAGGCGATAGCTCCTACCCCCGCCTCATCCATGTACTTCTGCAAGTCGGCGATGAAACCTTTGCCCGACCTAGGGTCGGTGTCGCGACCGTCCATAAAGCAATGTACATAGCAATTATCAATATCATAGGTTTTGGCGATGTCGATGAGCTTCAGCAGATGGGCGAATGAAGAGTGTATGCCGCCAGTGGAGGTCAAGCCCATCAGATGAACGTTCTTGCCGTTAGTCTTTGCGTAGCCGAAAGCCGACTTTATCTCGGGGTTCTCTACAATGGAGTTGTCGGCACAAGCGTGGTTAATCTTCACCAGATCCTGATAGACTACGCGGCCAGCACCTATATTCAGGTGTCCTGTCTCCGAGTTTCCCATCTGTCCGTCGGGAAGCCCCACGTACTCGCCAGAAGCCTGCAACTCAGCGTGCGGATAATTGGCATTCAAATAGTCGATGTATGGCGTGGGCGTATGATAAATCACGTCGCTCTTGCTCTTGTCGCCGATACCCCATCCGTCGAGAATGACCAGGAGTGTCTTCTTGGGCTGACCAA
>Ga0310695_10011753_pt1 | contig 12437 bp, 12 predicted proteins | sample RumenRJG_04DNA_FD_203882 | JGI IMG/M metagenome (GOLD analysis project Ga0310695, IMG submission 203882) | Bovine rumen microbial communities from Lethbridge, Alberta, Canada - RJG_04 (v2) (version 2) | ecosystem: Host-associated > Mammals > Digestive system > Stomach > Rumen | place: Canada... | reverse complement strand
ATGTTTTTCCTGACATATGTGGGAATGTCGAGATTCTCGCCGTTCCACACCGTGGGTTCCGAATTTCCGAACCGACCATTCTGGAGCGTGCCGTGCGTCTTCGCCCTTTTCCGCCTGGAAGATCCGCCGGAAGCGCCCGACACCTCGCCGCGCGTCGCTCCCGACGGAGATTCGAAGAGCATGACGACAACCGACAGCGATCCGGAAAAAGTCTCTTCGTCGTTGACGGTGCCGAGATCGAAAGCGCACTTTTCGCCGAATGCCGTCCTCAGCCTCGAAGCAACCGTTCCTATCTCGGAAAGCCTCAGATCGTCGCCGGCAAGAACGCCGCAGAGGATGGACCTCACCCCGAACGTCCCGTCGGCGAGAAGAGGATCGGCCAGAAGCGTGTCCGCCGCGACGGACGCGCGGTCGTCGCCCCGGACCCTCGCGACGGCGAACCGGCCGCGCCCGGAAGAGAAAACGATCTGCCTGAGCCGCTCTGCGTCTATCTTTATGTAACCGGGTTTTTCCACGAGACGCCAGAAAAGCGACACGGCCGAGGCGAGAGTGCCTACAGCCCTCTCGAGCGCGTCCTTCATGTTGTCGATCCCTGAAACAAGCTTGTCGAGCGGAATAAAGAACGTGGCGGAAGCGGCCTCTTCTATCATCGCCGTGATGCCCCTGGCGTTCTGCTGGCGGGCATCGCCCTCGAACGCAAAAGGCATAGTGGCGAATACGATAGACGGTATGCCGTTTTTCGCGAGCCACCGCAGGATTTCAAGAGTTGCGCCCGAACCGGTGCCGCCGCCGAGCGAAACGATCAGCACGGCCATTCTCGCTCCGGCAAAAACCTCTTCGATCGCCGAGACGGAATCTTCCACCGCCATTCTGGCGCTCACGATGTCGCCGCCCGCGCCTCTTCCGGAAAGCCTGTCGCCGCCGAGCAGGACAAACCTGCCTTCCTCTCCGCAGGCGCCCGAGGAGGCGTCGGTGTCGAACATGACAAAATCGACGCCTCCGCCCATAGCGCGGTTTACGGCTCTGACCGCCCTCGACCCCGCCCCGCCGACGCCGGCGAGAACTATAGGATGCTGCGAAAAACCGCTCATTTGAAAAATCCTCCGAAAATCGTGTGGATAAACGATTTGGGCTCGTCGTTGCGGCGGGCGTACGAAAGCGCGCCCGCGACAGCCGCGAAAGAAGCCGCTTCCGCTCCCTGCCCGAAACCGTCGACATGCAGAGGAGAACCGAGCCTCACCGGTATGCCGAGCTCGTGGCCGACAAGCGCGTCTATGCCTTCCATCGCGGCTCCGCCGCCGACAAGGACGGCGCCGGAATGCAGACGGTGGAGAATATCGGCATCTTCGAGCTTCTCGCGGATTATCGCCATAAGCTCTTTGAGCCTGGCGTTCACGACGATGTCGAGAGACTTTCTGGAAATGGTGCGCGAATCGGTGAGCGGAGAAGTGCCCGGGAGTTTTATGCGCGTCTGGTCGTACGACGGGAGCAGCTGCGCGGAAGCCTCGGTTTTCTTGAGTTCTATCGCATGCGCCTGCGTGATCTGGAAAGCCTGCGCAATATCGTTCGTCACATGGTCGCCGCCGATTCCGATGACGTCAGTGTAGGCGAGATAGCCGTCAGAATACGCGGCGAACCCCGTAGATCCGCCGCCGAAATCTATGACGAGCGCGCCGTCGCGGCGCTCCCTCTCGGTCAAGACCTCGTCGGCCGCGGCGGTGGCCGCGAAAAGCGGCTCGATTATCTCGATATGCGCCGCGGCGGCGGCCGTTCTCGCGTCGTCGAGCCTGTTCTTGTCGGCATGGATGTTAACGGCGCTGAGCTTGAGCACTCCGCCGGCCATGCCTTTCGGCGAGGTTATGCCCTCGAGCGAATCGAGCGTGTAGCACTGGTCCTGCACATCGATGAGCTCGCGGTCGCGCGGGATGGCGACGTTCCGGAGCGCGGCCGCCGCGGCGTTCATGTCGTCGTCGGTCACTTTTGCGCCGGAGACGGTTGCCGCGCCGTAGACGCGTTCCGCTTTGACATGCTGCCCCGAAACCACGAGATATGCGTTGGCGATCGTCACCGACACCCCGGTGCCGCGCTCTTTCTTTTCTATTTCTTTAAGCACGCTTCGTATGGAATGAGCCACCTGGTCGATATCGAGGATCTGGCTCTTTTTCACACCGAACGACGGAATCTCCGCGTGCGAAACAACCTTGAGACGCCCGCTCTGCGCAACTTCCGCAAGCGCGAGAACCGTCCTCGTGGTTCCTATCTCCAAGGCCGCGTATATGCTGCTCATAATATAGGCTCCTTTGTGTCGGCGAAAACCCTGTCGGGTTCCGTGGCGTTCCAGACGACCGGCCGCGGGAGGGACGGAACTACGCCGGACATGAAACTGTCACGCAGCCTTTTAAGTTGTTTTGCCATCGCCTTGTCGGCCTTTTCGCCGCCGTCATCCATTCCTTCCCATGCTATTTTGGCGCCGGAATAATCGCCGAGAACGGCATAGAGGCAATCGCGCCTGTCCACGTCGACCCGCTGGATTCCGAGATCGCTGTACGGCGATTCGCGGGCGAGCGTGAGCAGCCTGAGGGCAGCCATCGCCCGCGGCGGGAGACGCCTGCCGCTCTTCGTTTTTTCGGCGGACTTTTCGTATATGGCCGGCAGCGGTCCGGCGAGCGAATACTGCATGAACACGACGCCGTCCGCGTCGGCTACACGTCCGGTGGCTCCTTTGGAGACGCGCCGGGCGTCGATTTCGCCCATTCTCACCGCCGCGACGCGCTCCTCAAGCACTATCTCCACCCTGTCGGGAAGATGGCGCGTGATGACCACGTCGCGGATTGCCGGATATTTCGCCAGCACCGCTTTGCGTTTCGCGGCAAAGTCGATGAGAGCGAGATTTCTGCCCTTTCTTATGCCGAACATCTCGAGCACGACGCCTTCTTTGACAAGCCTGCCGCGCGTGACGACCTTGACCTGCCGTTCGACATCCTTTATCTCGCACTGCGCGATAAAAGCCGCGCGTATCTGCAGAAAAAGCCACCAGAGGGCCGCGACAGACACCGCAAGCACCGCAAGCGCGGCAATGGTTTTCCACTTTTTCGCATCCGATTTCCTGACGACGGCGTTCTTTCTCATGCGAGGCCGCCTTTCTCCGCGTCGAATTCCGCTGCGAGAAGGATTTTTTCGCACACCTCCGCAAAAGTAAGACCGGTGGCCATCCCCGCCTTGGGCACGAGAGAATGCGATGTGAAGCCGGGAGACGTGTTGATTTCGAGGACATACGCCCTGCCGTCGGCGCCGATCCTGAAATCGACCCGAGAAACGCCCCTGCATCCAAGCGAGCGGTACGCATCGAGGGCGATGCGTTTGAGATCGGCGGCAAGCGGGCCTTCTTTCAGAAATTCATAGCGGGTGCGGTCCGAAAGATATTTCGCTTCGTAATCGTACCAGCCGCCCGGAGAACATATCTCGAGGACGGGAAGCGCCTCTCCGGATATTATTCCCACGGTAGCCTCGCGCCCGGCGATGTACTTCTCCGCAATGATGCCTGCGGAATCGAGTTTGAGACACATGCGCAGAGCCTCTTCGTACGAGGAGACGTCTTTTGCCAGATGCACGCCTATGCTACTGCCGCCGCGCGCCGTCTTGACGACGAACGGGAACGGGAACGGCGGCCGCGCCCCTTCCGAAATCCTGCACCACGGAGCCGTAGGCACGCCGCACGCGTCGAATCGCTCCTTGGAGGCGATCTTGTCCATCGCGAGACGCGACGCTTCCGCGCCGGGGCCGGTGTACGGGATGCGGAGCGCGTCGAGCGCCGTCTGGACGCCGCCGTTTTCTCCCCATCCGCCATGAAGGGCGATATACACCGCATCAACGTCTTTCGGCATCGCCTCAAGCGAATCAGCGTCGATAACCGTGCGGACGACCTCGTATTTTCCCAGAGATTCGAGCGCGTCGGCGACATTCCTGCCGCTCTCGATCGACACTTCCCTTTCCGTGGAGATGCCGCCGGCCAAAACTGCAATTTTTCTGAACTTTTCCATGCTGGACAATAGTATACCAAATACCGGCCGCCGCGACAAGATGCCAAATCGCCGTTATGACACTATGCGAAAACCGGCATTGGCGGAGGCGGAAGATCGAATGCCGAATCGACAAGCCTGCCGAGCGCGTCGTCGCGGGCGAGCGCCGCATCCGGAATGTCGGCAGCAGGCTCCGTCCGGTCGATGCCTGCGACGGATCCGGTAACCGTAAGATTCGCCGCCGTGCGCAAAGCGTCAGCCTTGCCCGAAACCGCCGCCGAACGCGAGGCTTGGGCGCCGCCGGCCACGTTCATGTCGAAATCCATTTTTTTGCCGAATGAAATCTCCATTTTCAGAATCCTTTCTTTTGACGCACTGTCTACACGCCGACCTGCCGTCAGGTTACACGCAAATCCGAAAGAATTTCGCGAAGCTTGCCCTTGGCCCGGAAAATGCGCACTTTGACGAGATTTTCGCTCACACCCGTGTCCATGGCGATTTCGCGGATGGATCTTCCGCCCACCTGGAAAAGAGTGTACGCCTCGCGCAGTACGGGCGGGAGCCTGGAAAACGCCTCTGTCAGGCGCCTGCGCAGATATTCGGAGTCGGAGGCCGCCGGCCCGGGCGCGCCGTCGTCGGAAATTTCCGCCTGCATAAACGCAGAATCTCCGACCTCGCCGGAATCGTCCCCGGAAGCGTTTTCGTCTGGATCGCGGATTTCTCCGACGAACGAAAGGCGCGCGTTGTCGCGCACCAGATTTTTGCGGAGATTGCGCGCGATGGTGAATGCGAGCCCCGAAACGGCAGACGCGTCGCCGCGGAGATCGTCGCGCATCTTCCATATTTTCAGAAACGTGTTCTGCACGAGATCGCACGCCTCGTGGTAGCCGCTGCCGCTCGCCACGAGCCAGTTCGTGAGCCTCGGCGCTATGTCCTTGTAGAGTTGTTCGATATTCATGAGACGTCTGGTTGTCTGTTGTCGTTGTTGCCTGCCGGCGGGAGAATTTCGTCGAGATCGACGGCTTCGAGTTCGGACTCTTCGCGCCGGGCGTCCTGTATCTGCTTTGCCCATTTGAGAATCTCCGCCACCGGCTCGATGAGAGACTCGGGGATGAAATCCTCTACCTTCCCCTTCGCGTACAGCGCGCGGGCGAGGGGGCGGTCTTCCATCACGGGTATCCCTTCGGCGAGCGCCGTTTCGCGGATGATTTTCGCCGTGCGGTCCGCCCCCATCGCGCAAATGCGCGGCAGGGGATACTCGTCTGCGTTGAATCGTATGCCGACGGCGATGTGGGTGGGGTTGGTGACGACCACGCTCGATTTCTTCGCCGCACGGACGGGGTCCGGCCCGTTGAGAATCTCGTCGCGGAACTGGCGCTGGGCCTGCTTGATTTCGGCCGAGCCCTCCATCTCCTTGTACTCGCGCTTGACTTCGTCTTTCGTCATCATCATCTGCTTCGTGAAATTTCTGCCCTGGAAGAGCCTGTCGACAATGGCGATGACGATGTAACCGAAAGCGGTGTACACGGCAAGGCGCTTGAGCATCAGCTTGAGGCTCGGGAAAATGTCGTCGATCGTGCCGTAGCACATCGTCAGCAGTTCCGGGACGCTCGCCCAGATGATCTTGTAGAGCAGATATCCGAGAAAAGACACCTTCACGACATTCTTGAGAAATTCGAAAAGATTCTTCATCGAAAAAATCTTTTTGGCGCCTTCTACCGGGTTGAGCTTTTCAAGTTTAGGGATTATCGGCTCGAAAGTGAACAGGAATCCGATCTGCGCCGTATTGGCGACAATGCCGATCACGGCGGCGACGATGACGAAAATGAACGAATGTTTGCAGATGACGAGCGCCGTCATGCCCATGGCCGGCCGCGTCGCCTCGAACGGATCCTCGGCAAGACGCTGCCCGATATAGGAGACGAGCATGGAAGCGTCGTCAACGAGCGCGACGCCCATCCAGCCGAGAAGCGCGAAGAGGACGATCAGGATGGCGGTGGAAACGATATCCTTCGACGTGCAGACCTGCCCCTTCTGCCGCGCGTCGCGCAGCTTCTTCTGGGTGGGCATCTCGGTTTTTTCGCCGCTCGATTCAGCCATGGGTGGAGGATTGTAGGGTTGGAGGATTGGAAGGTTGGGCAAGCGCGAGACATGAGACGTGAGACGCGTCTGCCGTCTCGCGTCTCACGACCCGCTCCTGCGATTCTATCGTCTCCAGTCTCATGTCAACCGCCTTCCAGCAGTTTCATCGCCGGAGCCAGGATCGCACCGTCGTCCGTGTACATGAGCATATCCATGATATACGGAATGTAGACGACCAGCATCGCAATACCAAGCGCCGACTTTACCGGCATCGAAAGGAAAAACACGTTCAGCTGCGGAGCGGTTCGGTTCACGAGCCCGAGGCCGATCGTGGCGAGAAACATGACGATGATTACAGGCGCGGAAATGACGGCCGTCGTCCTGAGCATGCCGTCGAGCGTGCCGAGGATTTGCACAGGCGCATCGGGCGCGAACGAGAAACCCTCGGAGAAAACCGGCCATATCCCGTAACTTTTGTAAAGCGCGCCGAGAAAAACAAGCACGGCGCCGCCGACAAAGAAAAGCGTCGAGACGATCTGCGTGAAAAAAATACCCGTAGTGGAAACCTGCGAACCGTTCAACGGCGAATACACCTCGCCCATCGTCGCGCCGCGCTGGTTGTCGATGAAATTGCCGACGTTCTCCGCTATCCAGAAAGGAATAGCCGCAAAAAATCCGATGAGAAAACCGACAAGCGCCTCTTTCGCCGCAAGCAGGCAGAACAAAGGCAAGTGCGGCTCTCCTGGCGGCATGGCAAGATGGATGGACGGAACAGCGACAATCGAGAATGCGAACACCGCCGCTCTGCGCGCCACGCCAGGAATCATCGAGTCGGTCAGCGCCGGACAGATGGCGAACGCCCCGCCGATTCTCGCCATCGCGAGCACCGCCGCAAGTATCCATCTGTGAAATTCGACGTAGGGCATTTACCTCAACAGCGCAAAGTGGGTGAATATGTCCTGCGTGTACAGAAGAAGCGACGAGCCGAGCCACGACGCGCACGCGAGCAGCGTGAGAGAAATCGCGATGAGCTTCACCGCAAAGCCGAGCGTCTGCTCCTGAATCTGCGTGAGCGCCTGCAGAAGCGAGACGATGATGCCGATCACCGTCGCGACGATAATCGGGATGAGCGAAAGGCGCAGCACCAGGACAAGGCACATCTGCGCATAATCGAGAAGCTGCGCCTGGCTCATATCACATACCCCCTCACGAGTCCCTGTATCAGCAGCGTCCAGCCGTTGACCATCACGAACAGGAGCAGTTTGAACGGCAGCGATATCGTCACAGGCGACACCATCATCATGCCCATCGCAAGAAGGATGTTCGACACGATGATGTCGATCGCTATGAACGGCAGATAGACGAGAAAGCCGATCTGAAAAGCCTTCGTCAGCTCGGAGACGCAGAACGCCGGCACGAGTATGCAGAAACTGTCGGGGTCCACGCGCGCAGGCTCATCTGGGTTCTTGGCCCAGAGATGCTCGGCCGTCCTGACGAAAAACGCGCGGTCGCGGTCGGAAGTATGGTTTGAAAGCCATGTCCTGAACGGCTCGGCCGCCTTTTCCATCGCCGATGTCTCGAAAACGAATCCACGCCCGGGCGGAGTGATGCGCTCAACCGGCTGCACGACGGCCGTTTTCGCATGTTCTTCCTTGGCTATGCTCCACGCTTCCGACGCGACGGGAGCCATGATATAGAACGTGAGAATCATGGCCAAGGCGTTGATCACCATGTTCGGCGGTATCGACTGTATGCCGAGCGCGTTGCGTATGAGCGACATCACTACGACTATCTTCAGGTAGCTCGTCGCCACCATCGCCGCAAACGGCAACAGCGAGAGTGCGATAAAGAGAACTATCAGCGCAAACGGGTCTGTGTGGAACATTGGTTGGAAAGTTGTAGGGTTGGAGGGTGTGGTGGAAGATTATATGGCCTCTACCATGAACGCGAACTGGTCGGCGAGCCGGTCGAGCCGTCCGGACGCGATGCGGCGGCCGTCCTTCACAAGCCGGAGCTGCAAACCATGCGCCGGAGACGGCGGCACAAAAGGCTTTTCCGCGGCATCGAACAGTTCGCCGAGCGTCATAGTTCCGGGCTCGGCGGCACGGACGCGGAAAAGTCCGTCGCCCGAAAAACGCAGAACACCGTCGGCGCCTGCGGAGAAACGCCCGTCTACCACATAGCGGGGCGAAACGCCTCCGATCTCCGGCAGCAGAATCGCGTCGCCCGGCGCAAGAGCTGAAACCTCCTCGCCGCCCAGCGCAAACGCCGCGTATTCACATTCGCTCTCCAGCGTGCAGGCCCTGATCGATTCGTGGGAAAGATCGAGATTGCGCAGCACGCCAAACGCCGTCAGCACCGTCTCGCTTGCATCTATCGAGAAAACGAGCGAACCGTCGGACAGCTCGAAAGCAAGCCTCCGGCCGTCCGCGGCGCCGCCGATCCCGACGAGGCGCATCTGGCTGCGGACGGCATTCTCGAGCATCTGGAAAACATCGCCGCACTCCCGTTCGACAAGCGCAAGGAGAAGCGCCTCGGGAACGTCGCCGCGCGAATCCCATATTCTGTCGAGATCGGGAAACCGGCGCGAGCGCGCGAGCAATATGACATGCTCTTCGGCGCCGAACGCCGTCTTTACGGCAAGTGAGCTTTCTTCATCGGGCGCGACAGCTGCATGGCGAAGCGATAGCTGTTCGCCGCCTATGCGGCACGGCATTGTGAAGGCGGGGCTGGCGACGATCTCCGCCGGGGATGCGCCGGCCCACTGCGGAAGCGCGGATATTATCTCAAACGGTTTCATTGATTTTTCCTTTCTTCGCTCCGGAAAGAGTCACCGATACGCGACGGAACGCCGACGCATGCGAAGCGATGGCGGTCTCGAGTCCGGGCAACGCGGCGGATGCGAGTCGAGCGGCTTCCGGCGTGGCAGGCGATACGGTTACACCGAGTTCGCCGTTTTTCACGGCCATTGAAATTTCAGACCCGTCAAGCACATCGGGACGGAGCACAATGCGCACCACGCCTTCGCCGCGAACAAGAGACGGAGCAAACGATATTTTCTCGACAATAGCCTCGACGACTTTGTCGACCGTTTCGGCGATCTGCGCCGTTCTTGACGATGCAGCCGAAACCTGCCGTTCTTTTTCGATCGCCGCGGAATCGACCGCCGGCTGTACGGCATCGATGACGTTCGCGGCCTGCAGCACGACATCAGTCTCTTGTCCGCCCGTCACGGCGACATGTACATCCGGCTTGCGCACGGCATCGATCCGGTTCAAGACCGGACGAGCGGCGAGTTTCCCGTCAATGTCAGCCTCGCCGGCGGATGCAGACGCGGCGAGAGCAGCCTGACCGGCAGCGTGCGACGACGCCCCTTCTTCCGCAGGCAGGGCGACGCTTTGCGAAACGACAGCCATTGCGGGATTCTGCACTTCGACGACGGTTTTTTCCGCAACGATCGCAGCAGTACGGGGGCGTTCAGCAAACGACACGGTTTCTGGCGACAAGCGCGCGGGCCGCGGCGGCTCGCCAGTCGATACCGGCGTTTCGGCGACGCGAGGATCAAGGGCAACGCGAGAAACAGGCGTTTCAATGACGCGCGGCACTTCAACGGCCACCGGCGCTTCGACGACGCGAGGATCAAGGGCAACGCGAGAAACAGGCGTCTCAATGGCGCGCGGCACTTCAACGGCAGTCGGAGCTTCGGCGACGCGCGGCACATCCGCCGCGGGAAGCGGGCGAGAATCTGGGGCTGGACGCGAGGCTATGGCTAGGCGCGAGACGTCAGACGCGAGACGAGTGTCTTGTGGCGCGAGACGCGAGACTTGAGACGCGTCTGCCGTCTCATGCCTCACGACCGCTTCCGGCTCGTCTACCGTCTCATGCCTCACGACAGTCGTTTCGGCGACGCGAGGATCAAGGGCAACGCGAGAAACAGGCGCCTCAATGGCGCGCGGCGCTTCAACGGCCACCGGCGCTTCGACGACGCGAGGATCAAGGGCAACGCGAGAAACAGGCGTCTCAATGGCGCGCGGCGCTTCAACGGCCGCCGGCGTTTCGGCGACGCGAGGCACATCCGCCGCGGGAAGCGGGCGAGAATCTGGGGTCGGGCGCGAGGCTATGGCTGGGCGCGAGACGTCAGACGCGAGACGAGTGTCTTGTGGCGCGAGACGAGAGACGCGAGACGCGTCTATAGCCTCATGCCTCACAACCGCTTCCGGCTCGTCTGCCGTCTCATGCCTCACGACAGTCGTTTCGGCGACGCGATGGTCAAGAGCGACGCGAGAAACCGGCGTTTCGACGACGCGCGGCGCTTCAACGGCCGCCGGCGTTTCGGCGACGCGCGGCACATCCGCAGCGGGAAGCGGGCGAGAATTTGGGGTCGGGCGCGAGGCTATGGCTGGGCGCGAGACGTCAGACGCGAGACGAGTGTCTTGTGGCGAGAGACGCGAGACTTGAGACACGTCTATCGCCCCATGCCTCACAACTGCTTCCGGCTCGTCTGCCGTCTCATGCCTCACGACAGTCGTTTCGACGACGCGAGGATCAAGGGCAACGCGAGAAACAGGCATCTCAATGGCGCGCGGCGCTTCAACGGCCACCGGCGCTGCCGTCTCGCGTCCAATGTCCAGCCCTTGTGCCAGTGCCGCAGCAAGGTCAAGGCTGACGTCCGAACGCCTCTCATGCGCGCCACCATCCATAAACTTGTTAAACTTCTCGATCTGCACCTCAAGCGACACAGGCATGGGCAGCGGGGCGAGAGCGTCGGACGATACGAGGTTCAACCTCGCGGGAGAGATTCCTCCTATATCAAATGTTATCGTTCCCGCCGTCATATTTCTTCTTTCCTGACCGTGAAATCTTCAAGCTCTCCTTCGGCGCGCGCTTCCTCGGCAAGCGCCTCCTCGGCCGCCCATATGCTTTTGTGTTCGTCTATCTTCATTCTGTTTTTCGTCGCTCTGTTCAGATTGTCTCTCGCCGACGTCACCGCTTCCGTCTTCTGTCTAACAACTCCTTCGGCGCGCTTCACATTGTCGGCTTTGAGCACGCCTTCTTCATCGATCCTCGCCACGCCCTCGTTAGCGAGATCCACCTGGTCGCGGCTGACCGCCCTTCCTATGATGGCATCGTATATCCTGTCGCGCCGCTCCTCCTTCGTCTCCTCGTACGCATCGAGATCGCGCCGGCGTTCGGCAAGTTCTTCCTCTGCGGCGGCGAGCGCGCGGCGCGCAGACGTCAACTCGCCGAGCGCGCGGTCTTCGCGCATTGTGCGTATTCTCAGAAGAGGCTGGAGGAAATACGCCATTACGATACCGCCTCCTTCAGTTTTGCGATTGTATCGTCGTACGTCGGCTTCTCGTCGAGCCCCTGCCTGAGAAAAGCGTTGATGGCCCCGTTCTTGGCTATGGCCTCGTCCGTCTCCGGATCGGATCCGTTTTTGTATTCGCCGATCTTCAGCAGCAGCTCCACTTCGGCGTATTTCGCGAGAAGCGCGCGAAGTTTGGCGGCCGAAGCTTTGTGATCCTTCGGTATGATTGCGCTTTGGCAACGCGAAATCGAAGCGAGAATGTCGATCGCAGGATAATGATTCTGCTGGGCGAGCTTGCGCGAAAGGATGATGTGCCCGTCGAGGATCGACCTCGTCTCGTCGGCTATTGGTTCGGTCATGTCGTCGCCTTCCACAAGCACGGTGTAAAGCGCGGTGATCGAGCCCTTCGCCGAATTCCCGGCGCGCTCCATGAGCCTCGGCAACTCTGAAAAAACGCTCGGAGGAAAACCGCGTCTCGTGGGCGGCTCCCCCGCCGCAAGGCCAATCTCGCGCTGGGCGCGCCCGAAACGCGTAACCGAATCCATCATCAGCAGAACTTTCTTTCCCTGATCGCGGAAGCTCTCCGCGATCGCGGTCGCGACATACGCGGCCTTCAGGCGCTCCATCGACGAACGATCGGAAGTGGAGATGACGAGAACGGCCTTTTTCATTCCCTCGCGGCCGAGGTCCTTTTCAATGAATTCCCTGACTTCGCGCCCGCGCTCGCCGATGAGGGCGAGAACGGTGACTTCGGCTTCCGTGTTGCGGATGATCTGCGCGAGAAGCGTAGACTTTCCGCCGCCGGCCGCGGCGAAAATCCCCATGCGCTGCCCTTCGCCGCACGTCAGCAGACCGTCGATCGCACGGACGCCAAGCGATATGGGCCTGGATATGACTTTGCGCTCCAGAGGCGACGGCGGCGGGGCGTAGACGGGATAATATCCGTCAGGCCGAAGCGGTCCCTTCGTCTCGACATCCATCGGACGGCCGAGCCCGTCAAGGACGCGGCCGAGCAGATTCTTTCCTAC
>Ga0310695_10011752_pt1 | contig 12437 bp, 8 predicted proteins | sample RumenRJG_04DNA_FD_203882 | JGI IMG/M metagenome (GOLD analysis project Ga0310695, IMG submission 203882) | Bovine rumen microbial communities from Lethbridge, Alberta, Canada - RJG_04 (v2) (version 2) | ecosystem: Host-associated > Mammals > Digestive system > Stomach > Rumen | place: Canada... | reverse complement strand
TGGCCGAAGTCACTATAGTCGCACGACTCCTCGTTGTAGGTGCCGTAGTCCTTATACTGGTAGCCCTTCTCTTCGAGGTACTTCTTAACGAACTGTTTTAAGGCAAAACCAGCGTGGTCGCTTGCAATGCCTATTGTCTTAATCTCCATAGTCATCTGTATATATTAAGGCACGGATTACGCGGATTGACACGGATTAATTTTAATTCTTCGAGAGAACCGATCCGTGAAATCCGTGTAATCCGTGCCAGATTATTTATCCAAGAAGGGCTTTAACCTGCTTGTAAACATTCTCTCCGGTGAAGCCGAGCTTCTCGTCGAGCACCTTGTAAGGAGCAGAGAAGCCGAAGCTCTCCAGACCCCAGACAGTACCGTCGGCACCTACGAGACCCTCGAGGTTGACGGGCAGACCAGCGGTCAGACCGAACTTCTTCTTACCGGCGGGCAGTACGCTCTGCTGATACTCCTTCGACTGGCTGCGGAACAGACCCTCAGAAGGCACACTGACGATGCGAACCTTCACGCCGTCCTCACGGAGCAGCTTGGCACCAGCCTCGAGGGTAGAAACCTCAGAACCGCTGGCCAGCAGGATCACGTCGTAGTTCTCATCGGAACCAGCAACGACGTAAGCACCCTTGGTAGCCTGTGTGTAGTCGTTGCCCTCGGGCAGCATCTCGATGTTCTGACGAGAGAAGATGAGTGCGGTAGGCGTATCGGTGTTCTCCATAGCCATGAGCCAGCAGACGGTGGTCTCCTCGGCATCGGCAGGACGAACTACGAGCACGGAGTTCTTGCCGTGGTGGTTCTTCAGCTTCTCCATCAGGCGGATCTGTGCCTCCTGCTCAACAGGCTCGTGGGTAGGACCATCCTCACCGACACGGAAGGCATCGTGGGTCCAGATGAACTTCACGGGCAGTTCCATGAGGGCAGCCATACGAACGGCGGGCTTCATGTAGTCAGAGAATACGAAGAAGGTACCGCAAGCGGGGATGACACCACCGTGGAGGGCCATACCGATGCAGCAGCAAGCCATCGTGAGCTCAGCCACACCAGCCTCGAAGAAGGCACCGCTGAAGTCGCCACGAACGAGGTCGTGAGTCTTCTTCAGGAAGCCGTTAGTGTTATCTGAGTTCGACAGGTCGGCAGATGCGCAGATCATGTTGGGCACCTGCTCAGCGAGCTGGCCGAGAACGGTGGCTGATGCGTTACGGGTAGCGCAACCAGGCTTCTGCTCAACCTTGCTCCAGTCGATCTTCGGAGCCTTGCCGCTGAACCACTCCTCGAGCTGGGCAGCCTTCTCAGGATTAGCCTTGGCCCAAGCCTCTTTCTTGGCATAGCGCTCAGCCACGATCTTCTTCAGTTCCTCAGCACGCTTAGCATACAGCTCCTGTACTTCGGGGAAGATCTGGAATGGGTTCTCAGGATCAGCGCCGAGGTTCTTCATCGTGTTGATGTAAGCGTCGCCGCCGAGAGGAGCACCGTGAGTAGCGCAGTTGCTCTCATAAGAGCTGTTGTCAGCCTTGCGGGCACCCTTACCCATCACGCAATGACCGATGATGAGTGAAGGACGGTTCTGCTCAGCCTGAGCGTTCTCGATGGCCTTGCGGATCTCATCGACGTCGTTACCGTTGATCTTCTGAACGTACCAGCCCCAAGCCTCGTATTTCTTAGCGGTGTCTTCGCAGGTCACCACCTCAGTCTTGGTAGAGAGCTGGATGTCGTTAGCGTCGTAGAACATGATGAGGTTGTCGAGTCCGAGGTTACCGGCGATACGGCCAGCGCCCTGTGAAATCTCCTCCTGAACGCCACCGTCAGAGATGTAAGCGTAGATGGTCTGACCCATCACCTCCTCGCCGAGACGAGCCTTCAGGAACTTAGCTGCGATGGCTGCACCGACAGCGAAAGTGTGGCCCTGTCCGAGAGGACCAGAGGTGTTCTCGATGCCGCGGGCAATCTCACGCTCGGGGTGACCAGGAGTCACGGAACCCCACTGGCGGAGGTTCTTCAGATCCTCGAGTGTATATTTGCCGATGAGGCAGAGCTGGCTGTAGAGCATCGGAGCCATGTGACCCGGATCGAGGAAGAAACGGTCGCGGCCTTCCCACTCGGGGTGCTCGGGATCATAGACGAGATATTCACTATACAGCGTGTTGATGAAATCAGCACCACCCATGGCACCACCGGGGTGTCCAGACTTGGCCTTCTCGACCATTGAAGCAGCGAGAATACGGATATTGTCCGCTGCCTTGTTCATAATCTTGTTGTCGTTCATGTTTTTTTTAAGTTTATTTGACGTTTAATACGATAATTGACTTTGCAGGTACTTTGACGGTGAGCACGCCCTTCTTCAGCTTGGCATCCTTGTATTCCTTGGGAGCCACGACATTGGGGTGCTGGAAGTCGTTGTAGTCGTCGGCCTTCTTGGAGGTCAGGATACGACCGCTGACAGCCTTGGCCTGGAAACCGTCGATCTGGAAATCCACGGTCTGGTCTTTGTCGAGAGAGACATTCGTGATGGCGAGTACGAGACTGCCGTCCTGCGTCTTGGCTGCAGAAGCAGAGAGCAGCGGGCAGGGACGCGTCGTGTTGTCGGCTGTCTTGGCCTTCTCCTTGAAGTACTCCTTGCTGCACTGGATGGTCTCCGACTCAAGGTCGAGTGGGAGATAGGTAGCCTCCTGGAACGGGGTGTACATCTCGAAGACGTGGTAGGTCGGCGTGAGCACCATGTGGCCTGTGCCTTCCTGGTCGGTGAGGATCATCGACTGGAGCACGTTCACCACCTGGGCGATATTGGTCATCTTCACGCGGTCGGTATATTTGTGGAACACGTTGAGCGAGAGGGCTGCCACGAAGGCATCGCGGAGTGCATTCTGCTGATAGAGGTGGCCAGAGATAGTGCCCGGCTCCTCGTCCCACCAGGTGCCCCACTCATCCACGAGCAGGCCTACTTTTCCCTGAGGGTCTTTCTCGTCCATGATGGCCTTGTGCTTCTTGATGACTTCCTCAATCTCCAGACACTTGCCGAGAGCCCAGTAGTACTGGTCGTTGTCGAAGTTGATGGCAGAGCCCTTCGGACCGTCCCATCCTGTGCAGGTGTAGTAGTGGAGACTGATGCCCTGCATGCGGCGTCCGATCTTCTCCATCAGCACCTTCGTCCAGTTGTAGTCGTAGTCGGAAGCACCGCTGGCGATGCGGTAGAGACGGTTCTCGCCCTGATCGCGCAGATAAGTATTGAACTTGCGGAACTCGTCGCTATAGTATTCGGGTGACATGTTGCCGCCACAGCCCCAGGCCTCGTTGCCGATGCCGAAATACTTGACGTGCCAAGCCTTATCACGACCATTGGCGCGACGCAGGCGAGCCATCGGGGTGTCGCCGTCGCTGGTCATGTATTCCACCCACTGGGCCATCTCCTTGACGGTGCCAGAGCCGACGTTGCCGCTGATGTAGGGCTCGCAGCCGAGCATCTCACAGAGATTCAGGAACTCATGGGTGCCGAAAGAGTTGTCTTCGATAGTGCCGCCCCAGTTGTTGTTACGGAGTGAGGGGCGCTGGTTCTTAGGACCGATACCGTCCATCCAGTGGTAGTCGTCGGCAAAGCAGCCGCCAGGCCAGCGGAGTACGGGAATCTTCAGGGCCTTGAGGGCTTCGAAGACATCCTTGCGGTATCCCTTGATATTGGGAATCTGGGAATCTTCGCCTACCCAGAGGCCACCATAGATGCAGCTGCCGAGGTGTTCAGAGAACTGTCCGTAGATCTCCTTGTTGATCTTGGCGCCTGCCTGGTCAGCATGCACGGTAGCTTTCACGTTTTCTGCCGATGCCGACAGCGTGAAGGCTGCTACAGATAGAGTGATGAGTAGTTTCTTCATTGTTGTTATACCTTAATATATAAAATACGGATAAGCAGGGGAAATCCCCCCACTTATCCAGAAAGATTACTGCTTGTTCTCTACAGCACTCTGCTCCACGGGCAGGCACTTCTTGTAGTTCTCGATGTACTTCTCGAATCCGGCTACGTCCTCGGCTGTCGGGGCGATAGACACGCCCTTGTTGCCTGCGAATACCACTTCCTCGAGATAGTCGGCGAGGTTCAGCTTGTCAGGATTATTCACCATATAGCCTGCGAGCAGGGCGATACCCCATGCACCACCTTCGCCAGCGGTCTCCATCACGGAGATGGGCGAGTTGAGGGCTGCTGCCAACATACGCTGACCGACGCCCGGCGTCTTGAAGTAACCGCCATGACCCGTGATGCGAGCCACCTTTACCTGCTCTTCCTTCAGCAGGATATCGTTACCAATCTTGAGCACACCGATAGCACCATAGAGGTGGGCGCGCATGAAGTTGGCGAGGTTGAACTTGTCGTTGGCAGAACGGATGAACATCGGGCGACCTTCCTGCAAGCCAGTCACAGGCTCACCGCTGACATAGTTGTAGGCCATCAGACCACCGCAGTCGGCATCACCCTCGAGCGCCTTGTTGAAGAGGTTACCGTAAAGTTCGTTCATATCAACCTTAATGCCAAGCAGTTGCTGATATTCCTTAAAGAGTCCCACCCAGGCGTTGATGTCGCTGGTACAGTTGTTGCAATGTACCATGGCGACGAGCGAACCGTCGGGTGTTGTCACCATGTCGATCATCTCGTAAGGCTTCGAGAGCGGCTTCTCCAGCACGATCATCGAGAAGGATGAGGTGCCTGCAGAGACATTACCCGTGCGCTGCTTGACGGCGTTGGTGGCAGCCATACCCGTGCCGGCATCACCCTCTGGTGGACAGACGGGGATACCTGCTTTCAGATGGCCAGAAACGTCGAGACGCTTAGCACCCTCTGGTGTCAGGAATCCGGCATTCTCGCCAGCCACAAGTGACTTGGGCAGAATGTCGAGCAGCTTCCAAGAGAATCCCTTCGGCGCAATGAGGTTGTCAAATTTCTCTACCATAGTGGCGTCGTAAGTCTTGGTAGCGGGATCGACAGGAATCATACCTGAAGCATCGCCTACACCGAGGACGAACTGACCAGTTACCTGCCAGTGGACATAACCAGCCAAAGTGGTCAGGTACTTGATGTCGCTGACGTGCTCCTCGTTGTCGAGGATGGCTTCATAAAGGTGGCTGATGCTCCAGCGGAGGGGGATGTTGTAGTTGAAGAGCTTGGAGAGCTCTGCGGCAGCCTTGCCAGTGTTGGTGTTACGCCAAGTGCGGAAAGGCACGAGGATCTCCTGCTTCTCGTTGAAGGCCATGTAGCCGTGCATCATGGCAGAGAAACCGATGGCTGCAAGAGCCTCTATCTCGCAGTCATACTGCTTCTGCACATCCTTGCGCAGTTCAGCATAGCAGTCCTGGAGTCCATACCAAATGGCTTCTGTGGAGTAGGTCCAAAGACCGTCAACCAACTGATTTTCCCATTCATGAGAGCCCTGTGCGATGGGCTTATTGTCCTCGTCGATGAGGACGGCCTTGATACGGGTAGAGCCAAACTCGATACCGAGAATGGCCTTACCTGCTTCGATTGTCTGTTTTGCTGTCATAGTAATCTTTATTTTTGGCACGGATTGACGCGGCTTTCATTTTGAAAGACACGGCTAAAATGTAATTGGCAAAAGCCGTGTCCTTATTGTTTAAGGCCGTGTTAATCCGTGCCTAATTTAATTTTATCGGAGTGCTTTGCTCAACATGTAATACAGCTCATTGTTCTGAAGCTGCTGCTTGAACTCGCTGGTCTTGGTGTCCTTATTGATGCGGACATACTCGATACCGAGCATCTCAGCGAAGTCTTCCCAGTACTCTTCGGTGATGTCGTAAGAGAAGGCACTGTGGTGCGTACCACCAGCGAGGATCCATGCACCTGCACCAATCTCGAAGGTAGGCTGCGGAACCCAGAGGGCGCTGGCCACGGGCAGGTTGGGCATGGGCTTCGGCTCGATGCACTCTACCTCCTGAGAAATCAGGCGGAAGCGGTTGCCGAGGTCAACGACGGTAGCCTTGATACCACGACCGACCTTTGAGGTGAACACGAGGCGAGCTGTCTGCTGCTTGCGGATACCAATACCGAGGAAGTGAACCTCCAGCTTGGGTTTATCGACAGCGATGAGCGGACAAACCTCGAGCATGTGGCTCTGCAGGCAGGAAGAGCGGTCGCCGGCGAAGTTGAGGGTGTAGTCCTCGAGGAAAGAGCAGCCCGTAGGCAGACCCTGCTGGATGACCCAGAGGGTGCGATAGAGACATGCCGTCTTCCAGTCACCTTCGGCACCGAAACCGATACCTTCGGCCATCAGGCGCTGAGAAGCCAGACCAGGAATCTGGTCGAAGCCGCAGAAGTCGGGTGCATCGATATCTGCATCACCGAGGTCGTCGAAGTTCGTAGTGAAGGCAGTAGCACCCTCATCCTTCAGGACACGGCGCAGAGCTATCTCAGCCTTGGCGGCATTCTTCACCTTCTGCCAGTAAACCTCTTCGCCACTCTCATCGATCTTGATGGTGTACTCCTTCTTGTATTCCTCGACGAGGGCATCAGCCTCTGCGTCAGTCACCTTCTTGAAGTACTCCATCAGCGAGCTGACGGGATAGTAATCCACATGGTAGCCCAGACGCTGCTCGAACTCTACGCGGTCGCCATCGGTCACGGCTACGTTGTTCATGTTCATACCGAACATCAGGCAACGAACATTTCTGGCATCAGCCACACCGGCAGCCACACGAGCCCATACGGCAATCTGCTTCTGAGCCTCCTCGTCCTTCCAGTAGCCGCAAACCACTTTGCGCGGTACACGCATGCGGGTGCAGATATGTCCGAACTCAATGTCACCGTGAGCACTCTGGTTGAGGTTCATGAAGTCCATGTCCATGGTCTCCCAGGGAATCTCGGCGTTATACTGTGTGTGGAAATGGAGCAGAGGCTTCTGCAGATCCTGCAGACCCTTGATCCACATCTTGGCAGGAGAGAAGGTGTGCATCCAGGTGATGATACCTACGCACTTGTCGTCGTTGTTGGCTGCCTTCATCACGTCTTCCACCTCCTTGGAACTGTTGGCTGTGCCTTTATAGACCACCTTGATGGGGATGATGCCGCTGTCGTTCAGACCAGCAACCATCTCCTTAGAGTGTCCGTCAACTGCAACAACGGCGTCACCTCCATAGAGGAGTTGTGCACCAGTTACCCACCAAATCTCATAATTGTCAAATGCCTTGATCATAATTGTTGTAAGTTTTAATAATTAGTAATAGTATGAATTATTTCTTTTTCTGTCCATAATAAGCGTTAGGACCATGCTTGCGCATGTAGTGCTTCTCTACGAGGAGCGGATTCATCGTCGTGTTGGGATTGACGGAGAATGAGATGAAGGCCATCTTGGCGCATTGCTCCATCACCTTGGCGTTATAGACCGCATTGTCGGGAGAGGTACCCCATGAGAAAGGACCATGATTCTTCACCAGCACGGCGGGGGTATGGTCGGGATTGATCTTGCGGATGTTCAGGATCTCATCCACGATGACGTTACCAGTCTCCAGTTCGTAGTTACCCTTGACTTCAGCCTCGGTCATGTCGCGGGTGCATGGGATATCCTGATAGAAATAGTCGGCGTGAGTGGTGCCGATGTTGGGGATATCACGGCCTGCCTGTGCGAAGGCTGTGGCATAGGTAGAGTGGGTGTGAACGACACCCTTGATGTTAGGGAATGCCTTATAGAGCACGAGGTGGGTTGGTGTGTCTGACGACGGGTTGAGGTCGCCATCGACCACCTCACCAGTGTTGAGGTCCACAACCACCATATCTGATGCTTTCATTACATCGTAGTCCACGCCAGAAGGCTTGATGACTACCAATCCGTTTTCACGGTCGATACCGGATACATTACCCCATGTGAAGATGACGAGTCCCTGCTTCACGAGGTCAAGGTTAGCCTTGAATACTTTTTCTTTGAGTTCTTCTAACATAATAGTTACATTTTAAAGGTTGGGTCTTCATTATAGACCCTTTTATTGAAACGATAAAGAAAGGCGCCGCGCTTAGAGCTGGTCTTGTCGATGAGTTCGGTCTTCTCGATAAAATCCATCTCCTTGACATGCTTGCGGAAATTTCGCTTGTCGAGTTCCACGCCGTTGACGGCCTCATAGAGCTTCTGCAGCTGTGTCAACGTAAAGAGACTTGGTAACAGACGGAAACCTACAGGCTCAGTAGCCAGTTTCTGCTGCATCATCCTACGTGCTTTCAGTACCATCTCGTTGTGGTCGGAATAGAGTTGGGGTATCTCGTTGATATCCTTCCATACCAGTCCGTGAGCACGACGCAGCGCGTCATCATAGTCTTTCACATTGATAAGTGCATAGTAGGCCACAGAGACAACGCGTTCGCCCGGGTCACGGTCAACGTTACCGAAGGCACCTACTTGGCGCATGAACAGATTCCGAAGGCCTGTCAGTTCGAAAAGCGTACGACTGGCAGCGTCATCGACACTTTCGTCGGAGCGAACGAAGCCTCCGTAGAGACTCCATTCGCCACGACCAGGGTCCATCTGACGCCTGCCTATCAGAATCTTCAGCTTACCCTCGTCGAATCCGAAGATAATACAGTCAACTGATAGCCAGACCTTAGAATGTTCACCATAGAAAGCGGTCATATTCCTAAGTTAAATGTTTACCAGAAATAAGCATAGAAGCAGCTGCAGAGGCCTACTACGAGCAGCGTGCCCAGTACATCCCAGATACCCCAGCTCTCACGGATGCTCTTCTTGAAGTCGGAGGTAAAGGTGATGGCCTCTACCTGTGCCTTTGATGGAGCAGGTGTGAAGCAGCTGACGCATACCATCAACAGGATGATGAATACGAGCAGCCAGCACTCGAATACGAGCCAGTTGGTCTGCCAGAACCACGTGGTGGCATCCCAGAAAGCACCCTCCATCGGATCCTTACCGGTATTCGTGATGACATTCGTGATCAGACGCATCATACCAATGACGAAACCGCCGATAAGTCCCCATTCACCAGCCTTCGGCGTAATCTTCTTGGAGAAGATACCCAAGGTGAACACAGCCACCATCGCAGGAGCCAACAGCGACTGGATACCCTGCAGATAGCTGTAGAGAGAACCGAGTGACATCATCACCGGCATCCAGATAAGACCGAGGAGCACGACAACAACGGTAGCCATACGACCTACGAACACGTAGTGAGCCTCGCTCTTACCCTGCTTCATGGGCTTGTAGAAGTCTTCGGTGAAGAGGGTAGCGCAGCTGTTGAAGAATGCAGCGAGAGAAGCAACCAGGGCGCAGACGAAACCAATCGTCACGATACCCTTGATACCTGCAGGCAGGATGTTCTTCACCATCAAGGCGAAAGCGGCATCGGTATCTTCCATCACGAAACCGTTGATCTCAGGATGCTGTGCCAGAGCGGCAGCAATCATACCAGGAATCAGGAACATGAAGCAAGGGAGAATCTTGAAGAAACCAGCAGCAATGGTACCACGACGGGCACGGGCCATCACAACGGCATTATCCTCACCAGGCACCTGGCCAAGTACACGCTGAACGATGTGCTGGTCAGTACACCAATACCAGAAACCGATGATACATGCACCGAGGAATACGACGTAGCCAGGATATTCAGCATACATCGGGTCGCCCGGGTTGGTATGGAACATATGGTTGATGCCATAGCCATCGTGCATAGAGCGGGCGGTGTCCATCATCATTGTCCAACCTTCCGTGATGCTACCGCCACCGAGTGTGGCCAGACCAAGGAAGAGTACGAGGAACGAACCAATAATAAGAATAGGTGTCTGGATGGAGGAGAGGGTCATCACACCCTTCATGCCACCGAATACCGTGAATACTGCAGTAACGGCAATCAGGCCAATGGCACCTACCCAGAAGTTCAGCCCCAGCAGATACTCGAAGAAGATACCACCGGTGAAAGCGGTCACAGATACCTTGGTGAGCACATAGGCCACCAGCGTGATGATCGACAGCCATGAACCAGTGCGCTGAGTGTAGCGGAACTTCAGGAAGTCGGGCATGGTGATAATCTTACCCATCTTGTTGATGAGCAGCTGATAGAAGGGTACGAAGAGCCAACCGAGAATCAGGATCATCCATCCCTGCATCTCCCAGTGGGCCATACCGACACCGTCTTTGGCGCCTGTACCAGCAAGACCAACGAGGTGTTCTGAACCGATGTTGGCGGCAAAGATTGCCATACCAATCACATACCAAGGCTCACCTTTACCAAAAAGATAAGCCGAAGAGTCTTCGCCCTGCTGGGCTTTCTTGTCTTTCCAGATAGCATACCAGACGGCAGCTATCACTCCACAAAGGCCGATGGCGAGAATCGCCCAATCGAGCCAGATGAATTCATGTGAACTCCAATTCATTGTTGTTAATTAGTTATTAGTTGTTAGTGATTATTTGATCGAGAATTTGTAGGCAGCGCGGCTATAGTATTTCTCACCAGGATTGAGTCTTGGCTGTACCCAGTCTGGCTTGTTGGGTGAGTCAGGATACTTCTGGCTCTCCAGACAGATGCTGACATGCTTGGGGTAGGTGATGCCATGCTTGCGGGCAATCTTGGCATCAGGACCAACACCTTGGAAATTGCCACTATAGACCTGAACACCCGGTTCGTTGGTGTACATCTCCATGAAGATACCTGTCTTTGGAGAATAGAGACTTGCACAGACCTGAGTGTCATCGCCCTTACCATCCTTATAGGTATTCAGGCACCAGTTGTGGTCGTAACCTGTTGCATTTTGGATCTGGTCGTATTCTGAATGGATACTGTCGCCTACGGCGTGTGGTGTACGGAAGTCCATGGGCGTACCCTCAACCGGTCTTATCTCACCAGTAGGAATGTAGAGTTTGTCACTCGGGGTGAAGTTGTCAGCATTCACATAGAGCACCATATCGTAGCCAGGCTGTGTGAAGTCACCGCTCAAGTTGTAGTAGTTGTGGTTGGTCTGGTTGATGATGGTGGGCTTAGCTGTCTCAGCCTCCCAGGTCATGTCCAGCATATTGTCGGCAGTAACCTTATAAGTCGTAGTAGCCATGACTTTTCCGGGGAATCCGTTCTCGCCGTCGGCAGCAACGATGGTAAGTTTCAGGATGGAGTCACCAATCTGCTCAGCCTCATAGACCTGATGCATCCAGCCCGTATTGCCACCACCATGCAGGCAGTTAGGACCATCGTTACGTTTCAGCTGATACTCTGTCTCGTCGAGTGTGAACTTAGCATCCTTAATGCGGTTAGCATAACGACCGACACTTGAACCATAATCGCTGGGAGTGTTGATCGTGTCAGCGTACTGGGCAATGTTGTCAAAACCAAGCACAACATCAGTCGGTTTGCCGTCTTTGTCGGGAACACAGAGCGATACCACTCGACCACCATAGTTGGTGATGCACACTTCCATGCCGTTGGCATTCTTCAGCGTGTAAAGCTTCACGGGCTTCTCTTGAATCGTGGTGTCAAACTTGGCAGGGTCGAGACCCGAAACCGTCAACTGTGGTCCTTTCTGACCGCCAGCACAAGCAGTGAGCATTAATGCTGCTGCACTAAGACCCATCAAAGATGCTTTTAGAACTTTCATTTTTTTACTTGTTTTAAGTTTGTTATGATGTGTAATTATCTATTTTGGGTGTAAATTTACAACTTATTTTTGAATTTGCAAGCAAAATAGACATAAAAAATAGTGGTAAAGTGTAATTTTTACACCTTACCACTAATATTTAACCTTTATAAACACTCAAAGCGGTGTTTATGTCGGTTCAGAGTTAGCAAATCTTGCGTGAACCGTCGCCGATGACAACGTCATAGACTTTAGGCTCATGACCGTATTTTGCATTGAACTTTTTCTTGGCGTCTTCAATGAACTTCTTGTAGAGGTCATTGCGTACCAGATTGATGGTACAGCCTCCGAAACCGCCACCCATAATACGAGAACCTGTCACACCATTTTCTTTGGCAATCTCATTCAGGTAGTCGAGTTCCTCACAGCTCACTTCATAGTCTTTCGACAGACCTTCGTGGGTCTGATACATCAGCTCGCCAACTTTCTCATAGTCGCCTTCGTTGAGGGCGTCACAAACAGCCAGTACACGATCTTTCTCACCGAGTACGAATTTGGCACGCTTGTAATCTTCTTCGCCAACCTCGGCACGAACCTCGTCAAGCTGCTCCCATGTGCAGTCACGGAGTGTCTCGAACTTGCCTTCCGGATGCTTGGCAGCGATGTGCTTAACTACGTTTTCGCATGAGTTGCGACGATCGTTATAAGGAGAACCAGCCAGCTGGTGCTTCACGACTGAGTCGAGCAGTACAAGACGATAGCCATCGGGCTTGAAGGGGAAGTACTCGAACTCTCGGCTGCGGCAGTCAAGGCGCATCAGGCAGCCTGCCTTGCCGAAGACGGAGGCAAACTGATCCATGATACCACAGTTGACA
>Ga0310695_10011747_pt1 | contig 12440 bp, 10 predicted proteins | sample RumenRJG_04DNA_FD_203882 | JGI IMG/M metagenome (GOLD analysis project Ga0310695, IMG submission 203882) | Bovine rumen microbial communities from Lethbridge, Alberta, Canada - RJG_04 (v2) (version 2) | ecosystem: Host-associated > Mammals > Digestive system > Stomach > Rumen | place: Canada... | reverse complement strand
CGCGAAATCCTAAAGAACACGCCCATCCAGAACGTCATCATGGCGCCGACGATGGAAGGCGGCGCAGAGACCATCGTGAAACTCGTCAAAGAAGCAGAGCAGGCGTAAGGGGGCGTTATTCATGGGAATCTTAGTCAACAAAGATACGAAAGTCATCGTGCAGGGCATCACGGGCAAGGCTGCGACGTTCCATACGAAGCAGATGCTCGAGTACGGCACGAAAATCGTCGCCGGCGTGACGCCGGGCAAGGCCGGACAGGTCGTCGAGGGCGTGCCGGTCTTCAACACTGTGCGCGACGCCGTAGAGGCGACGGGCGCGAATACCTCGGTCATCTATGTACCGGCGCGCTTCGCAGCGGACTCCATCCTTGAAGCCGTTGACGCTGAGCTCGACGTCGTGGTCTGCATCACCGAGCACATCCCCGTGGAGGACATGGTCAAGGTCCGCCGCTACATGGAGGGCAAGAAGACGCGCCTCATCGGCCCGAACTGCCCGGGCATCCTCACGGCGGACGAGGCGAAGCTCGGCATCATCCCGGGCTATATCCACAGGAAAGGACATGTCGGCGTCATCAGCCGCTCCGGCACGCTGACGTACGAGGCGACGTTCCAGCTCACAGCGGCCGGCATCGGCCAGACGACGGCCATCGGCATCGGCGGCGACCCCATCAAGGGCACGGACTTCATCGACGCGCTCGCGCTCTTCAAGGACGATCCTGACACGCTCTCCGTGCTCATGATCGGCGAGATCGGCGGCACGGCGGAGGAAGACGCGGCGAAATGGATCGCCGAGAACATGCCGGATAAGCCCGTCACGGCCTTCATCTCCGGCCGTCAGGCGCCTCCGGGCAAGCGCATGGGCCATGCCGGCGCCATCATCAGCGGCGGCAAGGGCACGGCAGCGGATAAGATCAAGGCCTTGAACGCCGTCGGCATCGAGGTCGCTGACACCGTCGCCCATATCGGCGAAACCGTCGTGAAGACGCTCAAGAAGGCGGGCATCTACGAGCAGTGCCATACCTGCTGAGATAGAATTTGAACGGAGATAGAACTTGGACAAGGGATAAAAGAGATAAGAGATAATCAGAAAGCCCTGCGGCTGCGCGGAATGATTCCCGTGGCCGCAGGGTTTTTCTGTGTCTTTGGCGGCGGGGAGACGCGCGGGAGAATGACACCTGTATACAGGATGTTTATAAAATTAACTTGCGATAATTTCGTTAAAATGCTATAATTATTTCGGAATATGAAATTAAATTTCATATTCCGGAGCTGTTGGCTGGAAGCATGGGAAGGGAGTTTGGAACATGACTGCTGGGAACGGGAAGCAGGCGGGGTCGATTTTGGCACAGCTGGAACAGCCGTCCTTTCGCCCGTCCAAAGCAGATCGCAAGCTCATTGCGTATATGAAAAGTCACCCGGAGGAGATTCCGGTGTCGACCATCGCGGCGCTGGCAGAGCATGTCGGTGTCGCAGAGTCGACGGTCACGCGCTTCGTCAAGAAAATGGGATTTGCAAGTCTCAATTTGTTCAAGGTGCTTTTCGCGAAGGAGTTCTCGAAGTACAAGGACCGGCAGATCATCAGCCACGGCATCGAGCACGATGAGCCGGCGCTGGTCACGGGACGCAAGCTGCTCGACGCCTACTACGACACGCTCGATCACACGTATGCGGCGCTGCCGGAGGGCGTGGTCGAGCGCAGCGCCGCGGCGCTGCAGCAGGCGGCGCGCATCATCTTCGTGGGACTCGGCAATTCCGGCTTCATGGCGATGGACGCGGCGTACAAGTTTTTCCGCATCGGGCTGCCGAGCGAAAGCAGCGACAACTCGCATGCGATGGTCATGAAGGCGGCGCTGAGCGATGCGGGCGTGACGTTCGTGGCGGTATCGCACTCCGGTGAGACGCCGGAGGTCATCGAGGCGCTGAGGATCGCCAAGGCGAACGGCGCGCACACGATCGTCATCACCTCGGAGCGCACCTCGCCCCTGGCACAGCTCGCGGATACGGTCGTGCCGTATGTCGGCCGGGAGACGCTGCTCGAGACGGGGTCGGTCTCCGTCAAGATGGCGCAGATCTTCATCCTCGACCTCATCTACACGCAGATCGTCAAGGATCGCGCCGAGCGGGCCGCGGAGAGCAAGCGCCGGACGGCGCTGGCCGTAGCGCATCTTCGTTGAAAAATCAGAAAGGGAGGCTGAAGATGTTTTCATTTGAAAAACTCAAGGGGCGCCTGATCGTCTCGTGTCAGGCGCTTCCCGACGAGCCGCTGCACAGCGCGTTCATCATGGGACGCATGGCGCGGGCAGCGAAGGAGGGAGGTGCCTGCGCCATCCGTGCGCAGAGCATGGCGGACATCATCGAGATCAGGGAGGTCACGGGACTGCCGGTGTTCGGCCTCGTCAAGAGGAATTACGAGGACTCGGACATCTACATCACGCCGACAGCTAAGGAGGTGCGCGAGCTGCTCGCCGTCGGTGCGGAGGTCATCGCGCTGGACATGACGGCGCGGCGGCGTCCGCAGGGAGAGCAGATGGCAGATCTCGTCGCGCTCGCGCATGCGGGCGGTGCCGCGGTGCTCGCGGATATCTCGACGTATGAGGAGGGCATTGCGGCGGCGCGCCTCGGCGCGGACGCGGTCTCGACGACGCTCTCCGGGTATACGCCGTATTCGCCGCAGCTTCCGGGGCCGGATGTTGCGCTCGTGCGGCGGCTCGCGGCGGATCTTGCGGTGCCGCTCTTCGCCGAGGGACGCATCCATACGCCGGAAGATGTGCGCACGGTCATGGCGGCGGGGGCGTTCGCGCCCATCATCGGCTCCGCGATCACGCGGCCGCAGCTCATCACGGCGGCTTTTGTCAGGGCGCTCGAGGCGTAGGTGTCTTTTAGAGAAGCACCCGGCGGGGAAACAGGGGCGTTCTTTTGTGAAAAGGGGGAGGTTTCATGAGCATCTTTCATGCAAGTAGGAGCAGCGGCGTGTTCGCCGCTGCTCAGAGGTTCGGCAAGTCATTCATGCTGCCGATCGCCGTGCTGCCGGCAGCCGGGCTCTTGCTCGGCATCGGTGGCGCGCTGTCGAATCCCAATTCCATCAAGGCGTATCCGGTGCTTGATATCGCCTGGCTGCAACACGTCTTTACCATCATGGCAGCGGCGGGCAATATCGTGTTCGCGAATCTCGCCATCCTGTTCGCAGTCGGCATTGCGGTCGGGCTCGCGCGTTCAGACAAGGGGACGGCGGGACTCGCGGCGGTGCTCGCCTTCCTCGTGATGAACTCGACGATCAACGCGCTCCTCAAGATCACGGGGACGCTCGCCAAGGATAGTCTCGCGAGCGTCGGACAGGGCATGAGCCTCGGTGTACAGACCCTCGAGACCGGCGTATTCGGCGGCGTCGTCGTCGGCATTATGACATATTATCTGCACAAGCGATTCCACAAGGCGGAGCTGCCGCAGTTCCTTGGCTTCTTCGGCGGCTCGCGGTTCGTGCCGATCGTCTGCTCGTTCGCGGCGATCTTCCTCGGCTGCATCATGTTCGTCGTCTGGCCGCATTTCCAGAAAATCATTTTCGGGCTCGGCGGTATCGTGGACTCCACGGGTTATATCGGAACGCTCATCTACGGCTTCGTGCTGCGCATGCTCGGACCGTTCGGCCTGCATCATATCTTCTATCTGCCGTTCTGGACGACGGCGCTCGGCGGTACAGCGGTCATCAATGGGCAGCTCGTCGAGGGCACGCAGCGTATCTTTTTCGCACAGCTCGGCGATCCGGCGACGCAGCATTACTACATCGGTATCTCGCGATTCATGTCGGGGCGCTTTATCACGATGATGTTCGGACTTATCGGCGCCTGCCTCGCGATGTACCAGACGGCGAAACCGGAGAAGAAAAAGGTGGTCGGAGGTCTTCTGCTCTCCGCGGGGCTGACGTCGTTCATGACAGGTATCACGGAGCCGATCGAGTTCTCATTCCTCTTTGTCGCGCCGCAGCTCTATGTGCTCCATGCGTTCTTTGACGGCTGCGCATTCATGATCGCGCATATTTTAGAGATTACGGTGGGGCAGACGTTCTCCGGCGGCTGCATCGATCTCATTCTCTTCGGCATCCTGCAGGGGAACGCGAAGACGAACTGGCTTTACATCCCGATGGTCGGCGTGCCGTGGTTCTTCCTTTACTACCTCTCGTTCAAGTATCTGATCCTCAAGTTCGATTTCAAGACGCTCGGGCGCGAGGATGATGACGCGGAGAGCGAGGAGAGCGAGGAGGCCGTGCAGGTGACGAGCCGCGCGGCGCAGGTCATCGAGGGGCTCGGCGGCCGTGCGAACATCGAGGAGCTTGACTGCTGTGCGACGCGCCTGCGCGTGACGGTCAAAGATCCGGAGAAGGTCAGGGAGCGTCTCCTCAAGGCGAGCGGTAGCCGTGGCGTCCTCCGGAGCGGTAAGGGCGTGCAGGTCATCTACGGGCCGCAGGTATCTGTCATCAAAAACGAGGTCGAGGAGCTCATGCATCTCGATTTGTAGGGAGGGACTACGATGCGGTTGATTTTCGCAAAGGATTATGAGGATATGAGCTGCGAGGCGGCAAAGATCGTCTCGGGGCAGCTCTACCTGAAACCGCAGAGTGTGCTGGGACTCGCGACGGGGAGTACGCCCATCGGTCTTTACGACAGGCTCGTGCAGGTGCATCAGACGGTCGGGCTTGATTTTTCAGGCGTGACGACGTTCAATCTCGATGAGTATGTAGGGCTTTCGAGCGAGAATCCGGAGAGCTATCATTATTTCATGAAAGAGCATCTGTTCTCGCGCGTGAATCTGCGGCCTGACCATTGTTTCGTGCCGAACGGCATGGCAGAGGATCTCGAGGAGGAGGGCCGCCGCTACGACGCGCTGATCGAGCAGGCGGGCGGCATTGATTTGCAGGTGCTCGGCATCGGGCGCAACGCGCACATCGGGTTCAACGAGCCGGATATCAAGTTTGAGGCGATGACGCACAAGGTGCGGCTCGACGATGAGACCATCCGGGCGAACGCGCGCTTTTTCGCACGGGAAGAGGATGTTCCGCGCTACGCCATCAGCATGGGCATCCGCAATATCATGCTCGCGCGCCGCGTGCTGCTGCTCGCGAGCGGACCCGAGAAGGCGGAGGCGGTCTATGCGGCGGCCTGCGGCAACGTGAGCCCGAAGGCGCCCGCCTCCATTCTGCAGCTGCACCGCGATGCGACCATCATCGCGGACGCCGCGGCGGCAGCGCGGCTGCCGGAGGCGTGGAGGGAACATCGTTCTTATCATTTCTGATCTCTGATCTGAGGTGGGATTCATCATGAGTGGTATCTTAGAAAAATTGCAGAGCATCGGCAAGGCGCTGATGCTCCCCATCGCGGTGCTGCCGGCAGCGGCGCTGCTGCTGCGCCTCGGCGCGCCGGACGTGTTCAATATCCCCTTCATCACGAAGGCAGGCGGTGCGGTCTTCGACAATCTCGCCTTGATCTTCGCCATCGGCATCGCCGTCGGCCTCGCGCGAGAGAATAACGGTGCGGCGGGGCTCGCAGGTGCCATCGGCTATCTCGTGCTGACGTCCGGCCTCAAGGCCATCGACAAGGATCTCAATATGAGCGTGCTCGCCGGTATCATCAGCGGCATCGAGGCGGGCGTGCTCTACAACCGCTTCCACGGCGTCCGACTGCCGGAGTTCCTCGGCTTCTTCTCCGGGAGGCGCTTCGTCCTCATCGTGACGGCGTTCGTCTCCATCATCCTCGCCGGCATCTTCGGCGTGATCTGGGGGCCGTGCCAGGCCGTCATCCATGACGTCGGCGAGTGGATCATCGGCGCGGGCGTCGTCGGTACGTTTGTCTACGGCGTGCTCAACCGCCTGCTCATCCCGTTCGGACTGCATCATATCCTCAACAGCTTCATCTGGTTTGTCTTTGGCGAGTATACGACGCCGGCAGGCGTCGTCGCGACGGGTGATCTCAACCGCTTCTTCGCCGGCGATCCCCATGCGGGCATGTTCATGGCCGGCTTCTTCGTCATGATGATGTTCGGCATGCCGGCGGTCGCGCTGGCGATGTACCGCGCGGCCAAGCCGGAGAACCGTCCGAAGATCGCGGGCGCGCTGGCATCGGTGGCGTTCACGGCGTTCCTCACAGGCATCACGGAGCCGATCGAGTTCATGTTCATGTTCATCGCCCCGGGGCTCTATGCGGTGCATGCCGTGCTCACGGGCCTCGCGCTCTCCGTGACGTACAGTCTCGGCGTCCTGCATGGCTTCGGCTTTTCGGCGGGGCTCATCGACTACGTGCTGAACTGGGGACTCGCGACGAAGCCAGCGATGATCATCCCCATCGGCCTCGTGTTCTTCGTCATTTACTATGTGATCTTCAGCTGGGCCATCCGCCACTTCGATCTCCCGACCGTCGGCCGCGCGGACGATGATACGGCGGAGGAAGAGGAGCATGTGTCCATCGAGGAGAGCGGCTATATCCATGCGCTCGTCGAGAACCTCGGCGGTGCGGCGAACCTGCTCGAGATTTCCTCTTGCATCACGCGCCTGCGCCTCAAGGTGCGCGACAGCAGTGCCATCGACGAGGCGGAGCTCAAGAAGCTCGGCGCCAGGGGCGTCATCGCGAAGGGACAGGCCGTGCAGGTCATCATCGGTACGGAGGCAGAGCATGTTGCCGATGAGATGAAGCGCTACGTCAAGCAGTGAGCTGCTGACCAGCCACGTTCTCTCAGGAAGGAAAGCCGCCCGGCGCGTTGCGGCAAGCAGCAGCGCTGGGCTTTCCTCGTGAGCTCAGGAAAGAGGGGGTTCTTTTGAAAGCAATCAAGAATGGCAGGTGCATCCTGCCCGGAGCGGCGGGCGAATTCGTGACGGTGGAGGGGATGACGCTGCTATACGACGTGGGAAGGATCGCAGGCGTGATCGAGGCGGATCGCTTCGAGGAAGACGGCTGCGAGGAGGTCATCGACGCGGGCGGGCGGTATGTCGCGCCTGGATTCCTCAATGTCCACATCCACGGCTGCAAGGGCAGCGATACGATGGACGCGACGCCGGAGGCGCTCGGCGCGATGCAGGCGTTCCTGCCGCGGACGGGCGTGACCGCGTTCCTGCCGACGACGATGACATGTGCCTGGCAGGAGATCGCGGCGGCGCTCACGGTCGTGCGCACGGCGATGCAGACGCCGCGCGCGGGCGCGCAGGTGCTCGGCGCGCACATGGAGGGGCCGTTCATCAGCCCCGCGAAAAAGGGATCTCAGGCGGAGGAGAACATCCTGCGCGCGGATTACGCGCGGCTCGCGCCGTTTGCTGATGTCGTGCGCATCGTGACGGTCGCGCCGGAGGAGGTGCGGGATGCGGCGTTCTTCGCGGCGTGCCGCCGTGCGGGCATCCGCGTCTCCATCGGCCATACGGCGGCGGATTATGAGACGGCCTGCCGCGCGGTGCGCGCCTATGGCGCGAGCCGTTTCACGCATCTCTACGACGCGATGCAGGGGTTCCACCACCGCGCGCCCGGCGTGGTCGGCGCGGCGTTCGATACGGATGCCTATGTCGAGCTCATCGCGGACAACGTGCACGCCTGTCCGATGGCGCAGCGGCTCGCCTACCGCGTGAAGGGGAAGGACCGCGTGATCCTCATCACGGACGCCTTGCGCGCCTGCGGCATGGGCGACGGTCCGTCGGAGCTCGGCGGGCAGCAGGTGTTCGTGAAGGGAGAGCTTGCGACGCTCGCGGACGGGACGATCGCGGGCAGCGTCGCGACGATGAACCGCTGCCTGCGGCTCTTCCTGGAGAACACGGGCGCGAGTATCGCCGATGCCGTCGCGATGGTCACGAAGAATCCCGCGGAGGATCTCGGCATCTATGGGGAGCGCGGCTCGCTCACGCCGGGCAAGCGCGCGGATATCACCATCTTCGATGAGCAGATCGCGGTCTATGATACCATCATCGGCGGGCGGCGGCTCGGGCCGTTTGCTTGATAGTGCTGCCGCGAGCATAGGAAACAGGACGCCCCGCGAGGCAGAGACCTCGCGGGGCGTCCTGTTTTCATGCGGCGTGGATGCCGCGATTTCTGTGCATGTTTTCTATGACGTGAACGTGTAATCGTGTGCTGCCGCAGCCGATGTTCTTTCGCAGAGCGGAGGCCTATGCGGAGGTTTGCCCCTGTGCGTTTCTCAGGTGCGGAACTTGCTGAGTGCGTCCTTGAGCTTCTGCGCCTGCTCGGCGAGCTGGCGGGAGCTTGCGGCAATCTCCTCCATGCCTGCGGACTGCTCCTCGGCGGCAGCCGAGACGGTCTCGGTGCTCGAGGAGATCTTCTGCGAGCTGCCGTGGATGTTGTCGGTGTAGCCGACGATCTTCTTGCCGCTCTCGTCGATGTCCTGGATCGTGCCCATGATGAGCTGTGTGTCGCTATGGATGCCCTCGATGCGTTCCATGATGGCCTTGAAGCCCTCGCCTGTCGACTGGACGTTCGCGCGTCCTTTCTCGGCCTCGGCGCGGCCTGTCTCCATCGCGCTCACGGCCGCGCCCGTTTCCTTCTGGATCGCGGCGATGAGGTCGCTGATCTTCGTCGCAGCCCCCTGCGATTCCTCGGCGAGCTTGCGTACTTCCTCGGCGACGACGGAGAAACCGCGGCCGTGCTCGCCTGCGCGCGCCGCTTCGATGGCCGCGTTGAGTGCGAGCAGATTCGTCTGTTCGGCGATGCCGGAGATGGTGTCGATGATGGCGCCGATCTCCTTCGAGCGTTCGCCGAGCTTCTCGATAACCGCGCTCGAGTGCTCGACCGTGTCCGCGATGGAGTGCATCTGCTCGACGGTCGCCTGTACGAGCTTGCCGCCCTCTTGCGTCATCTGCGTCGTGACCTCGACGTGGCGGCAGATGGTGTTCATCGTGGCGAGGGATTTGTCGACGCCCTCGGAGAACGCGTCGACTTCCTCTTTCGTCTTGGTCACATAGTCCATCTGCTCCTGCGTGGAGCCTGCGACCTCGGTGATGGACTGCGCGATGCTCTGCGTCGCCTCAGCGGACTGCTCGGCCGTCTCGGTGAGCTGGATCGCGGACTGGTCGACGATGTCGGCGGACGCTTGGATTTCCTTTGTCATGTCGCGGAACGCGTCGAACATGTGGTTGAAGGAGGCGGCGATGTGGCCGAACTCGTCGGAGCGATCCACAGGGATGCGGTAGGCGAGGTTGCGCGCCTCGCCCTCCTTGGCGCCCTTGAGGACGGCGTTGACGCCGGATTTGATTTCCCGCATGAGATAGGCCACGACGCCGATGGTGATGAGGAGGACGAGCGCGAGCACGATGATCATCGTCGTGCGGACGCGCGCGTAGGTCGCATTGGCCTCGTTGTCGAACTTGTCGATTTGATCCGCGGAGAAGCCTTTCTCCTCGAGGATGGTCTTCTGAATATTCAGGAAGGAGGGACGCGCGACATTTTCAAAGCTGTCCGCGGCATCTTCCTTTTTGCCCGCTTTGTAGAGGTCGAGCGTTTTCTTCGAGGCGTCCTGATAGGCTTTCCAGTTCTCCTTTATCGTCTGCAGCGCGGCCTCGGACTTTTCCTTGCCCTCGGGTTTTGTGAATTCGTGCGTAGTCACCCATTGATCGGCGAGATCGAGGTTTTTCTCGAATTCGGCCTTAGAGTCATTGAACTCCTTGAGGAGCTGCGCCTGCTTGGCCGGGTCGTCGGTGATGAAGATCATCGACGCCTTGAGGCGCGCGGAGTTTAGGTTGTCAGACATATCGCTGATGATTCTGAAATTGTCCGACCAGGCCTTGACGACGCCCGCATCCTGTTTGATCTTCGCGCCGGCATAGATTGCGTAGATGCCGAAGAGGACGAAGACCGCAATCAGCAGCAGATAGCCGCAGGTCGATTTTTTGACAAGGGTCATTCCCTTCATGGTTACATCACTCCTACACTCATTGAGAAACTGCTTTTAGAGGGAGTGTCGTTTCCTTGACGGTTCCCAAAACAACATGAAAAAGGATCCTTGCGAATCTAATGTAGTGGAACGGCGTGGGAATGTCAATATTTATGAAAAAAAACAATCATTTAATTCATTATTACCTTCAATCAAATCTATCACACAAGCTTTTGAAAAAAAAATACGCTTTGTATGAAATTAATCGGAATTGAAACAATAAACAGAAAAGGCGCGCGGCGGCCAGGAGAATTTTGCACGGCGCGGGGCTCTATGATATGATAGGAAAACAAACCGATGTGGGAAAGCTCGAGAAGGATGCAGGATGGCTTGGATCCGTGCGGAAAGGAAGGATTTTTTTGGATTGGGCGGAAATCAGTTTGCAGACATCGCATGCGGAGATGGAGCTCATCGCGCAGGCTCTGATCGATGCGGGGGCTGCGGGGGTCGTCTACGAGGATCCGGAGGAGGAACGGCGATATCTCGCGCAGGCGGAGGGCAGAGAAGCAGCGCCGCCGCAGGCGGAGGAGCCGGTCGTTGTAAAAGCGTATCTGCCGGAGGATGAGGACCTTGCGGCGCGCCTCGCGAAGCTGCGCGAGGGGATCGCGCGGCTCGCGCGCGCCGATGGTTTCGATGCCGCGGCGTGCGCGCCTCTTGTGCGCCATGTCTCCGACGCGGATTGGGAGAATAATTGGAAGGCGTATTTCCATACGCAGCGCGTGGGGGAGCGCATCGTGATCCAGCCGACCTGGGAGACGTATGCTGCGCAGCCGGAAGACATCGTCCTCCGGCTCGATCCGGAGTCGGCGTTCGGCACGGGGACGCATCCGACGACGGCGATGTGCCTGCGCGCGCTTGAGACGCTCGTGCGGCCCGGCATGCGCGTGTTCGATGTGGGCACGGGCTCCGGTGTGCTCGCCATCGCGGCGGCGAAGCTCGGCGCGCGCGAGGTCGTGGCGATGGACTACGCGCGCCCCGCGGCGGCGGTCGCAGCGAAGAACGTGCGGGAAAATGGCGTAGAGGACGTCGTACAGACGGGCGTCTCCGATCTCCTCCAGGGCTTTTCGGGGCAGGCGGATCTCATCGCGGCGAACATCATCGCGGACATTATCCTGCGCCTCTTCGATGAGCTCGCGGATCATCTCGCGCCGGGAGGGCGTCTGCTCGCGTCTGGCATCATCGACGAGCGTCTCGCGGAGGTCGAGGCGGCTGCCGCCGCGCACGGGCTCGCCATAGAGCAGGTGATGGAGGACGCCGGCTGGGCGGCGCTCGTGATCCGCGCGGGAGGGAACGTATGAGACGCCTGTTCCTCAAGGGGCTGCTCGCGCCGGTGGTTACGCTCGCGGGCGATGACGCGCATCATCTGCTCTACGCGATGCGCGCGAAGGCGGGCGATGAGGTCGTGCTCGTCGACGATGCGGGGCAGGTTGCACGCATGGAGCTCACGGGATTTACGGCGGACACGGTGACGATGCGCCTCATAGAGCGCCTCGCGGCCGATACGGAGTCGCCGCTCTCGCTCGTGCTCGCGCAGTGCCTGCCAAAGGGCGACAAGCTCGAGTTCATCGTGCAGAAGGCGGTCGAGCTCGGCGCCGTCGCCGTCCAGCCGCTCGCGAGCCGCAACAGCGTCGTGCGCTACGACGCGAAAAAGGCCGCGGCCAAGGGGAAGCGCTGGCAGAAGATCGCCGACGAGGCCGCCAAGCAGTGCGGGCGCACGCGCCTGCCCGCCGTGCGGCCGATCGAGCCTCTGACGGACTGGCTGGCGGCGCGGGCCGCGCGCGCGGATGCGGCGCTGCTCTTCTGCTATGAGAATGAGGAGCGCCAGCCGATGCAGGCGGCGCTGCGCGCGCTCCCGGCATCCGTGCGCGAGATCACGCTGCTCGTCGGGCCTGAGGGCGGTTTCACGCTCGCGGAGGCTGAGGCCATCGTGCGCGCGGGCGGCGTGAGCGTCACGCTCGGGCCGCGCATCCTGCGTGCGGAGACAGCGGCCGTCGCCGCGATGAGCATCGTGCAGTATGCGCGGGGGGATCTTGGCAGCGAGGCGGTCTCCCTGACTGGCGAGGCGTGAGGCGGCGTCTTGCGCGCTTCGTCAGGACGGCGTATTCCCTCTGGGATGCGCCGCCTTGCTCGTTATTATTCGGAAAGGAAGAAGAATTTGCCAAAGGTAGCACTTACCACCCTTGGGTGCAAGGTCAATCAGTTCGAGACAGAGACGATGGAGGGGCTTTTCAAGCGTGCGGGCTATACGGTCGTGCCGTTTGAGGCGCGGGCCGATGTCTACGTTATCAATACCTGCTCGGTCACGAGCCTCGGCGACCGCAAGAGCCGCCAGATCATCCGCCGCGCGCATCGCGAGAACGAGCGCGCCGTCATCGCGGTCTGCGGCTGCTACGCGCAGGTCGCGCCGGAGGAGATTAAGGCCATCGAGGGCGTGCGCGTCGTGCTCGGTACGAAGGAGCGCGCGCAGATCGTCGACTATGTCGAGCGCGCGCTGCGCGAGGACGGCATTCTCGATGGCGTCGGCGACATCA
>Ga0310695_10011746_pt1 | contig 12442 bp, 10 predicted proteins | sample RumenRJG_04DNA_FD_203882 | JGI IMG/M metagenome (GOLD analysis project Ga0310695, IMG submission 203882) | Bovine rumen microbial communities from Lethbridge, Alberta, Canada - RJG_04 (v2) (version 2) | ecosystem: Host-associated > Mammals > Digestive system > Stomach > Rumen | place: Canada... | reverse complement strand
CTTAGCGGCGCGACCCCCTAGGGGGTCCAAATATTTTATACATTTAGCTCTAAGGAATGCGTTTACACCCTTTCTAAGGAATAAAAAAGTGTAAACGATGTCCTGAGCTGCGATACTTAGTTGTTAGTTCTTAGTGTTAGTTGTGGCCAAAAAGTGATGCTTCACTTGCCGCTGCAAAGTTAGGACAATCTCGCCACATGTGCAAGTTGGTGGCACACATTCACACACCAGACAATCGTTTTTGTGAAAAAACTAGAAAATTGGGTTCTAATTTTGTGGACACGAAGATTTGTAGTAATTTTGTAACCGACAAACATTGGTCTTGTTTCCCCTAATTGCAAAACAAACATCGAGCTGATGGATTACTCCTTTATTGACTTCCTGGCGCTGCTGGGCGCAGTGGGCCTGTTCCTCTATGGCATGAAAGTGATGAGCGAAGGCTTGCAGAAGGTGGCCGGCAACCGACTGCGAGCCATCTTGTCGGCTATGACCCGCAACCGCGCGACGGGCGTGTTGACAGGCATGGTCATCACAGCACTCATACAGAGTTCAAGCGCATCGACGGTGATGATTGTGAGCTTTGTCAACGCCGGGTTGATGAGCCTCGAGCAGTCGATGGCAGTCATCCTGGGAGCCAATATGGGCTCGACGTTCACCTCATGGATTGTGTCGTTCTTCGGCTTCAAGGTCGACATCGCGGCATTCACATTGCCGCTGCTGGCTTTTGCCGTGCCACTGCTGTTCTTGCGAAAGAGCACCTACAAGAATGCGGGTGAGTTCCTCATCGGCTTTGTGTTCCTGTTCATGGGTCTGGCGGCCATCAACGCCAATGTGCCCGACCTGTCGCAGTCACCCGAAATCTTCGAGTCACTGCAGAGCTACACCTCCATGGGCTTCGTGTCGCTGCTCATATTCTTTGCCTTCGGTGTGGTCGTGACGATGGTCATTCAGTCGAGCGCGGCAACGTTTGCCATTGTGCTCATCATGGGCATCAAGGGATGGATACCCTTCGACATGGCCTGTGCCATTGTCCTGGGAGGCAACGTGGGCACCACCATCACCCCGCTGCTGGCCTCGCTGGGCGGCAACGCCGCAGCCAAGAAGGCTGCCATGGGCCATCTGTTCTACAACCTGCTCAGCGCGGCATGGATGCTGGTCGTGTTCTTCCCATTTGTCGACATGATCACTTGGCTCACCCGCGATGTGCTGCACAGCGGCGACCCCACCCAACTCTATGCGGTGGTCAAGGCTGGTGGCGCCAGTGAGGCCCAGCTGCAGCAGTTGCAGTTCACCATGTCGTTCGGGCTGACGCTCTATCACACGGTTTACAACTTGTTTAGCCTCATCATCGGCTTGCCGCTCATCAACTATCTGGTCATGGCGGTCAACAAGGCTGTTCCTGGACGCAAGAAGGACGAGACCGAGTTCCAACTCAAGTATATCTCGGCCGGGCTGGTTGGAGCCAGCGAGCTCAACCTGCTGGCTGCGCAGAAGGAGATTGTCGTCATGGCTCAACGCGTCGACCGCATGCTGGGCATGACCAAGACACTCATCCACACCAAGACCGGAACCGAGGACTTCAACAAGTTGTATTCGCGCATCGAGAAGTATGAGGACATCGCCGACAACATGGAGTTTGAGATTGCCAAGTTCCTCAACAAGGTCATCGACGGACGCTTGAGCTACGACGGCAAGCAGCGCGTGGCCACCATGCTAACCATCGTCAGCGAGCTCGAGAGCGTGGCAGACAGTTGCAACAACATGGCCCACACACTGGTGCGAAAGGAGGAGGCACAAGCACACTTCAGCGAATATAACTACCACAACATCGACACCATCATGAAGTATGTCAGCGAGGCCATGAGCAACATGATCACCATCTTGTGCGACATCGACAACGTCACGACCGATGACCTCACACGCAGCTATGACAAGGAGCGAGAAATCAACAACTTCCGCAACCAGTGCCGAACCGAGAACATCGAGAACATCAACCAGCGCAAATATCCCTACTCGGCTGGAATCTTCTATATCGATATCATCTGCGAGGCCGAGAAACTGGCCGACTACATCGTCAACGTCATCGACAGTGTCGAGGAGCAGATACGCCGCCTCAATGTCGACGACAGCGGCAACCCCATCATCAACGAGCTCAACCCAGAGAAAATCAAGGGTTAAAAGCCTGTGGGCCTTTCTGCCCTTCGACCGCTATTGACTTTTCGCCTGCAAGTCCCGCTAGGGGCAGCAGAGGGAGGAGCAACTAAAAACTAACAACTAAAAAACTAAATCTATAACTTTCTCGTTCTTATATTACACGACTAGGCTTTTTAACGTGGACTCAATATTGTAGCTATGCCAAAGTCAACGATAAATCACCGATTAACTAATAACTAAACAAAAGATGAAAGAACTGAAAGGAACACAGACCGAGAAGAACCTGCAGATTGCCTTTGCCGGCGAGTCGCAGGCAAGAAACAAGTACACCTACTTTGCCAGCAAGGCCAAGAAGGACGGTTATGTGCAGATTGCAGCAATCTTTGAGGAGACTGCAGCACAAGAGAAGGAGCATGCCAAGATGTGGTTCAAGTTGCTCGAGGGCGGAGCCATCCGCAGCACACCCGAGAACCTCAAGGCTGCAGCCGAGGGAGAGAACTACGAGTGGACCGACATGTACCGCGAGATGGCACGTGTGGCACGCGAGGAGGGATTCGACGACATTGCCGACAAGATGGAAGGCGTCGCACTCATCGAGAAAGCCCATGAGGAGCGCTACCGCAAGCTGCTGAAGAACATCGAGGACCAAGTCGTCTTCTCGCGCGATGAGGAGTGCATCTGGCAGTGCCGCAACTGCGGACACATCGTCATCGGCAAGAAGGCACCAGACGAGTGTCCCGTGTGCAACCACCCCCAGGCCTACTTCGAGCTCAAGGCACAGAACTACTAAACACAATGCACAATGCCGCCTGGCTGAGGAGCCAGGCGGCATTGTCTATTTTAGAGTTATGCGGTCTCACCTTTAGGGGACTAGGGGGACAACAACCAAGAACTAAATCATCGGAAGCCGCTGCCGCCACCGCCACTGCTGCCGCCACCGCCGCCATAGGACGACGAGCCGCCGCCACCGCTGCTGCGGCGAGCCTCACGTTCGCTCGCAAGACGCGCTTCACGCTCCTGCGGGGTCTCATAGCTGCGGACGTAGTTCATGCCCATCAACGTGTAGCTGGCCACGGTGGTCGTGATGTCGGTGTCCATGAGCAGACTCTCATCGGGGGCCAGGGTGGTGTAGTCGGGCCAGATCTTTTTCAAGTCCTTGAACACTTGCTTGGCGATGCCATAGAGGGTGGCAAACACCATATACTCCTTCCACAGCCCCACCTCAAGCACATGGCGTTCCTCGAGCAGGGTGAACTCCTGCAGATACTTCTTCAGACCATAGACCTGCAGTACTTCGTCGGGCTGAAGGCTCCTGCGCGAGCGTCCGCTGGCACCCAACAGTTCGGTGATGCGACGCACCACCACGCGGTGCTCAACCGGACGGGCACGCATGTAGGTGTTCATCTCCTTGGGTTGAAGCACGTGGTCGGCACCGGAGGCCTCCCACATCTGCTTGTGGATGAGGTAGATGAGGACAGCTTGAGGGTCTTTGTTGCCATTCAACCCCAAGGGTGGCGTCACCAGAAACTCTCCCACCTGCTCTCCCTTGTCGTTGACATGTGGCCGCAACACGATGAGCCCCATGTGGGTCATGCGCATCACCAAGGCAGCAATCTGGTTCTTGTTATTGACATCACGGCTGTTGTTGGCATGCAGCACCTGGCTCGTCTTGTACAGGTCGCCACCGAAGGGAATGTCGCGGCTCCACTGTGTCATCTCGCCCTGCTTGTTGCCGAACAGGCGCACATTCTGATGCGTTGTCTTAATTGTGCTGCTCACACTGAACAGTTGGTAAATAAACACAATGGGAATCAATATCCACAAACCTATCTCAATCAACTCGCCGAAGGGGGCCCATAGCTCTTGCCAGAAGCTGCCCTGACCACCATCATATCCGTTGCCCTTGAGCGACGACACGCCTCGGCTGTTCTGCTCCTGCTCGCTCAGTTGGTAGTCACTGCCCTCAAATGCAGGCTTCTTGACCTTGTCAAGAAATGTGCCCTTGCGGGTGGTGACCGGGTGGAATACACCCTTGTCAAACTGAGCCATGATGACCATGCCTTCGTCCGACGAGCGGAACGGCTCGCTGGTCTCGGCCACAATTTTCCCGTCCAACAGATGGATGCTGCCGTGGTAGCGGAAGCCCCAGATGCGTGTATTCTCGCTTGTGAACTCGCCACTCTCGCGCTCGATGACAATGCGGGCATGCTGTGCAGGAGCACTCTCGTCGGGCTCGTAGAAGCGGAAGATAAAACCATCGCAGTCGTCAAAGCTATTGACCAGCCGCGTGAGTGTGTAGTGGATATTGTAGGTGCGCCGCCCGCTGGCACCGATGCCCCAGCACAGTTCATAGCCCTCCGTCACCCGGACGATGCCGCAACGGTTGGTTTTCTCAGTGCGCGAGCGTTCGACATCCCAGGGCGTGTCCACATCATATTGCACACCCGTCTCATCGCTCACAGCCAGCTCACCTACTCCCATGCCATGCAGATTGTACTGCTTGATGAAGCCCTCTGTACCGCTGCTGCCCATGTCACACTGCCTGACCTCGACCACGCGGGCATTGCCCAGGTCATTGACCACCACTCGCATCTCCACGTCATCGACAACGTGAGCCTGCATCAGGCCAGCCACCACGGCAGCCAGTGCTGCCAGCAGCACCCGCAGCAGATGTGTTGTGTGTCTCATAACAGTGCAATAACTAGTTTTTTGACCAAATAAAACAACCCCAGCAGTGCTGCCAGGATGCACATCAGCGTGGCGATGGGCCACTCGTCATAGAAGTCCAGAACTTTGCCCCACCACGACTGCTCGTAGCGCCCGGGCTGGCTGTCACGCATCATCGGGCTCGACAACTCGTCGGCACCGACCTCAGTGCTCAATCCTGTCGTGCTCAGCTCGCCAAAGGCCGAAGCACGAAACAGTATCTGCACAATCATATGGTCACCTTCCGACATGGTGCGGGTCGACTGAACCTCGATGCGACCATTGCTGAAGCCTCCACGGGCTGCGCCCTTGACCTCAAGGCTGACAATGTCGTCGCTGGTGAACGCACTGTCGCCCCTCGTGATTGTGGCACTAGCAGCCTGACAGGGCAATACCGTGCTGGTGATGAGCAGCGGCACATTCATCAACACCAGGCTATCACTGTAGGGCTGCACAACCGCAGTGGCTGTGTAACGCAACATGTAGCGGTGATGCCCTGGTTGCCCCACACCCCAGCAAATCTGGAAATCACCATCATCGGTAGCTACCAGTCCACAATGCCCCACCTTCTCATCGACGGTGGCACCAGGGTCCCAGTAATCATCGGTGGTGAGCATCGTGGCACCATCACTGACACTCACGTCAGTGATGCGACCAAAGTAGTGGTTGTAGTAGGAGTTGTAAAACTCGCTGAACCGATCAGTGTTCACATCCACATTCCACACCTCAGTGATGCGGGCACTGCCATCGGCATGGAGCACCACATCGATGGCAAAACTCTTCATCAGTGCATCCTCGGCACGTGCCCAGGATGCAGTCAACAGCAGCAGGCAAGCCAGCAACAGCTGCCTGATGTCATGACGTACCATCGCTTCAAGTGTTGGGGAACAGGTCGGGCATCGACTTCTTCTGCTGGTCGTCGACAGTGAGATACTCGCGCTCGCCGAAGTGCAGCATGCTGGCCACAAACGAACTGGGCCACTGGCGCACGGCGCGGTTCATCTTGGTGGCCGAGTCGTTATAGACCATGCGGCTCATGCGCACATTCTCCTCATAGCCGCGGATCGAGTCCATCGTCTTGAGGAACATGCCGTCGGCCTTGAGGTTGGGATAGGCCTCGCTGATAGCCATCAGGCGCGAGAACACGCTGCTCAGCTCGCCCTCCTGGGCATTGACATCGGCCGCGGTGGTGATGTTGGTCTGGCGGCGCTGGGCGATGACATTGATCAGTGTCTCGCTCTCGTGCTTGGCGTATGCGCTGGCGGTTTTGGCCATCGCCAGCAGGGCGTCCCAACGGCTGTTGAGTTGCACTTCGATTTGGCTCAAGGCATTCTTACAGTTCTCGTCAAGCGTCACCAGCGAGCGCTGGGTGCTGAACATATAAAGGGCACAGACTATCACAATAAAGATAACCAGTCCCAACAAAATAACTAATGCGGTAACCATAGTGTTGCAGTTGTTTAGGTGAATGAATAGTTTTCAAATTGCAAATATAGTGATTATTTTTTAGATTCCAAGCGTTTTACATTGTTTTTTGCACGTTAGTGCTTAAAGAGACGGAACAGCTGGGTCTAGCACTCTGTCGTCAACCTTTGCCAACATCGCACGCTCGGGTGTCACAGCAGGGACTGGGTGGTGAAGTAGCCCGTGCGGTCGAGGTTGCGGTAGCCGATGGCCTCCATGATATGGTGTCCAAGCACGTTGCGACTCTGCTCAAGGTCGGCAATGGTGCGCGCAACCTTGAGGATGCGGTCGTAGGCACGGGCGCTCATGTTCATCCGCTCCATGGCATCACGCAGTTTCTCGAGGCCGGCAGCATCGGGCTCGGCATAACGGTGTAGCAGAGCGGGTGTCATCTGGGCGTTGCAGTAGACGCCCTTCTCGCCCTTGAAACGCTCGGCCTGGATGTTGCGCGCAGCGATGACACGCTGGCGAATGGCAGCACTCGACTCTCCGGGCTGTTGCGACGACATCTGGTCGAAGTCGACCGGCTGAACCTCTATCTGCAGATCGATGCGGTCAAGCAGCGGACCGCTGATTTTGCTCATATAGTGTGAGCGCTGGTAGTCGGTGCAGATGCATTGCTTCTTGGGGTGACCATAGTAGCCGCAAGGGCACGGGTTCATCGAAGCCACAAGCATGAACGAAGCAGGATACTCGGTGGCATACCGAGCCCTAGAAATCGAAATCACGCGGTCCTCAAGCGGCTGACGCATCACCTCCAGCACCGACCTAGGAAACTCGGGCAACTCGTCAAGAAAAAGGACACCATTGTGCGCCAACGAGATTTCGCCTGGTGTGGGATAGGAGCCGCCTCCCACCAGGGCAACGGGCGAGATGGTGTGGTGGGGCGATCGGAAGGGGCGCTGAGTCATCAGCGTGGTGCCTGTGGGCAGCTTGCCCGCCACGCTATGTATCTTGGTGGTCTCGAGAGCCTCGCTCAAGGTGAGCGGCGGCAGGATACTGGGCAACCGCTTAGCCATCATCGACTTGCCTGAACCTGGGCTGCCCACGAGCAGGATGTTGTGCCCACCAGCACACGCCACCTCAAAGGCGCGCTTGACATTCTCCTGACCCTTGACATCGGCAAAGTCGTAGGCAAACTGCCCCTGTGCACGGGCAAACTCGGCACGGGTGTCTACCAGCGTGGGGTCGAGTTGCAGGTCGCCATTGAGGAAAGCTATGACCTGCTGAATGTTGTCGACACCATAGATATTCAGGTTATTAACCACCGCTGCCTCCAATGCGTTGGCACGCGGCAGGATGAAGCCATCGAGCTGCATCTGTCGGGCTATGATAGCCATGGGCAGTGCACCCTTGACGGTGCGCAGGGTGCCGTCGAGCGAGAGCTCGCCCATGAGCATATAGCGGCCCAAGCGGTCGATGTTAATCTTCTCATCGGCGGCAAGGATGCCGATGGCCAGCGGCAGGTCGTAGGCCGAACCCTCCTTCTTGATGTCGGCGGGCGAGAGGTTGATCACAACGTTCTTGTTGGGGAAATCATATCCTGCCTGCTGGATGGCGCAACGCACACGCTCACAGCTTTCCTTGACAGCGGTGTCGGGCAGACCGACGATGACGAAGCCCGACCCCCAGTCGACTGACACCTCGATGTCGACCTTGATGGCGTCGATGCCTGTCACAGCGGCTGCGATGGTTCGTGCTAGCATGATGCTTCTTTTTCTTTTATTGAGAATTGAGAATGATTAAACGACATTCGTGGTTCAAAAAAATACTCCACGGGCGACGATGAAACAGGTGCCACCCACCCAGATGGTGCCGTCAGGCTGCAGTGTGGTGGCCACGACCGATGGACGATGCATGGCCTCGCCCTGGACAAAACGACAACTGTCGCCAGGCTGGACCAACCCACGACGCTGCAACCAGTGGGTGAGCGCGGCGTTAGCCGTGCCGGTGGCGCTCTCCTCGGGCACACCATAGAGGGGGCCGAAATTGCGAACATGGGCTGTATAGTCGTCGCTGGCGATGGCCACGGCATGCACACCAGTGACCTCGAGTTCGCCACTGAGCTGCGCCAGTGCGTCCATGTCGGGCCGTAGCGCGTGCAGGGCCTCGACACTGGCCACTGGCATGATGATGTCGGGCAAACCTGTGGTGACAATCTCGACAGGCCATTGCGGCCATTGCGGCTGCTGTTCGCCCGCCATGATGTAGTGTAAACGCTCAACGTCGATGTGGCGGTCGATGACCCGGGCGGGGGCCATTTGCATCATCACCTGCACATTGGCCATGACCTGCAGGTCGCCGGCAAGGGTGTGATTGATGCATAGGGTGCCTGCGGGCACGATGCCCTCGCGAACTAGTGTGCCAAAGGTAGCGATAGTGGCGTGACCGCACAGGTCGACCTCGACACGCGGAGTGAAGTAGCGCACGGTGAACTCAGCAGGGCCGTTCTGCTGCACAAATGCGGTCTCGCTGTAGCGCAACTCGGCAGCGATGTGCTGCATGAGATCATCGCTCGGGAAGGCCCCACCCTGCTCCAGCAGCACCACACCCGCAGGGTTGCCCCCGAAGGGCTGGTCAGTGAATGCGTCGACGATATAGTATTTCATGCGATCAAACTTTGCGAATGATTGATTCGTTGCGATTTTTGATACAAAAGAGAACCGTCCCCGATTGTATCATCTCCTACCAGTTGTAGATGAGGTTGACCAGAGTCTGGCCCACGGCGCGCAGCGTGGCAGGATCTATCTGGTCGAGGGTGTCGTGGGTGGTGTGCCACCCATCGAAGAATCCCGTGTCGCTGTCGAGCCGCATATCGATGATGTCGATGGTGGGTATGCCTGCCAGACGGTTGACCATGACGTGGTCGTCGGTGATGGCCCCACCGTCCTGGTTGATAAAGTAGCTACCAAAGCCCGACTGACTGGCCGTCTTCCACACCATGTCAATCACACCCTGCGCATATTGCTTCGAGAAGTACTCCTGTGTGAATCGTGCCCCGCGGGTGCCGACCATGTCAAGGAGGATGCCGCAGTTGGCACGATAGCCAGCCACATGCGGGTTGTTGGCCCAGTGTTGCGTGCCCAGTGCCCATGAGTCCTCATTCTCGTTCTCACCCCAGTCCTCGACGTCGACCAGCAGCAGGTCAACGCCCACCTCAGGACGCTGCTGAGCCATCAGACGCGCCAGTTCGAGGATGACAGCCGTTCCGCTGGCTGCGTCGTTGGCACCCATCACAGGCTGTTGACGCAGCGACGGGTCGGGGTCATTGTCGGCCCATGGGCGGCAGTCCCAGTGTGCCAGCACCAGCAAGCGGTCGCTGGCCTGGGGGTTGAAGGTTCCCACAATGTTCTTGCAGTTGAGTTGCTTGCCGTCGAAGGTCGTGACTGGTGCTTGTTGCACAACGACGGTGTCGCACCACTGCCGCAAACTGGCGGTGAGCCACTGTGCACAACGCTCGTGAGCGGGTGTGCCGGGCACACGCGGCCCCATGTCGCACTGTTGCTTGACATAGCTATAGGCGCTGTCGGCGCTGAATGTCATGGCAGGGGGTGCAGTCTGGTCTGAATTGTTTTCGGTTGTAGTGGCAGCATTGTTGCCGCTTCCACAAGCCATGGTCATCATGGCTAGTCCCACCATTGCATATAGCATTTTCATTTTTCCGCTTACTGGTTTAGATGACTACAAATGCGTTGCCGATGATGCCGTTAACGGTTCCCTTGAGCGTGTGGTTCATCCACACGCGGGTGCACCAGGCATCGGTGTCGAGGTTGTGCTCGAGCGTCATCACATAGATGTCGCTGCCATAGACCAGCACACGCACGGCCTGGGCCTCAACATTGCCATCGGCCTGCCAGTAGGTCCTCACCTGGTCGTCATCGCTGGTCGATGTAATCCACACGGTGGCCCGACGGTTATGTCCGTCGGTGCGATAACCCACAGTATAGATTATCTGACCCGAATGCGCCACATCGTTGGCCATGCCCGAGCGATAGGTATTGCGGTTCTTCTCGCTGTCGGTGAAGTTCAGCGGCAGTGTCGACAAGGTGCCATTTCGCCACAGGCATGGTATCCTTAATGCGACACCATCGACGGTCTGGCTATGATAGCCCGCGATATAGTGTGTCACATTCTGGCTGTTGGCCACCAAGTCAATGCTTGTGGCCACTGTTGGGTAACCTCCATTGCTAAGCTCCACAACACCATTGTTGGTAAACAGTGCAGGCACTGTCTCTCTTTTGCTGCCCACGGCATAGAACTTGTCGGCATAGACTGCCAGGGCAGATAGTTGCGCTTCGCTCGTCTGGGCCACCAACGTGCCATCGCGGTACACGCCATAGCCCACCTCGCCGGCATCGGCAAGAACGTACACATGGTCGTAGCTGCGGGCAATGTCATAGGTCTCATGAATGGCGACATCAAGCGAAACGGGCTCACCATTGTGCCAGTAAAAGCCGCCCAAGGTGGATCCGTAGCCGGCCACATAGTAGTCCTCGCCATGCATAGTCATGTTGTTGACCCACTCGCAGCCCGTCAGGGGCGAATAGACACTGCCGTCCTTCATGTTGTACACCTTGCCATCCTCTGTGCCGATTAGCACAGTACGGTCGGCTTCTTCCTTGACATGCACCACATCGTCATCGTTGATGCTGGGTTTGGGTTCATCGCTGCCACATGCCCCCATGATTGCGGCCAATGCCGCGATAGCCAATATCTTGATTTTCATCAATAAATTATGAATTGAATTATGCATTACCTAGATAGTACCCTGCTCGACGCGCACACAGATGCGCTCAATCATTGCGTCGGTCTTGTCCTTGTTGGGATGATAGCCTTGCTTGAGGCTTACGCCGAAGAACTTGCCGAACGTCTGCCAGAATCCTGCGCGAAACGACCCCAAGAACGCCTTGATGATGTGATAGCTGTCCTGGTTGGTCTCGCGGTTGATGAGCTTGATCAGCATCTTGCCCTGATTCTTGGTCATCTTCTTCATCACAGGCTTATATTGCTTGAAGATTTCCTTCTCAAATTGCACCATGTAGGCCTGCTTAGCCTTCTCGTTCTTGTAGGTCCCCATATACTCATAGGTTTCGAGCAGCGTCGAGGCGATGAGTTTGGCATAGGGCAAGGTCTTCTTGATGTCGCGAACCGTCTTCCAGTAGAATTCCTCGTCGCTCTTGTTGCGGAAACGCTCGCGAGGATAGATCCTGATGGGATTGAAAACAAGCATCATCAGGGTGTCGTTAGACGGGTGCTCGACAAAGTGGTAATAGCCCGCAAACACCTTCTGCAGTGCCGAGGGTACCTCCATCTGGTCGATGGCCACTTGCGCCTGGCCGCGCAAGGGAACACCCAGCACAGACAAGGTCATCAATATGAACAATATCCGTTTCATCGCTGCAAAGGTAATGTTTTTTTAATGAACAATCAAAAATATGCTGCGGCCTGCGCAGTCCTGTATGCCGCGACTGTGTCGCGGCCATTCAATCCACAATATTGCTCAGCAAGCCGCTGTAGGTGACATTCACACCCAGCTGCAGGCCGCTCACGCTGGGCACCACACGCTTGTGCCTGATGCTCGTCACCCAGGGCGTGATGCGAAGCGACGACCGCAGCCGCTGCTGGGGACCGAGGACGTCGGTATAGGCATCGTGCAGCCTGATGTCCACATCCACCGACGCTATCCAGCTAAACCTACCCTGGCTTGTGTGGCGCGTGTCGGTGACCTTGAAGTAGTCGACACCCTGCTCGTCGGTGTCCCACTCGATGTCGTTGAGCCGCCAGCTATAGCGGCTATAGTACAGACCCGCAGCGGGGGTCAAGCTCACACGGCCCAACCGGGCAATGGTATAGCCCACCTGAGCCGATGCACCCAGGTGCGACGCATTGGCAACAGCATTGAGCTGTGCGTCACGGCCCTTGGCGTCAAGCACATGATACATGTTCTGGTTTTTGAACGAAGGCTGCCCATAGGTCACATCGGCCTTGAGCCGCAGACGGTTATAGTCGGCGGTCAGCCCTGCAGTGAATCCCACGCAGCCCTTGAAGTTGTCGCTCAGCGAGCCGGTGGTGGTGTGTGCCGTCACGCCCGCCTGAATGCCGTAGCTCCAGGGGCTGG
>Ga0310695_10011745_pt1 | contig 12443 bp, 4 predicted proteins | sample RumenRJG_04DNA_FD_203882 | JGI IMG/M metagenome (GOLD analysis project Ga0310695, IMG submission 203882) | Bovine rumen microbial communities from Lethbridge, Alberta, Canada - RJG_04 (v2) (version 2) | ecosystem: Host-associated > Mammals > Digestive system > Stomach > Rumen | place: Canada... | reverse complement strand
AAAAAAAAGCAGAAGAAAAAAAAGAAGAAGAAAAAACTGAAGAAGTAAAAAAAGATTAAATAATTAATAAATTTTCCTATCTTAAAAAATATTATATATAAATCACTCATTAAAAAAATTTTTAAATTATTTTAAAACTAATAATTTATATTATTTATAAATATTATATTTTTATATATAATAAACAAATACTATTTCATATATTTACAATTTTGTTCTCAAATAATAAAAATTTTATACCTCATTAAACCAAAAAAAAATATAAATCTTTAATTTTTTTTACCACAACCTGGACAAGTATTATATTTAAAAACATAAACATTTTCATTAAAGCATTTTAAACAAAGTTTCATATTACAATTACAATTAAAACCTTGAACTGCAGTATTAATTTTACAAATTGGGCATAATTGTTGACCTAAATTTTCAATGGCACATCCTTTAATATTACTCTTTTTATCTAATGAAAAATAAAATTTTTTTTCTAAATTAATATTATGAATTGGACAAATTAAATTTTCATTTTTTATCTTATTATAATGTTCTTTACATAAACCACATCCACAATTACAAATAAAAATTGATTCTTTATTACATAAAATACATCCTTTATTTTCTTTTTTTTTATTTAATTTCTCATTTCTCTTATTTTTTTCAAAAGATGAAGAAGAAGATGTTTGTAAATAACTAATATGACTTATATTAGTTTCATTATTTGATAAATTAGATTTTTCAGTATTTACAATAATATAATTTCCACATTTAGGATGTTTTTCTTTTATTATATTATCTTTAACAAATACTATTTTTTTTTTATCTAAATTTCTACAAATAAAAAATATTATTAATATTATAATAATTACAAAACTTGGTATTATATATGATAAAACTTGAATAAATAATTTTGAATTTTGTTTTATATCACATGTTCCATATAATAATTTATAACCTTTTTCACATCTAATACAATCATAATTATTACATAAATTGCAAAATCCAAAAACTGAACATTCTGTTGAGTAACATGATTTATTATGTAATTCGAATCCTTTTTTACAAGTTAAACATGAATTTGAATCTGAACAATTTTCACAATTTTTTATATTACATATTTGATTATTTTGTTGTATTGTTAATATTAATGATGAAGAAAAAAGAATTAATGTTAAATAAAAATTTTTAGAGAATTGCATATCTGTTTTTAATTTAAAATATAATATTAATTTTCAATTATCAATTATGACGTTATTAATATTTTATTAAATAATAAATAATTAAAGGATCAATTGTTTTAATTTCAAAAAAAATTTCAAATTTTATTCAGACTAATCCAATATTTTAAATTTATGATTATGGAATTATTAAGAAATTAAATATAATATAATATTAATTTTTATAATTTTTTTTCCAATTTTAATAAATTTAATTAAAATAAATATAAAATGAAAAATATTCTCGAAAAACTAGAAGAAAAAATAATAAATGAATATAAAGAAAAGAAAAAAAACAAAGATTTTATAAAAGAACATTATAAACATTGTTTAGATTTAATAAATCCAATAGTCTCAGATGGAAATATAATAATAAATGAATATCAATATAATATAATGATGCATTTATTTAATTTAGCAAATTCAATAGAATATATTCCAACTTTATTTATAAAACAAATTGCAAGTTTAAGTTCATTCAAAATAATAGAATTAACAGGATTTTCAAAAGAAATTCAAAATTCAAAAAGTACTGAATTTTTATCTCATTATTATAAAATTGTTTCTGTTATTATGAACAATAAATTTATTAAAGAAAGAAAAAAAAAATATTTTGAAAAAATTGTATCTGAAAAATTAAATGAAAAAACCGCTCAATGGTTAATTAATTTATTTACTCAATCAAATGATAATTTAGATGATAAAACTAAAGTTTTATTAAAAGCAATAACTCAAACTAAATTTGAATTTTTTGATGCATTTGCTCAAAATTTTAAAAAAGCTTTATATGAATTAATAAGTTCTAATAAAAATAAAAATTGGATGAATAAATATGTTTTTAAAATAATTGAAAAATGCCTTATTAAATTAAAAAATATTGAAAAAGAATTTTTAGTAAAATTAGGTGAGATATGTCATAGTATAATTGATATATTTTTAGAGAAAAAAAATTTAAAAATTAAAAAGTTATATAAAATTTCTATTAGAATAATGTATATTATTTATCATAGAAGAAATGAAAAAAATTCAAAAATAATAAAATTTTTTAATTTAAAAACTCAACCTATTTTTAATATGGAATTATCAGATGAATTTAAAGAATCAATTATAAATGATTTTATAGATGTTAATTTTTATATATTAAAAAAGAGAGATTCATTAATTCAATTTTATCAACATTTCTATTCTTTAATTTTTGATACTAATGAAAATAAATTAATTGAATTATATTCACAATGTATTGAAAATATTTTTAAATATGAAATGACTTTTAGAGAAAATGAAGTTTCACATATTTCTTTTATAAGACTTTTAATGAAAGATTTTAGTTCAAATAATAATAGTAATTATGCAATTAATTTAATATGTAGAATTATAAAAAATTGTCCTATTGAAATGAAAATAAAAATATTAGAAGAAATTACTTTTACTAATTTTTCTTTTTTTAGTAATAATGATAATATTTTATTCCTTAAAATTTTATTAAATACTATTAAAGAAAATGTTCAAAATGATAAAATTTGTGAATATTATGTTCAATATTTAGAATTATTATTTACACATTCAATAAAACAAAATGAAGATTTTAATGAATTTCTTGGTTATTTTAAAAATATGGAAATAACTTATGAAAAATTATTTTATATAACATTAAAATTTGCAATTAAATATTTTATTTTTCTTCAAGATAAAGAAAATTTTGATAAAAATTTAAATGATGATATATTAAAAAATAATGTAACAACATTTTTAGAAATTTTAGCAATTACAAGTATACAAATTGCAAAATTTAAAAAAGAATATATTCAAGAAGTTTTAAATATTTTCTCATATTTTATTATTTTTAAATTATTTGCTTATCCAAATTTAGAATTTAATTCAAAACTTAAATTAAATCAATCAATTATAAAAAATTCTAATTTTTCAATTTATTTAATAATTTTTGCAAATAATATCCCAGAATTAATATTTAATAAAAATACATTTTTAACATCTCCAGTAAAAATAGAAATAAGTCCTTTATTACTTAAAAAATTAGGAAAATCAAAAAATTTATTACCAACAGAATTTATAGATTTTGGTGAATTTAGTGCGTTAAATATAGAAACAAAACTTTATTTAATTGCAATTTATTATCAATTTATAGCAAAATATTATTTAATAAAAACAATTTTTGATACAAGTGAAGAATGGAAAACTCAATCTGGAATTATTGATTCTAAAGTTTCAATAGTTGATTTAAAAACTACAAAATTATCTATTGTTAATTTAATGAATTTAATGACTGATAATATCTTTTTATATAATAATAAAAATAATGAATTTCTTTCTAAAATGTTTAGTAAATTTTTTGATAAATATTATGATGTTCTTAAAAAAAGTTATAATACTCAATTTAAAAGAGTTTTATTATCATATGAATTAAAATTACTTTTAAAATTATCATGTCATTTCAATTCAGAAATTCGAGCAAGAGCATTAAAAAAAATAAAAACATATTTAAAATATTTCCCTTTTTTATTAAATGAATATGAAATATTTGAATATTATGTAAATATATTAGGTATTTTAATAGAACAATCAATTAAACACTATGATTATTTTATTACTGAAATACCTCAAAATGATTTAATATTAGAATTACCTTCAGAAAAAAAAACTTTAAATCAAACATATTTTGATTTATATAAAGTATTTGAAAAAGGATTACAAAAATCTCATATGATAAATAATAATAATATTGCATATAATATGAGTAATTATTTAAATCAATATACAATAAATCAATCACTTCAAACAGAATCAATGAATTATTCAGTTAATCTTCTTCAAAAAATATATAATAATATTAAAAAAATAGAAATTCCACCAACTTTAAAAACAAGTGCTTATTTAAATCCAGAAAAATTTAGAAATTATTTAAAAACACATGTTAAAAAAAATTATGATAAATATATGTCATTGAGTTCAATTAATGATATTTATTCACCATCTGATTATGCAAAATCTACAAAATTACAATTAAGAAATAAATTTATTGGTATTGTTCAAGGAAAAATAAATAATTTAAGAATAGAATTTAATAATGATGATAATAAATGTTATTATAGATTTAAATATGAAATATCAAAAAATATTTCAAAATGTTTAAATGAGAATATTGATACAATTTTATTAACACAAAAAATTTCTCCAATTTTAATTGAATTAACTGCATTTATAGTTTTTATTAAAAGAGATGATTTTAAACTTACTTTTAATAAAGATATTATTATTGATGAATTAATAAATATTTTAACATCAATTCCTCTTTTATTAAATAATTCAAATTCAATTGAAACTGCAACTTTTTGTTGGGAATGGATATTATATTTTGATAGGGAAATTATTCCTCTTATATTAAGTAATATTTCAACTTGTTTAAATCATAGTTCTATTAAATTATTTTTCTTACAATCAATGATAAAACCAAAAAGTGCTATTTTTGATTTAGAAAATACTTTTGAAGATTCTTTAAATAATGCTAAAGAAATTTATTATAATTCAAAAAATAAAATTGTAAATGAAATATTATTTTCTTCATCTTTTGATAATTTTATAAATCCTAATAAAAATGTTGAAATTATAAATGAAAAATTAAATGAAAAAGCAAAAAATGTAAATTATGGTGAATTTATAAATGGACAAATTATATTATTAAAATTTTTAAAAGAATGTATGAATGAATTTTGTAAATGTGATATGGAAAAATTAAAATTAATATATGATATAATAAAAGAATTTGTAGATTTAAAAATTGATAAAAATTTATCAAGACATCCTTTATATGTTTATTTACATTTTTTTATATTTAATATTGCAATGGAATTAATAGATATTATAAAAAGTAGAATATCACTTTTTAATAATATTGAACAAGAATTAAATCAATTTAGAGTTTTAGTTTATTTATATGGATTAAGATATTTTCAATTTGAAAAAATGAGAAGAATGATTGATAATAAATTTCATTTAAAAGAAATTTTAGAAACATTAACAAATTGTATAGAAAATTTACAAAATGATGCAAAGACAAAAGAATTACTTCAAATTGAAACAGAAAAAAAAAATAAAAGTATAAAAAAATCCAAATTTGCAAAAGTATATATTTTAGTAAATAAAATAAAAAAATCAGAAAAAAACAACAAATTAGAAAATTCAGTAATATATGATAATTTCAAAGAATTATTAATTTATTTAATAGACAATGAAAAAGATAGATTAAGATTTTGGAATAATCCATCATCAAGTCATAAATCAAATATAGATTTTAATGAAGAAAAATTAAAAAAAATTTTCCATACTGCCTTTACATTTTCAAATAAATTAGGAATAAAATTAATACAAAGATTTCCTTGGATAATAAAAAAATATCCTGAATACGTTGAACAATTAGGTCAAGATATATATAAAGAAAAAAAAAATTTTTACAAACAACCATTCGCCTTAAATCTTTTAGTAGAATACATAGTTAAAAAAAATTTTAATGACTTATCAGAAAAAAAAATAATGAATGATTTAATTTTTTGGAAATTTCCATCATTAAATTATGCTTTAAAATTCATATCATTAAGATATACAAATATGATTTTTTTACATAAATATTGTATTCATATGTTAGAACATGCATTAACAAAAGCAATTATTTTTTATTTACCTCAATTAATTCAATCACTTAGAACAAATACAAATTATCAAGTTGCAAAATTTATTTTTCATAAATGTAAAATTTCTGCAATGATTGCTCATCAATTTCTTTGGGCTTTAGAAGTTGAAGAAGTGACTGGTCCAAAAATAAAAAAAAGATATTTACCTAAAGATTATACTGAAAGATTTAAAAGTGAATATATTTGTAAAATTTTACGTTTGAAAATTTTGAAAGATTTAAATTATGTACAAAGAAAATTTTGGTTTGAAGAAAATGAAATTTTTTCTCAAGTTAATGAAGTTTCTGGTTATTTTCTTCATCCTGAAGGTGAATATTCAAATTTGAGTTTGAAAATGACAAAAGAAGAAAAAACTGATTTTGTAAGAAAAGAATTGGAAAAATTACAAGGTAAAATTTTACCTTATATTTATTTACCTACTAATCCTAATTATAAATTATCTAATATTTTACCTAAAAGTGCAATTACTTTACAAAGTGCTAAAAAAGTTCCTTTTATTGTTAGTTTTGAAGCTGTTGAATATCCTGGTCCTGATAAAGAATTTTTTGTTACTATGAGTTTTACTAATTTTATTGAATCTGAATTTAAAAATTCTAATGGGAATATTTTTTATAATTCATCTTTTAAAAATTCAAAAATTGAAAATGAGAATTTATTAAATAGTAATATTACTATGCAAAATAAAAATAATGAAATTAATAATAAAGTTGATAATGATAAAGAAAATGATGAAATTAATATTTCTGATATTAGTTTTGATGAAAAAAAAAATGAAAATGAAATTATTGATACTGAACAAGCAGAAGGAATTTTTATTCCATCATTTCAACCAAGAGTATTAGTAAATAAAAGTTTAATTCAAAAAGAAATATATGAAAATAACAATAAATTATATCAAGATAACATAATAAATTCAAATCGTAGTGTAAATATATTTACAATATCAAATATCAATAATAATAATAATTTCCCAATAAAAGAAAAAGACAATATATCAGAATTAAGTAATTGTACATTAAGTGATATAGATACAAAAGAAAATGAAAATTACTTAAATTCAAAAATAAATGAAAACACCTCCATAATAAAAGAAAAAAAAGAAAAAAGCCAACCAAATCAAATATACATGCCATGTATATTTAAAGTAGGAGATGACTTAAGACAAGATGCCTTAGCACTTCAAGTAATACAAATTTTCCAAGAAATTTTTAATGAAAACAATTTACAACTATATACATATCCTTATCAAACAATATCAACAATAAGTAGAACTTACAAAGACTTAGGAGGATATATTGAAGTTGTAAAAGATACTGATTCAAGAGATCAAATTGGTAAAACTTACGAAACAAATTTATATGATTATTATATTTGTTCATTTGGACAAGAAAATTCAAATAAATTTAGAAATGCTAGAAAAAATTTAATAATATCATTAGCTGCTTATGGTATAATTAGTTATATTTTACAAATAAAAGATAGACATAATGGTAATATTCTAATTGATAAAGATGGTCATTTAATTCATATTGATTTTGGATTTATTTTTGATATTTCTCCAGGTGGAAATATGAAATTTGAGAAAGCTGCTTTTAAATTAACTAAAGAAATGATTCAAATTATGGAAGGAACTGAAAGTGAAGCTTATGCTACTTTTGTTGATTTGACTGTTAGAGCTTTTTTAGCTTGTAGAGATTATATGAATAATTTATTAGATCCTGTTTATTTAATGTTTAGTTCTGGATTAGATTGTTTTAGAGAAAATTCTATTAAACATTTTGTTGAAAGGTTTAAGTTGGATTTAAATGAGGAAGATGCTGCTAATTATATGAGAGGGTTAATTAAAACTGCTGCTGATAATTGGAGGACTAAAGGTTATGATTTGATACAGAAAATACAGAATAATATTTCTTATTAAAAGGTTTTATTTTTATTTGTTTATGGTTTTTTGTATTACTTTTTTTATTTTTTGGATTAATGAAAATCATTTAATATTAAAATTTAAAATATAAAATAATTTTCAAATTAATGAAAAGTTTTTAAAAAAATAAATAAATTATATATAATATTATGAATTATTCCTATATTTATATACTAAATATAAAAATAATGAAAAATAATTTAACAATATTAAAAAAATAATTTCTAATAAATAATATTTAAATCATCCAAAATGTTTGCAAAATGCTTCGAAAGCCTTGATATAATAGGAACAAAATTTCATTTTTACATAGGAAAAACCCAAGAAAAAAAAACAAGTATAGGTGGAATACTCTCAATCCTAATATTTATCTTTTCAATATTATTTATACAAATATTTGGTCATAGTTTTTTTACTCGCAAAAATCCAACAGTAACAACATCAATATTAAACGACTTAAAATATGAATTTTTCGATATTCAAGCAGAAAAAATTTTTTTTGCTTTTCGAATAGAAGATTATGATGGAAATTTTATAAATGCTTCTGATTATTTATACTTTAAAATATATTATTATAAAACAGAACAAAATGAAAATGGAGAATATAGAAAAAAAATATCAGATGAATATTTATCATATCACATATGTAATGAAAGTGATTATAAAGATATTGATTTATCAAAAAAGTTTGGAACTTTATTTTGTCCTGAATTAGGAGGAAAAAAATTTGGTGGTTATTGGGATAGTCCAAATTTATATTATTTCGAAATCCAAGTTTATTTTTGTAAAAATGGTGAAAAAATATCAAAAAATTCAAATTGTACATCATTAGATAATTTACGTAATTTTCTCAATCCAGATAATCCAAAATTTTTTGCTTTTTATTATCCTTTAATTGAATTTAATCCATTATCATATCATTCCCCAATTCAAAAAAGATATAAAAATTATTATTATTGTCTAAGTCATCGTTTACAAAGAAATGATGATGTCTTTTTAAAAAAAACTATAATGAATGATGATAAAGGATGGATTTTTAATAATTATAAAAATTTTTCTGATTGGGGAGTAGATTCTTTTAAAAGTACTTATTCTTATTATTCAGAAAATGATTTAATGAATGATGGTTCTTCTTCTAAAATTTATGAGATTAATTTATATACTTCAATGGAAAAAAATTTATATACGAGATATTATTTAAAAGTTCAAAATGTTATTGCTATTTGTGGAAGTTTAATTAATTTTATTTTTTTCCTTTTTGAAACTATATCTCATATTATTGGAGAAAGTATGTTGAAATTGGAAATTATTAAAAGTAATTTTTATATGGAAGATGTTAAAAAAAATAATATGACAACTTTTAAAAGAATTAATACTTATGAATTTCACTCTACTAAAATGGGGGAGATTGGTGAGATTAATAAAATTGAAAATATTCATAAAAATATTAATAAAAATAATGTACATTCGAGTTTGTTTTCTTTAACTATTAATGAAAATGATGAAAATTGTATTGAAAAAAAAATTAAATTTAAAAATTTTAATAATCATAAATCTTTAAATAATAAAACATTGAATTTAAAAATTGATTTGAAAAAAAAAAGTAAATTTGAAAAAAAATTTGATTTTAATCAACAATTACTTCTTAAAAGACAAAAATCACAACCTTTAATTATAAAAAAAGAAAATAAAATTTTAGATTCATTTTATGAAAAAAGGGAAAATTTAAAAATGTATTTTTTAGTTTGTTGTAATAATAAAAAATTTTATTCAAAATATTTTAATCAAAAAAATGCAAGTATACTTCATTGGTATTTTATTTATTTAATGCAATTTAATCGATATTTAGAATTAATGAAACAATTTGAAATTATTAAAAAATTACTATTAAATGAATATCAAATTAAAAGTTTATTATTATTAAAAAAACTTGATTTAAAAGATGAAAAAGAAAGAGATAGATTAATGTCTTTAAGATATGGTGATAATGAAAATTATGTTATTCATTATTTTAAAAAAGTATTTAAACAAGGAAATATTGATAAATATGATTTTTTTATTTATCAAAATTTAAATGAGGAAGTACAAAAAAATATATTATAATAATATATGTCGTTTATATTTGTTTTATTTCTTTATAGATTATTTTTATTATATAAAATGAAAATTAGTCCATATATAGTTATTATTGAATAAAATTGTAATGGAACTTTTTTAATATTATTTAAATAAATTATTATGAAATAGTTTATTATTTAATTTTAGTATTATTAAATTGTAAATTATGAAAAAATAAAAAGATTATATTTATTAAAAATTATTAATTTTTCTCAATATGAAAAAACTTTATAAAAAAATTAGATATTTTATTTTATATTTTTATAACTGTCTAAATCATTAAAAAAACAAAAATAAATAAAGACAACAACCAAAAAAAAAAACACGAAAAAAAGAAAAAATAAAAAAATAATATTCAACATCAACAAAACCCACAAAGCCTTCAATTTTTTTTTTCCTTCTTCTCCTTATCATCTTTCTCCTTTTCATCATTCTCTTCATTTTTCTCTTTATCACTTTTCTCTTTATCATTTTTCTCCTTTTCATCATTATCTTTCAACTCTTTAAAAATTTTTTTATTATTAATTAAATTATCAATAGTAAATTCCAACCCAGGAAAAAATTCAACGAAAATAGAATAAAAAGGTAAAACAACTCCTTCAATAAAACCTAATTGTCCTTGTGGTATAGTAGTAGTATCTCTATCACATAAAAATGAAACAGGAATTCCTAAATCTTTCTCTTTATCACCTTGTAAATAAAATTCATTCATAACTCGATCAGCCCAAATAGAATAAATTTCATATGGTTTTGTAGGATTTGAAATATCACAAACATGAATAATTAAATCCATAAATTTTTGTTGCATTTCAGTTTTTTTTATCCCTTCTAAATTTTCAAAAATTTTCCCTGCATTTTTTCCTTTACTTATAGAATTTTTCTCAATACACATTTTCATAAAAGAAAAAAATTCAGCATGATGAACCATATCAGTTGATAAAATACATTGTATCATTTTTTTCCTCATTAAAGCACTTTCAGTTTTATCTAAATCTGAAAAAATATTATATTCAACATGTGAATTAATTAAACTAAATGCTTCAGCAACATGATAATTTTCTAAAACACTTTTATCATTATATCTAACAGCAATAGGATCATTAGTATTAATTAAAAAATTATTAGTAAGACCAGGATGTTTAAAATCATGTATCATACAAGAAATAAATAAAGCACATAAACTATAAATATCTAAATGAATTAAATTATTAATTTCTCCTTTATTAAAAAATACCATACAAGTTTGTGTAACATCACCAGCATGTAAATCATTATGATATGGATTTTTTCTTATATAACCTCTTGATACTGCTTTAATAAAATTTTCAAATATGGGATATTTTATTAATGTGTAGAAACCATATGTATTAAAAATATAATAACCTATTATTCCTAATGTATTTTCACGACCTACTTTTTGATCAAGTTTAAATATTGAAAATGTTTCATCTTCTATATTATCAATTAATTCTTCTGGGATATCTAAAAAATTATGATCTATTGAAATATTTGGATTTATTGATGAGATTAATGTCTTTGATGATAAATTTGACATTTTTAAACCACGTTTTTCTTTCTCATTTTTTAATATATTTTTAATCTCATTTATATCTTTTACATCTTTCCTCTTTGAATATGATGATGGTAATAAATTTTCTTGTTCTTTTGCAATATCATTTAATTTTAAAGTTGAATATTCTTCTAACCAAGAAACAGCATATTTCATATCTTTACTTTCATTTTTCAATTCATGTATTTTTGACATTGTCAATTCATCACTTTTAAAAAGTATAGAATCCATTAATTCATTTCTTAACCAATCCATTGCTTTAACATAAGCATATTTATTTTCACTTATAAAATGATTTCTTACTAAAGTTATTATTTCATTTATTAATTTATGTCTTGTAAATAAAGCATTTGATGCTATTCTACTACGAAATGATGATGGGGATTTTAATTCGTCTTCTGGGTTTTGTGGAGGTTGATATATTGGTTTTTGAGAATTGAAAAGTTCTTCTATTTCATTTTGAGTAAAGATTTCTATTTTTTTTTTTTTGTTAAATTTTATTTTTTACCTTTTAAATTTATTGAGTTTTCGTCATCAGGTGATTGATTGGGTTGTTGTCTTGTTGATTGAATGTATTTGCTGTCCATTTATATGGATTTATTTATTTTTTTTAAATTTATAAAATTTGTTTATAAAATAAGAAATCAAAATTATATTTTTTTATTTTTGATTTATTTTTTTATTTATTTAAATTATTTAAAATTATTAATATGTATTCTCATAGAAATTCAGATATTTCTAATTTATTTTCTGATATTTTTGAACATTCAAAAACAATAAAACCACTTCAAGGAGATAATTATAAAATTCCATTTTATAATGATATTGAAATAATATCAAATTCATATCAAAAAAATAATATAACAGACTTTAAAAATAAAAAAAATGAAGAAATCAAAAAAGAAGAAGAAAAAAAA